>Ga0335081_10004368_pt1 | contig 22293 bp, 14 predicted proteins | sample Lox_Sample_35_FD_206713 | JGI IMG/M metagenome (GOLD analysis project Ga0335081, IMG submission 206713) | Soil microbial communities from Loxahatchee National Wildlife Refuge, Florida, United States - Lox_Sample_3.5 | ecosystem: Environmental > Terrestrial > Soil > Wetlands | place: USA... | reverse complement strand
GCCTCCAGATCACGTGGATGACGACCGCTTAACCTGTGGGCGGCAATCCAGCCAGACGCCCTTTGCCCAGCTCAGGCCTAAACGTGAAGACCTCTCCAGGTCAGAAGGGGTAAGTACCCGGGCGCGCAACACCGCCCTGGGGCTGTACCTGTGGCTGGTCGTGGTCACCGGTGTGCGCCGAGGCGAGCTGTGCGGCCTGCAGATCTGCGATATCGACCTGGAGCGCGGCCTGGTGCATGTCGCCTTCAACTACATCGTCCGCGGCGGCCAGCGTGTCCGTAAGGTCACCAAGCCGCACCAGGACCGCTGGCTGGCCATCGACCCGGACACCTGCGCGCTGATCGCGACCTACCTGGACGAGACCAGGGACGCTCTCGCCGCCGTCGGCGTCGAGTTGCGGGACGACGCGTACCTGTTCTCCAATGACGCGGCGCACTCCCGGCCGTGGAACCCGGACTGGGTCACCCACCAGATCGCCGCGGCCGCGGATACTGTCAGGGTGAAGCTCGACATCAAGGGCGGGCGGCATTACACCGCCAGCCAGCTCCTGGCCGGCGGCTTCGACCTGCGCAACACGGCCGCGCGCCTCGGCCACAGCGGCGGCGGCGCGACCACCCTGCGCCATTACGCCGACCCGGTCCCCGAGGTCGACCGGCGAGCCGCCGCCTACCTCGCACAGCTGACCGCCAGATCTACACCGTCATCTTCTCCGCCTTGATCTGGCCGGGACCGCCACCGCTGGCAGTGCCTTGCCGCCGGCCGGGGCCGGTGGTTGATTGGGCGGATGGCTGAGCGGTTCACTGATGGGCGGGTCCCCGATGCTGGCGTGCGGGCGTTGTTCGCCAGGCAGCACCGGTGGCAGTGCTGGCTGGATGTGGAGGCTGCCCTGGCCGTGGCCGAGGCGGAGTGCGGGGTGATCCCGGCTGCGGCGGCGCAGGCGATCGAGTCGGCGGCCCGGCTGGCGGGCCTGGACGTGGCCCGGATCGAGCGCGGCATCGGCGAGACCAGTCATCCGCTGATGGCGCTGGTCACCGAGCTGGCCATCGCGGCTGGTGAGCATGGCGGGTGGGTGCACTGGGGAGCGACCACGCAGAACATCACCCAGACCGGCAACGTCCTGGTCCTGCGCGAGGCCCACCGCAAGATCCTGCGGCTGCTCGCCCGGATACTAAGCGCGGCCGCGGACCTGGCCGAGCGCACCGCGGGCATGCTGGCGGCGGGCCGCACGCACGGCCAGCACGCGGTTCCGATCACCTTCGGGTTCAAGCCGGCCGGGTGGATCGATGAGCTGGTCCGGCACGTCACCCGGCTGAGGGCGGCCGAGGGGCGCGTGTTCACCGCAATGACCGGCGGCGCGGTCGGCACCTTCGCCTCACTAGGCCAGGCCGGCCCCCGGGTGCAGGATGCGGTTGCGGCCCGGCTGGGCCTAGCGCCGATGGCGGTGCCGTCCCGCGCGATCGCCGACAGCTTCGCCGAGTACGTCTGCCTGCTCGGCCTGCTCGCCGCGACCGGGACGCGCATCGCCGGCGAGGTCTACCAGCTGATGAAGACCGAGCTGGCCGAGGCGAGCGAGCCGGCCCCGCCGGGAACGGTGGGCAGTTCCACGATGCCGCACAAGCGCAACCCGCAGCTGTCCGATGACTGCATCACGATCGGCGCGCAGCTCCGCGCGGTGGTGCCGCTGGCCCCGGAGGGGATGCTGCACGACCACGAGGTCGACGGGGCGCATTCGGCGATGCTCGATGACGCCCTGGAGCGGGCCTGCGTGCTGGCCGGTGACCTGCTGGCCCGGCTGGAGGTGATCGTGTCCGGGCTGAAGGTGGACCCGGCCCGGATGCGCGCCAACCTGGCCCTGTCCGGCGGCATGATCAGCTCCGAGGCGGTCATGCTCGGGCTCGGCCAGGCCATCGGCCGGCAAACCGCGCACGAGGTCGTCTACGACGCCGCCCGGGCCGAGGGCACCACGTTCGCCGTCGCCCTCAAACGCGACCCACGGGTCACCGCCCACCTCGACGCCGCCGCCATCGACCGCCTGCTGGACCCGGCCGGCCACACCGGCCTGTCAGAGGGCATCGCCCGCGCGGCGGCCCAGCGGGCCCGCGCCACGGCGCACGACATCACCGCGGCATGGTAACTGGCTCCATTACGTACAGATCCGTTTGTTCTGTCTTGATCGCGAGCGCCGGCTGAGCGGACAGGGCACGCATCAGCTCGTTGTGTCGCTTTTCGCCAGGCGGGCGGCGGGTCAGGGCCGCTTGGGTATCGGGTGGCGGGTGAAGAAGCCGCTTAGTCCGTCGGCCACGGCGGCGGAGTCCTGTGCGTGCAGGAGGTGGGTGAGGCCGGGCAGGTCGAGTGGTTCGGCGTTGGGCAGCCACTGCTGAAGCAGCTTCTGCCGTCCCGCGAACAGTGCAGGGCTGGCCGTCCCCCGGACAAGGAGTACTGGCTGCTGGATGCGGAGCGCGTCGTTTTCGGTGAACGGCCACTGGTGGAGGGCGGGCATTTCCTGGGTGAAGAACGCGTCGGCGTCGGCGACTGCCTGCTCGAAGGCACCGGGTAGCCCGTGGTCGAGCGCGGCCCGGTAGCCGGGTCCGAAGACACCGTGGATGAAGATGTCGACCGCTGCGGCCTTGTCGCCCGCGCGGTAGCGCCGGACAGCGGGCAACACGACGTCCGTGCCGAACTGCCGCTCGGCGTCGGTGGGCTCGGCGGGCCGGGCGGCCTCCATGAGGGTGAGGGTGTTTACGGCATCGGGGGCGTCCAGCGCGAGCTGCAGTGCCACCGGGACGCTGGAGGAGTGGCCGACGATGTGGGCCCGGGTGATGCCGAGCTCGCGCATCAGCTGGTGGCAGTGGGCGGCGTGCGTGGCCATGGTGGGCGGGCCGTCTGGTCGGCCGCTGCCGGCGAAGCCGGCCCGGTGGTAGCTGAGCAGCTGGTAGCGGCTGGTCAGGGCGGGCTGGTCTAGGAGCGGCTCGGCCCATGTCGCGGCCACGCCCCAGTGGATGAGGACGACGGGTTCCCCGGCGCCAGTTCCGCGCAGCTGGTATTCCAGTTCGGTCCCGTGGACGCTGATCCTGTTCAGCATGGCAGTCACGCCTCTTCCTGGGCCTGGAACAGGCCGAATGCGTCGTGGATGGGCCGGTCGGTAAGCCGGAACAGGACAAGCTCCTGGTCGTTCGCGGCCAGATGATGCCAGGTCCAGGCCGGGATGGCCGCCACGTCGTTAGGCAAGATCGCGAAAGTCTGGCCGCCGCAGGCTAGCGTCCCGGTGCCGCGAGCCACCACGATGACCGAGCTGGCGGTTTCCCGGTGCGGCCGGGTCCGGGCGTCGGCCGGCAGGCCCTCGAGCAGGCAGCCCAAGGTGGCCAGGGCGGGGCCGCCGGTGAGCGGGTTGCAGTATTCCAGGCTGGTGAGGGTGCCGTGTCCGGGGGCCCGGGCCATCAGCCGCCGGAGAGCCGGGTAGGCCTGGTCCCAGGGGTAGCGGCGGACCGGGCTGTGCTGTCCCTGGCCCGGGCCGGCCGGGAGCAGCGCGGCGGTTCCGGCGGCGGTTCCCGTGGTGTCCCGGACGGGCAGCGGGTCGCCGGAGTACGGGTCGTCGCGCATGAAGCCCGCCCGCAGGCCCAGCACGAACGGGACGTCGAGGCCGTCCATCCACACCACGGGCTCGTCACTGCCGGGATGGACGTGGCCGTGCCAGCTCCAGCCGGGCGTGAGGATGAGGTCGCCCGGTTCCATCGGTACGCGGTCCCCGTCGATGATCATGCGGGCGACGCTGCCCGCGAGCCCGAACCGTATGGCGGAGATGGAATGGGCGTGGACGGGGGCCCTCTCGCCGGGGAAGAGCATCTGGTAGGCCGCCGCGATGGTGGGGGTGGTACCGACCGCCGGCGGGGTGAGCCCGGGATTGCGCAAGATCAGCGCCCGGCGCTGCAGGTCGGCCGCGTCGGCCGCGGCGTCGCGGGACCGGGCGAGCTCGGGATAGACGTCCTGCCAGTGCCAGACGTGACCGCGCTCGGGGCCAGCGGGCTCGGCGAACTCCTCGCGCTGCCAGAACGGCAGCGTGGACAGCTCGGCCAGCCGCTGGTAGTAGTGAGAGACATCGGCCGGGGCAAGGGTCTGGCTCATCGTTCCTCCTCATATCAGGGTTATGCGCCACTGAGAAGGAGCGTGCATGTTCCCGGCCGCCGTCAGCATCTGCCGGACGGGGTATATCCCGGCCGAGCGGGTCGTACTTGACGCCCGGCCTGGGGGGTGATCGTGACCGGACGCGGAGTCGGGCAGCACTCCGGGCTGCCCGCGGAGATGAGCTCGCTGGTCGGCCGCCGACCCCAGATCGCCGCGGTCCTGGACAGCCTGCGCGCCGCCCGCGTGGTGACGCTGACCGGCCCCGGCGGGTGCGGCAAGACCCGGCTCGCGCTGCGGGCGGCCGCGCTGGCCGCCGGCGGCTTCGAGGACGGCGCGCGGCTGGTCGAGCTGGCCTCCCTCACCGATCCCGCGCTTGTTCCCGCAGGGGTCGCCGAGGCGCTGGGAATCCCGGAACGAGATGCCATCGACCCGGTGGCCGGCACCGTGCGGGCGCTGGCCGGCCGGGAGCTGCTGATCGTGCTCGACAACTGCGAGCACGTCCTGGCGTCGGCCGCCCAGGTGGCGGTCACGCTGGCCGGGCACTGCCCACGGGTCCGGATCCTGGCCACCAGCAGGGAACGCCTGGACGTGCCCGGTGAATTCGTCTTCCCGGTGCCGCCGCTGGAACTGCCGCAAGACGGATCGCCCGGCGCGGTCGCCGCGTCCGAGGCCGGCATCCTGTTCGTGGCCCGGGCCCGCGCGGCCAGCCCCGCGTTCACGCTGACCGAAGGCAACTCCGCCGCGATCGCCGAGGTATGCTCCCGGCTGGACGGCATGCCGCTGGCCATCGAGCTGGCCGCGGCCCGCGCCCCGGCGCTCGGGCCCGCCCAGCTCGCGACCCGGCTCGAGGGCCACCCGGGGCTGCTGGCCGGCGGCGCGGCCCGGCCCGGACGACACCGCTCCCTCGAGGCGCTGGTGGCCTGGAGCTATGAGCTGCTCAGCGAGACCGAACGGCGCCTGCTGGACCGGCTGTCGGTGCTGCGCGGCGGATTCGACCTTGAGGTGGCCGAACGGGTCGCAGGTGGCGAGCCCCTGGCGGCGGAGGCGATCGCCGGCCTGCTGGCCAGCCTGGCCGGCAAGTCGCTCGTGCAGATCCAGGCCGGCCCGGTGATCCGCTACTCGCTGCTGGAGACCGTCCGCCAGTTCGCCGCCGGGCGGCTGGCCGACTCCGGCGAGGAAACCGCGGTACACACCCGGCTGCTCGAGTGGGCGCTGGAGGTAGCCCGGTCGGCGGAGGCGGCCCTGCCGGGCGCCGGATGGCCGCGCTGGTCCGGCCAGCTGTCCGCCGACCAGGCGAACATCCGCGCGGCGCTGTCCTGGGCATTCGGCGGCGCCGAGCCGGAGGCGGGACGGGACCTGGCGGCCCGGCTGGCCCGGTGGTGGATCGCCACCGGCCGGTACAGCGAAGCGGGTCAGTTCCTGTCCACAGCAGCCGGCCTCCCCTCTGCGGCGGATCCCGGCATCCGTGCCCGGGTGACGCTCGGCGCGGCCTGGTCGGCGTACCACCTCGGGGACAATCGGCGGGCGGCCCCGCTCGCGGCCGAGGGAGTCGCCTGTGCGCAGCAGGCCGGCGAACCGCAGCTGGAGGTCTGGGGCCGCAACCTGCTGGCCGGCCTGGCCTGGTCCGCGGGTGACGCCGACCGGATCGTCGCCGAACTCCAAGCCAGCCGGGCTCTAACCGGCCAGGCCGATCCGGCGCTTGCGGCGCGGGCCCAGGTCCTGCTGGCCAACGCGGCCTTCCTGGCTGGCGACCTGGCCGGGCAGGACCGGCACGGCCGGCTCGCGATCAAGCTGGCCCGGACGGCGGCTGGCCAGGAAGGGCTCGTCCTCGCGCTGACCAGCTGGTCGATCTCCGCGATCGCGGGAGCGGGCATCCAGCCCGCCACCGTGGCCGCGCTGGATGAGGCCGTGACCGTGATAGCGGCGCATCCGGACCGCTTCGCCGAGACGGTTATGCGCCGGATCCGCGCGGAGCTGTTCGCCACCTTGGGCCAGCTTGGCGCGGCCGAAACCGAGGTCGGGCTGTGCTGGGCCGCGGGACGAAGCGGCGCCTTCCGGGTGGTGGAATTCGCGGGCCCGCTGGCCGAGGCCCGCCTCGCCGCGGCCAGAGGCGATATCGCTGCCGCCATCGGCGCGCTGCGCCGGGCCGCCGACGGCGGGCGCCGCGTCGGTATCGTCATGCAGGTTCCCGCCGCCCTGGCCCACCTGGCGTGCCTGGCCGCCATCGCCGGCGACGCGGCTGCAGCGGCCGCCGCCGTCGTCGAGGCGCGCGCCGAGCTCGGCGGCCGCCGCCAGGCGATCACCGCCGCCGCGCTCCGCTACGCCGAGGGCATCCTGGCCTGGCACCGGGGCGAGCTCGCCGACGCCGAACGCCTGGCCCGCGAGGCCACCCTGCAGTGGCACCACGGCAGCGACCGGATGGGCGCCAGCGACGGCATCGAGCTACTCGGCGTGCTCGCCGCCGCCCGCGAACGCTACCCCGACGCCGCCCGCCTGCTCGCCGCCGCCGAAACGGCCCGGCAGCCGCTGATGTACCTGGCCCCCGGCTTTACCGCCAACCGCGGCGCGGCCGCACACGCCGTCAGCCAGGCCCGGCATGCCCTCGGCGAGGACCGCTTCGCGCAGGCATGGGAAGAGGGCCGGGGGCTCACCCTGGATGACGCGGTGGCCTACGCCGCCCGCAGGGGCGGCGGCCGGAAGCGGCCCGCTGCGGGCTGGGCCAGCCTGACCCCGGCCGAACTGGAGGTCGTCCGCCTGGTCAGCGAGGGCCTGCGGAACGACGCCATCGCCCGCCGCCTGTTCATCGCCCCCGGCACCGTCAAGGTGCACCTTTCCCACATCTTCGCCAAGCTCGGCGTCACCACCCGCGCCGAACTGGCCGCACAGGCAGCCTCACACGACCTGACCGCCAGATGACCTGACGAATTGACTTGCTGTCCCGTCGCGCCGCAATACACGGTTGCAGGCAGGGATGATCCGCCGGCGCCCTTGGAATCCGGTCGGCAACCGTATGTCAGCAGGCCCCGGCACAGGTGGCAGTGGCCGGTTACCCTCCGGCCCCGGTGACGGCCGGGCATGCTCATCGGCGCGTGATGGGGCGCCGCCGGTGACGGTACGCACCCTGAACGGGACGGCATGACGTAATGGCCGCGAGCGTGCAACGGTTCGTGGAACAGGTCCTTGGATAGTTCCAGCGCGGCCAGTGCTGTCAGTGCGATTGCCCGTGCTATCGGTGCAGCTAGCGCGTGCGGAGCGAGGCGGCGTACCTCTCGTAAACGGCAGGTCATCGACCGCGATCCAGGCGGGTAACAACAGGCGCGGTAACCCTCTTCGCGGTCGCGCAGCGTAACAAGTGAAACAGTGTTATTAGCTCGAACAATTACCGATCGCCGACTATTTGCGGTTATCGAGGGTTACTGCGCGGTTGTGGAGGTTGCTCCGGATCTTCCGGTTCTGCGCTCGCGGCTGTTGCCGGTTGTCCGAGGGGTGCCCAGATGGTGGTGCGCTTGATGTCGCTGCCTTCCAGCATGCGCTGGCCGGGAACGTCGTAGCTGGCCAGTGGCGTCAACCGGTCGCGTGGCAGATAGGCCCGGCCGAAGTCGCCGACCAGGACAGCAGCTCCGCGGGCGTGGCCTTGTTCCGCGAGCCGCATCACCTTACCGGCCAGGTCCCGTTCGTAGAAGGCGTCGGCAACCAGCACCAGATCGGCGGCGCAGGCTGGGAGATTGTTGTCCTGGTCCAGGATGTCAGCGCAGACGGACAGGACCGTGACGCCGTTGGCGGCAGCGTTCAGGCTGATAGCCACGGCAGCGACCGGGTCGATGTCATACGCGGCCACCGCCGCTGCCCCGGCCTTGGCCGCCGCGATGGCCACCAGCCCCGAGCCGGAGGCAATGTCGATCGCGTGCCGGCCTCGGACGGTCTCCGGATGGTCCAGAAGATAGCGGGCCAGCGCCAGCCCGCCCGCCCACGCGAACGCCCAGAACGGCGGATCCAGGCCGGTCCGCCCGGACGTCAGCTCTGTGCGCTGCCACAAGCCGATCGGATCACTGGCTTGATGCAGCCGGATATCTGGAACCAGCGGCACAGACCTGAGCCGAGTGCCAGCTCGGATGATCTCCGGCGTAGCCCGTCGTGCCCAGGCGCTGCCGGTCATGATGGTCCTCCAGGTCAAGCCGAGACGGGCAACCGCCGGGACCGGCCGGTACCTGCCGCCCGGGCACGCCGGGCAGCGCGGGCAGGCTAGAGCGGCTGGACCTGCTCGGCCTGCGGGCCCTTGGGCCCCCGGACGGTCGTGTACTCCACCCGCTGGTTCTCCTGAAGGCTGCGGTAACCGTCAGCCTGGATGGCGGAGTGGTGAACGAAGACGTCGTTGGTGCCGTCGTCCGGGGCGATGAAACCGTACCCCTTGTCGGCGTTGAACCACTTCACGGTCCCCTGAGCCATGTGCCCTCTCCTGGTGAGACGGTCGTCGGGACGCGCATGAGCGTGACCCGGGCGGCGCGACCGCCTGCCTGTGAAGGCCTGGCCAGTGATGCCCGCGGCGCCCGCTGTCAGAATTTCGCAGGCGCTGTGACACGTACACGAACTTCGACTCCAACCACGCCCATTAAACACCATCGCGGCCCCCCGCCGGCCCTGGCCGATGTCGGCAAGCGCGCCACGCCACCGCGGTGATGGCCGCTCGCAGGCCCGCCACCACGAACCATGGTCAAGACCAGCGAGTCAAGAGCGTTCAGGCCGCTCCCGGCCGGGGTACCGGCGGGGCCCGCCTCAGGTTGGTCGTGCTGGCCGCGGCCGCTGGCGGCTTGGCTTCCGCGCTAGCGCGGAGGGCGGCCAGGCGGGCGTTCTAGGCGGACCAACCCGCCGTGCCAGGGATCGCGTCGCTGGTATCGCTTGCGTGGTTCCAAGGCGCGGCGCTGATATTGCTTGGCCACCTGTTGAGCATAGCCTGGACCATCAGCGCCGCCGTCAGCACGACCCGGCGCCTGGTTTACGGTACGTGGAGCTGACCCGCCTGGCTACCACGACCGTTGCCTGCGACTAGGCACAGTTACCTGCGCCCGTTTCTTCCGCCGGTTTCCCGCCCGGGCCAGGCAAGCTACGCGGAGTACCCAAAATCACGGTTCAGTTGGCGTGGGGCCCGAGGTCAGTGGCGAGGACTGACACGGATCCGGCCTGGAAGGTGTCGACCACGTAGACGGTACTGGTCTGCGGACTGACGGCCAGGCTGCCCGGTGCTGATCCGACCGGTTGCTCGCGGAGGGGCGCGCGGCATCCGCTGGTCACCGTGGCGTTGCAGTGTGATCCGTCCAGGATGGTCACCCCGGCGCTGCCGAAGTCGGTGACGTAGATGATGCCGGTGGCGGGGTCTACCGCGGCCAGCTGCCCGGCCACGCCGGTGGGCATGGTGGGGAAGTGCCGGCCGCATCCTGTGGTGACGGTGCCGTTGCAGGTGGCGGCGTTGATCACCGAGACCGTGCCGGGTGCCTCGCCGAAGGCGTTGTTGACGACGTAGACGGTGTGGGTGCGGTCGTTCACGGCGACGCCGAACGGGCCGGTCCCGACCGTCACGGTCGCGGCCAGCTGCGAGCAGCCGGAGTGGCTGGTGCCGTTGCAGGTCGCGCCGTTGATCACCGACATCGTGTGCCCGCTGAACGACGTTCCGGAGTTGGGGGCGTAGATGGTGTCGGTCGCAGTGCTGACCGCCAGGACGGCGGTCCCGGTCCCGACCGTGACCACGGCCGGGGTCTGCCCGCAGCCGGAGGTGCGGGTGGCGTTGCAGGTCGCGGTGCTGACGACGGCGACCCGGTCGGCGTTGTGTCCGTAGGACACGTACAGGGTCCGGGTGACGGGGTTGATTACCGGCGTGTTCGGGGACGCGCCGATCTTGATCACCGGCGGGTGCTGGCCGCAGCCAGTAGTGGTGGCGGCGTTGCAGGTGGCGGTGTTGATCGCCGCGACGGTGCCGGCCGCCGGGTCGGCGGCGTACAGGGTACGAGTAACCGCATCAACCACGCTGACGCTGGCCATCGGGTGCCCGACCGGGATTTCCGCGACCGGGGTGCAGCCGGTGAGGTTCCCGGCGTGGCAGGTGGCGGCGCTGAGCACGTCGATCTGGGGACGGCTGGTGCTGCTGGCGTAGATGGTGCCGGTGGCCGGGTCGGCCGAGATGGTGGCCTCGTGGTCCGGCACGCTGGGGGCCTCGGCGCGGCAGCCGGTGGTGTCCGTCGCGTTGCAGTGGCGGACGCTCACCACCGACATGACGTTGGGGCCGCCTACGTTCAGCACGTACGCCGAGCCGGTCTGCGGGACCAGCGTGACGGCGCCCGGGAACGAGTTGAACCCGGGGTCCTGCTCCGGCGTGGCCTGCTCGTTCCGGGCCCGGCCGCCGCAGCCGGATGTGGTCGTGCCGTTGCACGTCTCGGTATTGATGACCGACAGCGTGTCATCGACATGGTTCACCACGAAGGCCGTGCCTGAGGATGGATCGACCGCTACGTATGCAGGGTTCGCGCCGGTCGTCACTGTCGGCCACGTGCTGCCGCAGCCCGAGGTGACATGGGCGTTGCAGCGGGCGCCGTTGATGACCGAGACGGTGCCGTCGTTGAAGTTCGCGACATAGACGGTGTGGTGGGCCTGGTCCACGGCGGCCCAGGCGACGCCGCTGCCCACCGTGGTTGTGCGCGGGGCCCGGCCGCAGCCGCTGCCGTCCGTCCCGTTGCAGGTGGACCCGTCGATCACCGATACGGTGTCGGCTTTGCCCGAGCCATTGTTGACCGCATAGACGGTGTCGGTCGCGACATCGATGTCGAGCCCGGCCGGACCTTGGCCGTCACTAATCTTCCGAACGGGCCTGGTGCATCCGCTGGTCGTCACGGCGTTGCAGGCGGCGACGTCGATCACGTCCACGCTGCCCTTCAAGTCGGCCACATACAGCGTGTGCGTGGCCGGGTTGAGCGCCGCGGCGACGACGAACCCGCCGAGCTTGATCGTCGCCGCTGGCGTACCGCAGCCCGTGGTCACCCGGGCGTTGCACCGGGCCCCGTTCACGACCGACACGGTGCCGTCGTTGCCGTCCGTCACGCTGTTCGTCACGTACACCGTGCCGGTCTTGTCGTCCACGACCGCGGCGGTGGGGCTGGTGCCCACCGCCGCCCGGGCCACCACCCGGCACCCCGACTTCACCGTAGCGTTGCACGTGGCCGCGTTGATCACGTCCACCACGTGAGCCGGCGCACCGGTACTGCAGAAGCTGTCCGGGCACTGGATCGGAACGTAGAGCGTCCCGGTCCGGGCACTCACCGCCGCCGTGCCCGGGCTGCCGTCGAGCACGACCGACCCGAAGGCCCTCTGGCTATCCAGCGCCGAAACAGCGGCGCCGTGACCTGTGGTTTGAGTCGTCGGCCCGGCGTGGCCGGCGGCCGGCGAACAGGCGACCGCGAGCGCCATCACCAGGACGGCGAGCCCCAGCCCGGCAAGCGGCCGAAGGCCGCGGGGTGGATGTTTCATGTCCCCTCCTATGTTGTGCATGACGAACCCTGGGCCATCCAGCGGCCTACGGGTGTGAGCCTGGATCTGATCGGCTGAAGGTGCCGGTCCAGAAGCTGTTGCGGTTGGCGCACTGGTGGTCGCTGACGACCTGGATGGTGAGCGCGTTGCCGTGGAGTGACCAGTGGTAGATCCCGTCGCCGACGGTGTCGCCGCAGAATCCGCCTGGGGATGCGTGCGGGGAGTCGGGTATCTGGTTGCCGACGACCAGCCGCCCGCCGGGCTCGAAGCGCACCTGGCCGACAGTCAGGTGATGGGCAGGCGTCGGGTCGGTATAGCGGGCCACGCCGTCGGCGCCGATCGATACCTGCCACGTTCCGGCCGGCAGCGGGATCGGATCCGGGTCGCGGAGGTTCTGGGTGCGGGCGACGTCAGCGGCGGTGACGGTCCGGGTCCAGGGGCCGAGCAGCTGACGTGGGATGCCCGAGGCTGCCGCCGATACCACGGCTACCGTGGCGGTGGTCAGATGGTGACCATCGGTGAGGGTGACGTCGACCGCGAAGATGTGCGAGCCCGGTCCCAGGGTGCCGGGCAGCAGCAGATTCCCCCGGCCAGCGAACAGGTAGGGGGCCGTGAGCGCAAGGTGCCTGAGCTTCCCGTCGATGAGGAACCGCACCGCGGCGACGTCACGTGCCCCGATGCCCGTCACATAGGCCTGCCAGCTTATGGGCCGGGTGAGCTCGACCCCATCGCGGATCGACGAGCGCACCTCGCCAGCAGAGGCAGGCCTGGGCGTCGCAGCGGCTGGATTTGCTCGCGGGCTACAGCCGGCCACCGCTGCCATCGCGACGGCCGCCGTTGCGAATGCCAGACGCGACCTGGGCATGGGGCGAGACTGCCGCGGGGCAGTTGATGGCGTCTTGAAAAAAGCTTGCAGTGGTCCTAGCGTCAAGACGTCTTTCCAGGTTGGGGTGGGAATGAGGTTCTGTGTCCTGGGGCCGCTCGAGGCGTATGCCGATGGGCGCAGCGTGGCGGTGGGCGGCGGGCGCCAGCGGGCCCTGCTGGCGCTCCTGCTCGTGCACGCCGGCGAGGTCATCTCGCGGGACCGGCTGATCGAGGAGCTGTGGGCCGGGGAGCCTCCTCCTAGCGGGCCGCAAAGCCTTGACGTGTATCTATCCCGGCTGCGGAGGGCGTTCCGTGAGGCGGGCGCGGGCGACGTGCTGGCCACCCGCGCCCCGGGCTATGTGCTGCACGTCGAGGAGACCGACGCGCGACGTTTTGAGGCGCTGGCGGCCGAGGGCAGGCAGGCGCTGGCCACGGGTGAGGCCGAACGGGCGGCGCGGGTGCTGGCCGAAGCCCTCGCGCTGTGGCGGGGACCGGCGTATGCCGAGGCAGCCGATGAGCCCTGGGCGCGGGCCGAGGCCGCGAGGCTGGCGGAGCTGCGCCTGTCAGCCACGGAGGACCGGATCGAGGCCGGGCTGATGCTCGGGCGTCACGCTGCGCTGGTACCCGAGATCGAGCTCCTGGTGACGCGAGAGCCTACTCGTGAACGGCTCGTCGGCCAGTTGATGCTCGCGCTGTACCGATCGGGGCGGCAGGCCGACGCGCTGGCGGCCTACCGGGCGGCACGCTGCTCGCTGGTCGAGGAACTGGGGCTGGAGCCCGGCCCGGAGCTGAGGCGCCTGGAGGCCGCGGTGCTGGCGCAGGATCCAGCCCTCGATCTGCCGGCCAGGCCAGCCGCGCCGCCCCGCTCCCCGGCCGCAACGCCACCAGGCCGACCACAGCGCAGACGCTGGCCGGTGCTGACCGCCGTCGCGTTGCTGGCAGCGGCGTCGGTCATCGCCGGGGTCACGCTCACTGGCGCTGAGACCGGCGCGCGCAGCGCGATCATGCCGGACGCGGCCGGGGCCGTGGATCCGGCTACCGGCCACGTCACGGCCAGCGTGCCCGTCGGTTCCGCGCCGGGCGGTATCACCACCGGCGCGGGCAGCATCTGGGTGACCAACGGCGCCGATGGCACGGTCACCAGGATTGATCCGCGCGGTCCCCATGTCGAACAGACCCTGGTCGTCGGGAGCCTGCCGGCCGGAATCGGCTATGGGGCAGGGGCGGTCTGGGTCACCAATGCGCTGGACGGAAGCGTGTCCCGGATTGACCCGCAAGCCAACCAGGTGGTCCAGACGATCAGCATCGGCGGGCGCCCGATCGCGGTGGCAACTGGCGCGGGCGCGGTATGGGTGGCCGGCGCAAAGGACGACACGATCGTGGCCCTCGACCCTCGTAGCGGGGTACCACGCAGGTTCATCCGGCTAGAGGATTCCGCCGGCGGGGTGGCCGTGGGGTCCGGCGCGCTGTGGGTCACCGAGCCGCTGGCGCACAAGCTCGTCAGGATCGATCCGGTCAGCGGTGAAACCCTGGCCGAGATCGGCGTCGGCGCGGGCGCCGGGCCGGTCGCGGCGGGCGACGGAGCGGTGTGGGTGGTCAACACGCTGGACGGGACGCTCTCACGGATCGATCCCGAGCGTAACGCCGTCGCCTCGACCGCGCCGATCGGGGACGCGCCGACCGCGGTCGCGGTCGGAACGGGCGGAGTCTGGGTCACGGACGAGGGCACCGGAACGCTGATTTCGGTGAATCCGGGAACCGGCACGGTCCGCCGCCGGTACTCCACTGGCGCGGCCCCCGCCGCCGTGACGCTCCTCGGCCAGACCCCCTGGGTGGCCGCGGGCGCGCCGGCCGGCCAGGAGCACCGCGGCGGAACGCTGCGGGTCGGGTACACCGCCATCGGCGATCTCGATCCCGCGGACCCGAACAATGTGCACCCGGCGATCTGGCGGGCGACGGGCGACGGGCTCGTGGCGCTGGCGCAGGCGTCCGGCGTCGCGCAACTGGTCCCCGATCTCGCTACCGCGGTCCCGGTGCCCGCCGACGGCGGCCGCACCTACGTCTTCCGCCTGCGGCCGGGAATCCGCTACTCAAGCGGCGTGCCCGTGCGGGCATCCGACCTGCGCCGCGGACTCGAGCGATTGTTCACCCTGAACAGCCAGCCGGCCCTCTACTACTCCGCCCTGCAAGGAGCGGCGGAGTGCACGCAGCAGCCCGCGACCTGCGACCTGTCGCACGGAGTCATCACCGACGACCGGACCGGCACCGTCATCCTCCGCCTGGCTCATCCCGACCCGGACCTGCTGTACAAGCTGACACTCCCCCCGGCCCGGCCGGTGCCTCCAGGAACCCCTCGCACCCACCTGGCCACACAGCCGGTCCTCTCCACCGGGCCCTACCAGGTCGCCCAGTTCATCCCCGGCCGACGGCTCCTGCTCGTCCGCAACAAGCAATTCCGCGAGTGGTCGCGGGCGGCCCAGCCGGACGGCTACCCCGACCGCATCGATATCCGGATGGACAACAACCCCAGCCACCGGGTCCAGGCTGTCCTGAATGGTCAGGCCGACCTGGCGCTCGAGATCGGCTCCGTGAACCTCGCGCCGCTGCGTATCCGGTTCGCCTCCCAGCTGCGGCTCGAAACGCAGCCTACGACCAATTTCCTGTCCTTCAACATCCAGCGGCCGCCGTTCAGCAACGTGCTGGCCCGCCGCGCCGTGAACCTGGCCATCGACCGGTCGGCCGTCGCCCGCGGCCTCGGCGGCCCGGGCCTGTCGATCCCTACCTGCCAGGTGCTGCCGCCCAACTTCCCCGGATACCAGGCCTACTGCCCCTGGACCCGCACGCCGCGGGACGGACACTGGCACGGGCCGGACATCCCGCGCGCCCGGGCGCTGGTCCGCGCCTCAGGCACTGCCGGGGCCACCGTCGACATCATCAGCCTCAGCAACGACCCCATCGCTGCCGCGGCCACCAGCGCGCTGGTCTCTGCCCTGCGCGAGATCGGCTACCGTCCGCAAGTGATCAGCGGCGACGCCCAGTTCCGCCGGCGCCTCGCCGACCCGCACGGACAGTGGAATATCGGCGAAGGCGGCTGGACCGCCGACTACCCTTCGCCCAGCGAATTCCTCGAATACTTCCTGTCGTGTGCGAACTACCACCCTGCCGACCCGGCGCGTACCACTAACGGCGGCGGATTCTGCAACGCAACGTTCGACCGCCTCGTCAGGCAAGCCGAGACGCTGCAGCTCACCGATCCGGCCGCCGCTCAAGACATCTGGGCCAAGGCCGATCATCTTGCCACCGACCAAGCCGCGTGGGTGCCGCTGGTGAACGCCAGCGATGCCGAGCTGCTCTCCCGCCGGGCCGGTCACCTCACCCTCGATGCCGACGGCCTCCCGCAGATCGATCAGCTCTGGGTGCGGTAAGCCAGGCGCACGGCCCGAACGGATATTCAGCCGTGATCACGCATTGGCACTTGGGTGCAGAATCAGGGGCGGGCTGGCGCTGCGGCGGCTCCGGGACGACCGCGTGGGCCTGCTCGCCACGTTGCGCACCGGCACCGGGACGGCCAAGCCGCTCGAATTTGAGCACGCGCTTTCCGAGCAGCGGTTCGACCGGCGCTTGGTGGGACCGCTCGGCCTGGGCGGGGTGGATCAGCTCCTCGAGCAGCGGCTCGGGCTTGAGCTGACCCGGCCTGAGCTCACGCGTCTGTGCGAGGCGACCGCGGGCAATCCGTTTTACGCCCTCGAGCTCGGGCGCGAGCTGGTCCGCACGCACGCGAAGCCGACAGCCAGGCAGGCGATTCGCGTGCCGGAAAGCCTGCGGGACCTGCTTGGCGGCCGCCTGGCCCGGCTTCCCGCTGAGACCCTGGATGTACTGCTGCACTTCGCCGCGCTCGCCCGGCCGACGGCCGAGCTTGTCGCACGGTCGTTCGGCGACCGCGAGCGGGTGCTGGCGGCACTGGAGGTCGCGCTGGGGGAAGGCGTCGTCGAGCTCGATGACGCGCGCCTGCGCTTCGCGCACCCGCTGCTGGCCTCGGTCTGCTACGAGCAGGCGCCGGTGTGGAAGCGCCGCTCGGTCCACCGGGCCCTGGTGGACGCGGTCGCCGATGCCGAGGAGCAGGCCCGGCACCTCGCGCTGGCCACGGACGGCCCGGACGCGGTGGCGGCGTCCCGTCTCGACTCCGCCGCCGAGCAGGCAGCCGTCCGCGGAGCGACCGCCGCCGCCGCCGAGCTGACGGAGCTCGCCGCCGAGCTGACGCCGGACGATCCGGCGCTCGCGCGCGGGCGCCGGTTGCGGGCGGCCACCTTCCACCGGCTCGCGGGAAGCCCCGACGGGGCGATCACACTGCTGAACGAGCTGCTTCACGAGGCGGGTCCCGGTGGCGAGCGGGCCGATATCCTCTTCGAGCTCGCGCTCAACTACCTGGCCGGCGCCCCCGAGGCGATTGCGTTCTGCGACGAGGCGCTGGCCGAAGCGGGTGCCGACGACGTCCGCTCGACCCGCATTCTGGCCCTGCGGTCCCTGTACCGGCTGCTCGGGTCGGACATTCCGGCCGCGGTCTGGGACGGACGCGCGGCGCTGGCAGGAGCCGAGCGGATCGGCGACTCCAGGCTGATCGCGACCGCGATCGCGCGGCTGGGCCACGCGGAGCAGTACGCCGCGGAGATCACGCCGGGTCTGCTCGGGCGCGGCGTCGAGCGCGAGAAGCGACTCGCTGCCGGGCTCGAGCTCCTGGACAGCCCCCGGTTCTTCCTCATCCGAGAGCAGCTACTGCTGGGTCAGACCGAGCGAGCATGCGAGGGCTTCGAAAGGATCGTTGCGGACGCGGCTGCGCGCGGTGACGAGTTCAGCTGGATGCTCGCCCTGTGGCACGTGTCCTGGGCCGAGTGGGCTGCGGGCCGCCTGGACGCTGCGCTCGCGGTGGCCGACCGGGCGCAGGAACTTGGCGGGCAGCTGCATATGTGGCACGAAAGCGCCTGGGTGGGACGGGTCAGAGCGCTGGTCGAGGCGGACCTCGGACTGGTGGAGCAGGCGCGGGCATCGGCCCTGCGCGGAATCGCGCTTGGCGCGGACTTCTCGCTGTTCACCCTGCTCAGCCGGAGCGTGCTCGGCCGTATCGAGCTGGCCTTGGGCAACCTGGAGTCCGCCGCCGTCCATCTGCGCGACCTTCCGGACTCGCTGCTTGCCCTCGGCCTCAACGACCCGGCGCTGCCCCTGTGGGCCGACGCGCTCGAGACGCTCGTGCTGCTCGGCGAGATCCACCGCGCTCGCGCCCACATCGAGCGGCACGAGCAGCGGTCGCAGGCCACCGGGAGTCCATGGTCCGCCGCGGTGAGCGCCCGCAGCCGGGGTTTGCTCGCCGCCGCCGAGGGCGACTTCAGCGGCGCCTTCGCTGCCCTCGACCGGTCCCTGCGCAACCTCAACGGCCTGCAGCTCCCGCTCGAGCGAGCGCGAACCCTGCTCACCCTCGGCGTCGTCCGGCGGCAGGCACAGCAGCGCCGGGCGGCCCGCGAGGCGCTCGACCAGGCGCTCGCGATCTTCGAGCAGGCCGGCGCGCGACTGTGGGCCGGCAAGGCCCGCGCTGAGGCCAAGCGGATCGCCGGCCGTCGGCCGGCCCCGGACTGGCTGACCGAGACCGAGCAGCGAGTCGCCGCGCTCGCGGCACAAGGCCGCTCGAACAAGCAGATCGCGGCGGAGCTCTTCATCGGGGTCTCCACCGTGGAGATGCATCTCACCCGGGCATACCGCAAGCTTGGCATCCGCTCCCGCAGCGGCCTCGCCGCCAAGCTCGCGATGACCAGGGACAGAACGGCCTAAACCCAGGGCTTTCCAGGTTTCGGCCCGTCGGCCTTTGATCCGACTATCGAGTCATGGTCCGTGTCGACGGACGCCACTCCGCCGGATTCACCCTCCGGCTTGCCGCCAAGCCTCGCGAGGTAAAGCAACAGCCCGAGGCCCGCGTTCAGCCGCCAGCACCTCAGCGAAAGGAGGCACCCATGAAACGCGTACTGATGCTCGTGCTCCTGCCTGTCCTGGTGAGCGGTCTCGCCCTAGCAGCCGCCCCAGCAGCAAGCGCCGCCACAATCATTCATGTTTCCGGTACCGACCTAGGCCCCGACGCCGGGACAACCGCCTGCCAGCCGGTCAACGACTCAGGCACCGTGCTCACCTGCACCACCCCAGATTTCGCTACCAGATACACCGGTGACCTGACCGGCGTCATCGGCAGCAACTTCACCTGGACGATCAACTGCACCTCAAACCGGATCGCCGGTCACGGCATCGAGACCTTCACCGGCTCGGTCGCCGCCGCCGGGTCCGGCACTCTCACCTGGGCGACGAAATTCCGCGCGAGCTTCGACTGCAGCACGCAGACCCTGTCGAACCTGGTCGGCTCCGCAACGATCATGTCCGGCACTGCCAGGCTGACAGGACTCCACGGCAGACTCAAGTTCCTCGGGCAGACCTACTCAGGCATCCTGACCCGTTCTCACGCAGACCACTGGTGACATCTGAGGCGGGCGGCTCGTCCGGGCGCCGCCCGCCTCACAGGAACGATCAGGGACTGGCTGACTCGCAAATGGAGACGCGCAGAACCGCCATATCTGCGCCTGTTACCGACGCCGCGCCACTCGCCACTCGGCCGTGCATTGGGCGGTTAGCTGCGCTGGCACGCAAAGGCTCAGGTTGCTCTCCGTGACGAGCTTCCTCGTCAGCCCGCGTCCTCGGCTGGCGGAGTTCACTGCCGGCACAGGACAAGCTCTTCGGGTCCACTTTCTGCGGTCTGGGTTGTCCGCTTGTCCGCTGTCGCCCGGTACCCGAACCTGACACTTCCGTGTGCGTCTGCGGCTGACTTCCGGACAGATTGTGCTTGCCGTGGCGTGCCGGGCAGTGCTCCGCGACTGATGAACGGCGCCCTTGCGGGGCGCTGCGGATGGGTCAGCGATTGGTGAGCTTCTCGATCGCGGCGGCGTAGGGACGGAAGTCACCATGTTCGGTGATTCCGGCCGCTTCCTCTTCGGTGAGTGGTCCCACGGCGACCTTGACGACATGGACCTGCACTGCACCATCGTCGACTTCGGTGAGCTGATAGTCGCTATCCAGTGTGGTCCCGTCGCTGAGCCGGCCCCGGGTTGCCCACCGGGCCGGTGGGTCGTAGACGGTGACATGGCCGTAGAGGTGACCGGCGGGCGCACCCCAGTCTTCGTAGTGGGCGCCGCCAACGCGGGGCTCGAGAACGACCCGGCGGGTCCGTTTGCCACCGTAGGTGTGAGGCCGCCAGTCGAGCATCTGCTGAGTCATCACCTCGAACGTGCGCTCGGCGCTGGCATTGATCCGCAGGTCGTAGGCCAGCCGGACGGTACGGATCGGCTCGATCGCATCGGACATCTGAGCGGCTCCTTTCTCGACGGTCCGTTTGAGCGCCAGCAGTTCGGTGGCGCCGGTGTCCGCCATGGGCTGAACCCACCGCTCGTACCACTCGCGCAGGGGAACAGGGTTGAGGTAGTTGACGCGATCACGTCCGCGGCGCTCGGGGAGGACGAGACCAGCTCGGACAAGTACGGCGAGATGCTGCATGACCGCGAACCGGCTCAGCTCCGGGAGCCCGGCGGCAAGTTCACCAGTTGTGGTCGGCGCGATCCGGAGCTGGTCGAGCAGGCGTCGGCGCCACGGGCTGGCAAGCGCCCGCCAGACGTCAGGTTCGGCGGTGGTCGCGTCGGCCACGACAGCATCCTTCGACGACATGTGATAAAAATATCACATGTCCTGGCGGGCGAGAATGCTTCGCTGCTCGACCAGGAAGTCCTCGCCGCGGAGCGGTACGTGGTTCGCCGGTTCACCGCCTCAGGGGAACGGGAGGCTAGCGTCCGGCTTAGTGACGGTGCGCCCACTACCAGACTGGGCTGGTCCCGCCGCTGGCGCGGTGCCTCTGCCAGGACGCTCTGCGCGCTGACGTCCCAGAGTTCACCGCCTAGGCGCCGGTCCACCAGGCCGCGCAGGCGAGCTCACCTTCGTGCCGATGGCCTCATTGCCGCATGCCCGAGCGATGTCAGCGGGATTCCAGAGCAGTTCTCGAAGTGCCTGGTGATATCCCGGCGGATCGCGTCGATCATGTGCTGGCTTCTCCATCGCCCGCCTCCTGCTGTCCGAGCTCGCGCTCGGGGCGCGTTACGGGATCGTGTTCCCTCGCGGGCTCATGCTGCTCGCACGTGCCCTGGTCAGCCTCGAAGCCACCGCCATGATCGTAGACCCGCAGCTCAATCTGGCCGAGCTCATCCGCCCGCTGCTGCCCGAGCTGCGGAACATCCTGATGCCCGGCCCTCAGGCGCTGGAAGAGCACTGGCACCGGTATCGCTTCGAATACCTTGACCTCGCCGCCGAACTACCCTCGCTGCTGCCGGAAGCGATCGCCCGCCTGCGCGAGCAGCCCACCCACCCCCGCCCCGACCCCAGCGCCCGGCCGCCCGGCGCTGGCTCCCGCTGACCGGCGCGTTCGCCGCCGGCATCGGCGTAGCCGCCCTCGCCCGCAAACACCAACGCGCCTAGGGGCTGCTGACCATGACAGAGACGGCACCGTGCTGCCGAAGCATCCCGGCGTATCAATGAGTAAGTTCCGTTGCCGTTGCCGTTGCCGTTGCCGTTGCCGTTGCCGTTGATGTATTTGCACGTCACGCAGTCCCTCTGATCAGGTGCAGACTCCGTTCGACATGCGCAAGTCACCGCGAAGCCGGACCAGAAGATCTGCGAAGTGCACGGATGACGGACCATGCCACCGCACCGCGCCGTGCCCGGCGGTCTATGCAGAAGGGGACGCGCATGACCTTGATCCTGCGAACCGACGGCGGATGCGAATTCGATCCTGTGCACCTGCTCGACGTGTTCGGTGAGCAGCGGCGACGGTTCGTCACGATCCTGCGAGGATTCGGCCCCGGCGACTGGGCGGCCCCGACCCGGTGCGCCCTCTGGTCCGCGCAGGACGTGGTCCGCCATCTATCCGACAACAACAGGAACGCCGTGGCCGTCGAGCCGGGTGACCGGATGCTCGACACCACTGCTGGCTACGACCCGAGAGTCACGCCACGCAAGTTGCTGGCCGAATCGGCCGGTGAGTCACCCGAGACCACTCTCGCTCGTTTCGTGGCGACGACCGAAGAACGGTTCGCCCGTGACCGTGTCCGGCTGGCTCACGGGGTCCGGTTCGACGTCCGCATGCCGTACGGCCCGATGAACTGGACGATTCGCATCCTGCACGGTTTCTGGGATTCGTGGCTCCACGAGCGGGACGTGCTGCTCGCCCGGGGCATGAAACACCCCGCGGACGACGACGCCACCGGCTACGCGGCCGCTTACGGATTGTTCATCGCCGCCGCCGTCGCGTCGATATTCGGTGCTCAGGTGCGGGAGAAGCTGACGCTCGGCGGTGCTGGCGGCGGTGTCTTCGAGCTGGACAACAGTGATGGCGTCACCCTCATCGCCACCCGGGTAACCACCGCGGGCCCGCTCGCAGCCGAGGTCACCGACGCGCTGGCCGGCCGCGCACCGGTGGCCGCCGTGCTTGGCGGTCTGCCGGCCGGGTCGCGGGCTGCCCTGTCGGGCCTGGGGGACTTCTTCAACACACCGGTCGAGCCGAGCCTGATCACCTGAGGGCTGCCGCCTGCCGGGCCGGAGCCCGGTGACGCGGGCATCAGGCCGTTCCTTTACTGCGCTCGCCGGTGATGCCAGCCTGGACGGGTGATGCCGAGGATCAGGTACTGCAACTCGCCGGCCGGCCGGGTCGCCTATTCGACATCG
>Ga0335081_10004367_pt1 | contig 22293 bp, 18 predicted proteins | sample Lox_Sample_35_FD_206713 | JGI IMG/M metagenome (GOLD analysis project Ga0335081, IMG submission 206713) | Soil microbial communities from Loxahatchee National Wildlife Refuge, Florida, United States - Lox_Sample_3.5 | ecosystem: Environmental > Terrestrial > Soil > Wetlands | place: USA... | reverse complement strand
ACGACACCTGGTAAAGGCGCAGGCGCGGCGTCTGTGCTTCAGTTTCGAGCCAACTCGCCACTGGCGTCGTGTCGAGATTGACAAGTTGATGGATTCCTATATTGGCGAACATCCGCAGAAATGGCACCATCTACTCTGCGTCGCTCTCTCTGCTGTGTGCCGCGCGAGCGGTCGAAGCATCTCGAAGACCTGACCCGAGGAAGTGCCGTTGTGCAGGGCCGTTGCGGCCTGCTGTGCTGTACTGTGGATAAGGCTGAGGTCTTCGATCAGGTTATCGAACAATCCGCCTTCATCCGGTCCTACACAGCGGCCATCCTCCAGGATCGCCAGGTCCAACACCAACTCGACGAGAACGATCTCCGCTTGGCTGCTCGGCTTGACACCCGAGCCACCCGCGCCGATGTATCCGCCGCCTCCGTGGAGCCGCGCCTCGCGGCCCGGCACATCCAAGGTGTTGCCAAACATTCCGCGCTCGGTGATTAGACGCTTGGACCCCGGCAGAATAAATGTGCCAATGTCTTGTACGGCTCGGGAGCGACCGGTCATGACCTCCAGTTGGGTGCTCGAACCAAGATTCGAGTAGTGGCTCGTGTGCGACTCGCCTGCCGCATTCGTATACCTCCACAAGTAGGAGATGCCTAGGACGGCGCTCCCGCTCTCATTCAGGAGAACCGCCGCGTTGCTGAGGCCACCAGTCGGCCACGATCCGAACGGCTCCGGGCGGCTTTCGATGTCGTGTACCAGCGATGGAAACGCAGTATGGGCCGCAGTAACAAGAGGCAGGCCGAATACTGTGAAATCCCTGTACGCTGTCTCGCCCATGCCTGTATCATCCCGCGATTCGCAAGTTCCCGATGATGTCCGTTAACCCGTTTTGCGTGCTTCAAACCAGTAGACGGTCGGGCACCTAGCCGACTCTGATGGTGTCTAATTTGCATTATGCGTCGCATAAACTTAAGAACCGCGACTGTGAAAAATGCCGGCGTTGGCGCCGCGCTCCTCCTTGCGATCACGGCATCCAGCGCATTCGCCCAGCAAAACCGGAGGTTTGAGGTAGCGTCGATCAAACCTTCGCAGAATCGCAATTTCATTGGGATGGACTTACGCCCCGGTGGGCGCCTGATGGCAAACGGTCCGCTGGCCCTGCTGGTCGCGAACGCCTATCGCATGAAGCACTTTCAGATCTTGGGAGGGCCGGCGTGGATCAATTCCGATCTTTACAGTGTCGATGCGAGGGCTGAAGAGGCTGCGAGCAGAGCCGAAATGCTGCTCGCGCTTCAGGCTCTTCTCGCGGACAGATTCAAACTCAACATCGAGCGCCAAACCAGAGTACTCGGCGTCTACGTGCTCACCATTGGACAAAGCGGCGTCAAACGAGAGCTGTTGAGCGCCGGCGGTTGCTCCGCAGCGGAGCCAGATAAGCCCGTCGGCCCGCCCCAGCTTGGTCAACTGCCGTGTGGGCGCGTCACGATGATGTTCTCACGGGAAAGGACGCAACTGGAGGGACGCCACGTATCCATCGCTGATCTGATCGAGCGCCTGTCGAGTTTTGTGGACCGCCCCATCATCGACAAAACCGGCTACAGCGGAACGCTGGATGTGAAGCTGGAATTCACCCCGGACCAAGCCGCCCTCGGATTTTTCGGCGGACTCCTCCCGCCTGCCCAACCGTCGCCCCCGGATGAGAATGCCATTTCGCTCTCTACTGCCGCGCGGGAGCAACTGGGTCTGAAACTCGAATCCGCCAAAGGACCCGTGAACGTCATCATGATCCGCCATGTGGAAAGGCCCAGTGTGAACTAGTCGGTGTTTGTTCTGGTTACGATAATTCGTGGGCCCGAGATTCGGGGCGCCGCGGACTGCTAAGTGCCGAGAGCTGTGCCATAGTCGGGAAACGAGGTTTTGAGCCTCAGCGTTGACCAGACATAAGGATTGAGCATGGCCGAAAAACTTCCACAGACTAACGCCAATCACACGAGGCTTCATCCGCCGTTTCACTATTTTCTTGCGCCCGGCGCCCTGGTGCTCATCATTCTAACTGTCATTAATGTCTCTCGGCATTACTCCCAGTTGGAAGCCTGGATCCTGCTGCTCCTGGCGAATCTATTCTTCTTGGCGCTATTCCTGGTGCGGTTGTATCCCCTTAAGGCGCAGGACCGCATCATCCGGCTGGAGGAACGGCTACGCCTGCAGACGGTACTCTCCGACGCATTGGCTCGACGCATTCCCGAGTTGACCGAAGCGCAATTGATAGCCCTCCGCTTCGCGCCCGACAGCGAACTGCCCGCGCTGGTCGAGAAGGCGCTTGCGGCGAAGATGCCGGCGCGGGAAATCAAGAAGAGCATTGTGGCATGGCGTGCCGATACGTTTCGCGTGTGAAGCCGCGCCCGCCCGGAAATTCGATCTGGTCTCAGCCCGCGCAGGTATGTAGTATATTACATAGACGGAGGCCCGCTGTGGAAGAGTTGGAGCCGCATGTTGACTCCCCGCGAATTCTATGGGTGGCAGCGTTGACCATTGCCGTATCGGTGGTCGCCGTGCTAGCCGTTCGGGAGGTTGCCGTTCGGGTCATTCACCCCGCTCCATCATTCACGCCCCTCACTCTAGACCCTCCCATCATTGACACGTTTCTCTGCACCGTGGTGGCCATCCTGGTATTTGTAAGAATCGTGTTCTATCCGAGTTCGATCCGCACCTGGCGTCGAGTTGCAGCCGTGGTCCTGGTTTTGTCCTTTTTGCCCGACGTACTGTTGGCGACCTCACACGATATGGGCGGAGGCTGGCGCGAGGCTGCGGCTCTCATGACCATGCACGTAGTAGTGTGGGCGATTTGCGTGACGCTCTTACCCGCGCTCGCTATCCCGAAGCATCCTCCGAAAACCCGTGCCCTCGACCGTGCTCTCTCGATTCTGTAGCTTGGCGGAATTCCTCTTTCGTAGTCGAACCTGCGGCGAGCAGTTTTGCGAGAACGGAAAGTGCCAGCACGCGCAGGCGTCGTCCTGGTGATTTCGAAAGCGCCAAAAGACCGCTCCTTTTAGCCGTAGCTCCGTACAGACGCGACCTGACATTACCGAGCCGCGACCAAAGGGAGCGGTCTAAAACGCTATCGAAACGACCGGGACAGGCACCTCTCCAAAGCGGCTGCGCCCAGAGATAGCGGTACTTTACCCGGTGGTAGCCACCTCTGTGAGAATCAAGGTTCTTTCGACCAACTGGCCGAGTTAGTTACACGTGAGCGCGAAGGTTGCAGAATTGGACACCACGGAATTGGGGGACAGAATCTGCAACTGCTCCCAGCCAGTAAGTGAAGAGGGCGACAGGAGCCAGGTCGTCGAGACGGCTTGAGTGCCCGGTCCGGTGAAGTTTAGGGACTGTACTGGGGCTTGCGCGCCGTCACTTCGCTTCCAGGTGTAGGTAACCACACCGGCCGCGCTGGCCGTGATCGCCGCCGTAAACAAGAACGTCTTTGGGCATGTCCCTGTATACGAGGCTGGCGAAACCGAAGCAGAGACAGCAGTCACGAGGAGCGGGGAAGCGCCGGTGTATGTGAACGGTGCTCCGGTTTCTGCTCCGTCTGCTGCGATGACCGTAACTATCACGTCCCCCGCAGTACCTGGAGGCGAGGTGACGGTGATTTGCGTCCCGTCCTGGTTAACGGAAAAACAAGGCTGGGTAGACCCATCGCACGGGAATACTGCCGTGGATCCGAAATCCACCTCGGTCGCGCCGGAGAATCCGCTACCACTAAGGGTGACTGAGGTGCCCCCTGCCGGGGGACCAGTGCTCGGCTTCACCGAGGTCACAACCAGTTCAACGATGGTGAACGTGATAGGCCCACCGTCCACGGCGTTCGGTCCCGGACTAGCGGTGGGTATCTCGACGGTCGCATTCTGCTGGCCTGCGGTGCTCGGGTTGGCAAGCGTAATTTTCACATCGCAGAGGTTGGCTACAAAACATGTTCCAGGTTGAAATCCGAATGGACTCACAATATTGTCATTGTTGGGGCCGCCTTGAGGAACGACGTTGACGATGGTGGATTGCTCGGAAAAGGCGGTCCATGGGATCGGGGCGCCGAATTGCAGCTCTTGACCGAACACGCCAATGGAAATTCCTGAAGGACCAAGTGGTACTTGGAGCTGAGGTATCGGGCCGCGCGCGGCCGGGTTATGGCATATACCTCCCACAAAAAAGAACGCCGCCCATGTACAGGCGAAAAATCCGGGCGGCTGTAGGGTAAATGTGAGGCTGAGGTTTACCGTCTCGCCTATCCCCAGCTGGTCCGTGACGCCCCCGAAAATGTACGTCACATGATCGATTTGACTGTGGGCCGTTCCGAAGACAGATAGCTGCGTAGGGGGGCTGTTTTCCGGAAGATGGAAGACGGCGGCCTCGGTGGTCGCTTGAAAATTGTTTAACGCGTCAAATCCGGGCCCCGACGCGCCGAAATATACGTACGCAGGGGGATCGAAGTTCTCGACCCAACTGACCGTATTCGGCGGGTAGTTGGGGGAACCGGCCGGATTGTTGGTGTGGTCTAAAATGACAAGATCCGGGCAGCTCCAAGACTGTGTAAATCCCTGGCTGGCCATATTCGACGTCGTAACACCGCCGCCGGTGTTGGACCCCGAACCGCTTATGCCTGCTCCGATCGTATCGGTCACACCAGTACTATGGGAGCACACGCTCGATGATGGCCCGTGACCTCCTCCCCCCTGAACGAGCGTTAGCGCTCCGGTCGATCCACCCGGCGGCGGCGCTGGCGGATTCGCCGGAGGATTGGTGTCCAGCGTGATCAACGGCATCGACACCGTCCGGTCTGTGAGATACGGCCCGCATTCATAGGATCCAAACCAGACGTTGCCCCAGTTGCACTGCGTACCACCCAGGTTCGTGTCCCATTGCGCAACTACCAGGTAATGGTCTCCCGCGGCGTCGTTTTCGTCCTGGCGGAGAACATCGGCGGACAGCGTGTACGTACCGGACGGCGGACAGGAGTTGATATTCGGGAAATCGCATGTGGAGGTGGTCGCTTGCACCGATAATTCCACGTAACACGTCCACGTATTTCCCAGTGACGTGTTTGCTGGCGTACCGAACGCGATCGGGCATTGACCGACCAACGGCGGCGGGTCAGCTTGCTCCCGTGCGATCCACTGCTGAAACCCCGCCAAGGCCAGCTCACGGGCTACTTTGCCCGGAGGGACGAGACCCTCAAAGAAATGCGGGACACCTCCCGATTTGAGATGAGCCCCCAGTAGCGACAACGTCAGCGGGCCGGAATTGACAAGGGTGCCTGGGTCTGTGGGAAGGCGCGGGGGGCTGAATTTTTCGCCCGGAGAAATTCCGACGCTGTGGGTTGGCCCCTTCGTTAAGGAAGCGCCTGCTGCGGCGACTGGGAATCTCCTGTCCAGCAGAGCGCTAAAACGGTCCGCCGATCCTCCAGCAAGGGTGACAACCGAGCCTTGCGAAAACGCCATCCTCGCTTTACAGATGTCCGACCTCGTGGGACCCGCCGCCACGTCCGGCGTGAGCTGGACAAGAGGGGAAGCCTCCCGCTGAGGCGCCGGACATCCAAGCACCAGGGGGTGAAAGCTATATTCAACTTCCTGAAGAAGCACGGCGGCCTCTGCCCTGGTCAGGGGAGCGGAAGGCTGAAGCCCTCCCGGCAGGCGGGCGAGCACTCCATATCGAATGGCGGCCGCTACATAAGGTCGCAGCGCGGAATCGATCTCTTCCCTATCCGCGACCTTCGCCAGGGATTGCTCGCTTTCTGCGCCGCGCAAAACGTTGACAGCCCCCCTCGCCACGAGAAGGCGCACCAGCGTCGATGCCGCATGCTGGCGATCGTACGGCTCATCCGGCCCGAACACCGTTGGGCCGCTCTGTCGGGTGAATCCCATAAAGGGTGCAACCGCTTGGACTTCGGCGTAGGCGCGATGGCTCGCCGTTACATCGGAAAACGGAATCGGACGTCGGGGCCCGATCAGGTTGAACAAACGCACCAGAGAGGACGCAAATTGGGCGCGTGTGATGTGGCCACCCGGATCGAAGCGGCCAGGCGCCGCGGCGGACATCACGCCCTCGATCGCCAGAATATCGATTGCGCTGGCTGCCCAATCGTATCCTCTCAAATCCTGAAACGAACTGGAACCAGCAGGGAGGGGCGCCACAGGCGGAGTTGCCGAAACTTGCTGCGCGAACAGCACTTGTCGGGGTCCGCCCAGAACGGTTATCAAGCCAGCGGCCGCCAACAACAAGTTCACCGTTCGTCCAAAATGAGAGTCGGTACGTGCGTTTGCCTGACTCATTGGCAGACAATCCTCCTGTTCTCGCGATCCTCAGTCATTCTCTTACTACTGTCAAGGGGCTCTTCAAACTAAAGGACATCATCGTCGAGCGTGACAAAACGTGACAGTTCTGAGGCAGGCCGCTGCCCACTTCCCGGCCCCTAGCGACCCTGAAATCCGCAGCCTCCCGGGTACCACCGCGCTCTCGCCACATCCTCCGTTCCCCGCACTTTCCCGCAAAAAACCCAAGCCCTTTCAACAACAACTATCCCTACCGCGACCCTCCATCTTTCCGCCGAATCCCGGTCTCGCTCCCGTTCCGATCGCGTGCGCCCGCCATCGGTGTGTGTCCGGGTCCCTTCCGCCGCCGGCACGGCCTGAGCCTGTTCCACCAGGAGCCGCTCCGGGAGGATCGCGAAAAAGAAACCCGGCCTGACGCGAGGGCCGTTCCAGCACTTGTTCCCTCTGCCCCCTCTGCGCGCCAACCTCATGGAGCACCGGAAGCCCACAAACTCTACGCGCACTCGACAGCCTTGCTTTTTCTCTGCGTCTCCGGGTCTCGGCGGTGATTTCCAATCCCTTCCGGATTCACGTCTACAATTAGGGAGTGCCGACCACCAGCGCTATCCTTCCCAAAACCAAGGGCGGTTCGTTTCTCATCGAGGAGCGCACGCCCGATGAGATCTTCACTGCCGAGGATCTGAGCGAACAGCACCACGCCATCGCCCGCACGGTAGATGAATTTTGGGTCAAAGAGGTCGATCCCAATCTTCCGGCGATTCTCGCGCAGGATCACGGCGTCACGCGCAAGGTGCTCGAGAAGGCCGCGGAACTGGGACTCACCGCCATTTCCATTCCTGAGAAGTTCGGCGGCATGGAGCTGGATCTCGCCTCCGAAGTAGTCGCCACTGAGCATCTGGGCCGCGACGGTTCTTACGCCGGCTGGCACTCCGGTCACACCGGCATCGGCACCCTGCCCGTTCTCTTCTTCGGCAGCGAGCAACAAAAGCAGAAATACCTGCCCAAACTGGCCAATCTGCAGATGCTCGCTGCCTATGCGCTCACCGAGCCGCAGGCCGGTTCCGATGCACTGGCCGCCCGCACGCGCGCTGATCTCACTCCCGACGGCACGGCGTACCTGCTCAACGGCCAGAAGATGTGGATCACTGGCGGCGGCGCGGCCGATCTGTTCACGGTCTTCGCCAAGGTCGGCGGCGAGAAGTTCACCGCGTTTCTGGTCGAGCGAGCCTTCGGTGTCAAGAGCGGAGCCGAAGAGCAGAAGATGGGCCTCAAAGGCAGCTCCACCACCGCTCTCTACTTCGATAACGTCCGCGTGCCCGTGGAAAATGTACTCGGCGAGATCGGCCGTGGCCACATCATCGCGCTCAACGTGCTCAACATCGGGCGGCTCAAATTGGGTGCGGCCGCCGTGGGCGGCGCCAAGCTCGTGCTGGCCGCGTCGTTGAAGTACGCCAAGGAGCGCAAGGCGTTTGGCTCGACCATTGCCGGGTTCGGCGCCATTCAGCATAAGCTCGCGGAGATAGCCATTCGCATCTTCGCCGCCGAGTCAATCACGTGGCGGCTGGTGGGCCAGATCGAAGGCCACCTGGAGGGTTTTTCCTGGGACCGGCCCGATGCCTCGCAAACCATGTTGCGGGCCGTGGAAGAGTTCGCGGCCGAATGTTCCATCGTGAAAGTCTTCGCCTCCGAAATGCTAGATTACGTGGTGGACGAGGGCGTGCAGATCCACGGCGGCTACGGCTATCATCACGACTACGCCGTCGAGCGCGCCTATCGCGATGCGCGCATCAACCGCATTTTCGAAGGCACCAATGAGATCAACCGCCTGGTGATAGCCGGCATGCTCCTCAAGCGCGCGGCGCGCGGGCAGCTCGCGCTCATTCCAGCCGTGCAAAAGGTGCTGGCCGAAGTTCTGAGCGGGCCCGCTTCGGCCAATGAGTCCGATGACGATAGCCGGCTCGTAGCCAATGCTAAGAAGATTGCCCTGCTGGCAATTGGCATCGCCTATCAGCGATTCCTGGATGGGCTCGAGAAGCAGCAGGAAGTCGTCATGCACATCGCCGATATTGTCAGCGAAGCGTTCGCCATGGAATCGGTTCTGTTGCGCAGCCGAAAATTGGCTGGGCGCGGCAAGGAGACGATTGGCCCGGAAATCTGCACCGTCTTCTTGCGGGATGCCATGGCCCGCGTGGAAGTCTCCGCGCGCAGCATTCTCGGGGCCTGCTCGGAGGGCGACTCGTTGCGCACCAACATGGCCCTGCTGCGCCGCATGGCTCGCCATGAGCCGGTTGATGGTGTCACGCTGCGCCGTAAGATCGCCGGCCGCCTGCTCGATCGGGAACGATTCATAGTTTGATGGCCATGCAAGCGCTTCACGGTAGGATCGCGCTCGTTACCGGAGCCAGCCGTGGCATCGGCAAAGCCATCGCCGCCGCCTTCGCCCGCGAAGACGCCACGGTTGTCATCTGCTCACGCAAGCAGGACGCCCTCGAAAAAGCTGCTGCCGAAATCAAGGGCACCGTGCTGCCCCTGGCATGCAATGTGGGCCGCCCCGAGGAGATCCAGCGGCTCGTCGCCACCGTGCAGCAGGAATTTGGAAGAATCGACGTTCTTGTCAATAATGCCGGCACCAACATCGCGCAGGAGCCCGCGCTCGAGGTCGACGAAGCCAAGTTCGACAAAATGATCGCCACCAATGTGAAGAGCGCTTTCCTGCTGACGCAAGCCATCGCCCCCGGCATGTGCGAGCGCGGTGGTGGGTCGATCATCAACGTCGCCTCCATTTCCGGGCTGCGGCCGCAGTATCACGGCATGCTCTACAGCATGACGAAGGCGGCCCTCATCATGATGACCAAGTCCTATGCGCTGGAGCTCGGCCCGAAAGGCGTGCGCGTCAACACGATCGCGCCGGGCCTGATTCAAACCACTCTGAGCGAATTCTACTGGAAGGATGAGACCAAGCTCGCGGACATTCTGGAGGGCCAACCCATTCGCCATCTCGGACAGCCGGAGGAAATCGGCGAATTGGCCGTGCTCCTGGCGGGCGATGGCGGGTCGTTCATCACCGGCCAGACCTTTGTGGTGGATGGCGGGCGAACCTTGGTGGGATCGTTGTAGCCGGAGTATACTCTAGGTCTCGTCGAGGAGAACCCATGCAGGTGCCCCTTACCCCCATCCGCTGCTTATACCGCGCGGTCGACCTCTATCCTCAAAAAGTAGGAGTGGTTTCCGGCTCCTGCCGCTATACCTACGCCCAGTTTGGCGAGCGCTGCGAGCGGCTGGCGCAAGGGCTCCTTGCAGTAGGCATTCGCCCCGGCGACCGCGTGGCTTATCTGAGCTTCAACAACAACCAGCTTCTGGAGGGTTACTACGGCGTTCCGCTGATGCGCGGCATGGTGATGCCGCTCAACGTGCGGCTCCAGCCCACCGAGTTAGTGGCAATTCTCAACCACGCCGAAGCGCGCATGCTGGTTTTCGAAAACGATTTCGCGCCTTGCGTCGATTCCCTGCGGAAGGCTTGTCCGGGCATCGGGCGTTTCGTGGCGATCGACGGTCCCACTCCGCAAGCCGACTTTACGTTGGAAGATCTGCTCTCTCATGGCCGCATGGCGCGTCCCGATCCGTTCACATTCGATGAAAACGAGACCGCGGAACTGTTTTATACCAGCGGCAGTACCGGCACGCCCAAAGGAGTCGCGCTCTCGCACCGCACCCTCTTCCTGCATGCTCTGATGGTGAGCACCACCGGCCTCAGTGACGATCACAGCGTCGAGCTGCACACTATCCCGCTGTTTCATGCCAACGGCTGGGGACGGCCGCAGGTCGCCACCATGTTCGGCGCCCGGCAGCTGATGGTGCGCCGCTTCGACCCGGCGCAAGTGCTACGCCTGATTCAGGACGAGCGGGCCACTTCCTGTTCCCTCGTTCCCACCATGGCCAACGCGCTTCTCAACTGCCCCGAGCTCGGCAAATTCGACCTTTCCAGCATGCAGCAGGTTTTCATCGGCGGCGCGGCTTCTTCGGTGGAGATGATCGAGCGGCTCGAGAAGGCCCTCGGCTGCCGAATCACCTGCGGCTACGGTCTGACGGAAACGTCTCCCGTGGCCACCACCGCGCGCCCCAAGAGCACCGTCGAGTATGCGAGCGAGCCGGACCGTTGGCACCGCCAATCCATGGCGGGCTGGCCGATCCCGGGCTGCGAAACCCGCGTGGTCGATCTGCATATGCAGGATGTTCCGCGCGACATGGAATCCATCGGCGAAGTGGTGGTGCGCGGCGACAACGTCATGGACGGATACTTCCGCGAGCCGGAAGCCACCAATGCGGTCATGAGCGGCGGCTGGCTGCACACTGGCGACATGGCCGTCTGGGACAAAGAGAATTACATCCAGATTGTCGATCGCAAGAAGGACATCATCATCAGCGGCGGCGAAAACATCTCCTCCATCGAAGTGGAGAAGGCCATATTCGCCCACCCGGCGGTGCTCGAATGCGCGGTGGTGGCAGCGCCCGATCCCAAGTGGGGAGAAGTGCCGGTGGCGATTGTCGTGTGCAAGCCCGATCAGCAGCTCGCCGGCGACCGGCTCATGGCATTCCTTGCCGAGCGCTTGGGCAAATTCAAGCTCCCGCGGATGATCGAGTTCACCGAAGGACCGCTGCCGAAGACCGGCACCGGCAAGATCCTCAAACGCGAGCTACGCGAAACGTTCTGGCAAGGCAAAGCCCGGCGCGTCCAGGGCTAGCAAGTCGTAGCGTAGTGAAACGGTTTGGCAAGGCGAAGCTCGGCGCGTGCAGGCCTGCAGTCGTAGGGCAGACGATCGCATTTTGTCGTCTGCCGCCTTCTGACGACGGGCTGATTTATCCGGGCGTCAGGCATGGACGGGAGAACCACGAAACCGCCGGGGATCACCGCGTGAGCGGCCAGCATCCCTTCCGCAAGACCCGTTTCGACAGCGGCCCACACAGCCGCGCTCGCATCCCCATAAGGCTTGCGATTCGAGCAGAATGTCCTCGGCGCTTTTGAGACTCCCGCCAGAATTACGCCGTCTACACTCAGCGTGAGCTTAGCCAAATACGTATGATGTCAGGAATCGAATATGTACGACTACTTCAGCGCCCCGCAGTCCGAGCCCAGCCACTTGGCGCTGAATGAAATCTGAATATTCATGCTGTTCGTGCCGTTGCCGGAGCTCACCTGACCACTACCCTTGACGTTCTCGGAATTCAGAGCTTCGACGTGCATGGTTCCGGTGCTCTTGATATTAGTTCTTTCATCGCTGCATTCGAAGCGGATTTCCTGTTTGCTCGAATTGGACGTCATCACGGTACGCTTGCAGGATTGGTTTCCTTCATTGCCGAACGTCATGGCCTTGTCTAAGCTTTCTTTCGTCAGGCACGATTTGTTGGTCCGCGGCTGTGCGCCTTTGGCCTGCCGCGCCTTCATGGCTTCTTCCATGCGGGCCCGTTGGTCGGGCGACAGTTTCGAGAGGACCTCTTCGGGTATCGGCGGCATCCCGCTGGTCTGCGTGGTCACCATAGACTCCCACAGACCCAACTTCACGCCCAGCGGTTTGATGTCATCGGCCGCCCACGATGCCAGCGGCATGAGTAGTGCTGTTGCGAGAAAAATAACGTTGCGCATTTATCCCCCTATCGGATTGGATGGTTTCGTCTTCAAGCATGCCACACCCTCACGCGCCGCGCGAGGCCGATGTATGATGTTCCGGTGGTTCGCCGCCGGGCGTCCCGCTCAAGGGAGGAGTTATGACGATGCGCGCTTTATCGAGGGCCGCTGCTGGAGTTGCCGCCGGATTGCTGGTCCTGCTGGCTCAGCCGACGCCGGCACGTGCCGCCGAAATCAAGGTCATCTGCTCGAACGGGATTAAGGCCGTGGTGGACGATGTGCGCCCGCAATTTGAACACGCCTCCGGTCACACGCTCACGATTCAGTACGGCTCCACGGCCGTGCTTAAGCGCACAATCGATAGTGGTGAACCGTTCGACGCGGTGATCCTGGGCGCAGAGGCAGTGGACGGTCTGGCGAAAGCCGGCAAAGTCTCGAGCGCGACCGTTGCCGAATTGGCGCGTGCCGGTGTCGGAGTCGGCGTGCGCGCGGGTACGCCCAAGCCCGACATCAAAACGGCCGACGGCATGAAGCGGACCTTGTTGGCAGTCAAGTCGGTAACCTATGCGTCGGAAGGCGCGAGCCGCGCGTTCATCGAGAAGATGTACGATCATTTCGGCATCACCAGCGAGATGAAACCCAAGATCATGCTGGCACCTGGCTCCAGCGAGTCGGACGAAATGGTGGCCCAGGGCAAAGCCGACATCGTACTGACATTAGTGAGCGAGATTCTGCCGGCTGCGCCAGGCGTCACACTCGTCGGTCCGCTTCCAGCTGAGGTACAGGGCTACGTGACGTTCCACGCGGGCGTGGGCGCAAACGCCAAGAACCCCGAGGGAGCCAAGGCGCTGATCCAGTTTCTCAAAGGGCCCAAGGCTGCGTCGATCTACAAGGCCAAGGGCATGGAAGCCCGCTAGTCGGGCGCCGGCGCATCCTCCGCGAACGAGATCAACTCGGCTCCTTCATCGACCACGTCGCCGGCCGCGTACCGGACTTCCTCCACACGGCCGTCTGAAGGAGCGGAAATCGTGTATTCCATCTTCATTGCTTCGAGAATGAGCAACGCCTCGCCACGCTTCACCTCGGCTCCCGGCTGCGTTAAGACCTGGACGATCCGTCCGGGCATCGGAGCCGTCAAATGGCCGCCTGTTTCTTCTTCATCCGCGCGCACTGCGGTCCAGTCGAACAGCGTGAAGTGATATGCCAGACCGCCGGAGAATGCCACGATTTCCTGGCCCTTTCGCACCGCCGAGGCGCGCGTATCGACGCCATCGACTCTTGGCCGGTCAGGCGAGCCGGAAATCTCCGGCGTTCCATCCGGCAGCTCGACCTGGAAGCGGCCACTGCCGCGCGGGCGCACCCGCACTGGAATCTTCGACTCGCCTTTCTGGAACACGAGATCCTGATAGCCCTCGCCATTCATGCGCCACGAGGTCAAAGTGTTCCACGGCGACCAGGGATCGGCGGAAGCCGCCGCGCGTTCGGCCGCCTCGTGCTGCTGATCGGAGAGCACACGCAGAACGGCCGCAGCCAGCGCCTCGCGGGGAGCGCGCCGAGAAGCGGGCATCAGTTCACCGGCATGCCGTGCGATAAAGCCGGTATCCAGCTTTCCGGCCGCGTAGGCCGGATGGCCCGCAATCGCTGCTAGCAGGGCAACATTCGTGGTTACGCCGGCGATCTGATATTCCGCCAGCGCGTTTCGCAGCCGCCTCACCGCCGCTTCTCGATCCCGATCCCAGACGATCAGCTTGGCGATCAACGGATCGTAGTCGATAATCACCGCGTCCGACTCGCGCACGCCAGTATCGATGCGCACGTGCTGGTTCCCGGCAGGCGCCTTCAAGTGCCACAGCTTTCCAATGGAAGGGCGAAACTCCCGCGCCGGATCTTCGGCATAGATTCGCGCTTCGATGGCGTGGCCGTTGATGGCAAGTTCCTCCGCACGCCCAGGCAGTGGCTCGCCTGCCGCGACGCGGAGTTGCCACTCAACCAGATCCAGTCCCGTGACGAACTCGGTCACCGGATGCTCCACCTGCAGCCGGGTGTTCATCTCCATGAAGTAGAAGGCGTCGCCCTCCACGATGAACTCCACTGTCCCGGCATTGACGTACCCGATGGCGCGCGCAGCTGCGCAAGCCGCCTCACCCATCGAACGGCGGCGGGCGGGATCCATCCCCGGCGCGGGCGCTTCTTCGATGACCTTCTGGTGACGGCGCTGGATGGAGCAGTCGCGCTCGAACAGGGAGATCACGTGGCCGTGGCTATCAGCGAAGATCTGAATCTCGATGTGCCGCGGTTGCGTAAGGTACTTCTCGATCAATAGCCGATCGTCCCCGAACGACGAGGCTGATTCCCGCTTGGCCGAAGCAATCGCAGCCGCGAGATCGCCGGGGCGCTCGACCGCGCGCATTCCCTTGCCGCCGCCGCCGGCCGAAGCTTTCAGCAAAACCGGATATCCGATGCGTTCCGCCGCTGCTGATAACGTGGCCACGTCTTGCGCTTCGCCGTGATAACCCGGCACCACCGGCACTCCCGAGCTTTCCATCAACTTCTTCGCCGCCGCCTTGAGGCCCATGGCACGGATGGCCGAAGCCGGCGGTCCAATGAATGCAAGCTTCGCCCCAACGCACGCGTCTGCGAAATCGGCGTTCTCGCTCAGGAATCCATAGCCTGGATGAATGGCCTGCGCGCCCGAGCGCCGCGCCGCATCGAGGATACGCCCTATGTGCAGATAGCTCTCTCGCGCCGGCGGCGGTCCGATGGGGTATGCCTCATCAGCCAGTTCCACATGCAAAGCACGCGCATCGGCTTCCGAATAAACCGCCACCGCGCGGATGCCTAGCCGGCGCGCTGTTCGGATGATGCGGCAGGCGATCTCGCCGCGGTTGGCGATCAGGATTTTTTCAAACATCCATCACATCCGGAAGACGCCGAAACGGGTCTTTTCGATGGGCGCATTCAGAGCGGCCGATATTCCAAGCGCCAGCACCATACGCGTATCGGCGGGATCAATCACACCGTCATCCCATAGCCGCGCGCTCGAATAGTACGGGTGACCCTGCGTTTCGTACTGCTGGCGGATGGGCGCCTTGAACTTCTCTTCTTCCTCTTCGTTCCACGTCTTTCCCGCAGCCTCCAGGTTGTCGCGCCGTACGGTGGCGAGCACGCTGGCCGCCTGTTCGCCGCCCATCACTGAAATGCGCGCATTGGGCCACATCCAGAGAAACCGCGGGCTGTAGGCGCGGCCGCACATTCCGTAGTTGCCCGCGCCGAAGCTGCCGCCCACAATCACGGTGAATTTGGGCACGGCAGTATTCGAAACGGCGGTCACCATCTTAGCCCCGTCCTTGGCAATGCCTCCAGCTTCGTACTTGCGCCCCACCATGAAACCGGTGATGTTCTGCAGGAAGATCAGCGGTATCCCGCGCTGCGAACACAGCTCGATGAAATGCGTGGCCTTGAGGGCGCTTTCGGAAAACAGAATGCCGTTGTTGGCTACGATTCCGACCGGATAGCCCCAGATGTGCGCGAAGCCCGCCACCAGCGTCTGCCCGTACAGTTGCTTGAATTCGTCAAATTCGCTGGCGTCCACCAGGCGCGCGATCACCTCACGGACGTCGTACGGCTTGCGGATATCGGCAGGCACCACGCCATAAATCTCCGCGGGATCGTAGCGCGGTTCGCGCGGAGGCGCTAATTCGAGCGCAGGCCGCTTCGCGTAATTGAGCGCGCCGGTAATTCGCCGCGCCATGGCCAGCGCGTGGGTATCGTTGCGCGCGTAGTAATCGGTCACGCCGGAAACGCGCGAGTGTACATCCGCGCCGCCGATTTCCTCAGCCGTGGCGATCTCTCCCGTCGCCGCCTTCACCAGTTGCGGCCCACCGAGAAAAATGGTGCCCTGGTTCCGGACGATGATGGACTGGTCGCACATGGCGGGAATATACGCGCCGCCTGCGGTGCACATCCCCATCACCACGGCAATCTGCGGAATGCCGGCTGCCGACATCTGTGCCTGGTTATAAAAGATGCGGCCGAAATGCTGCGCGTCGGGAAAGAGCTCGTCCTGGTGCGGAAGATTCGCCCCGCCGCTATCCACCAGGTAAATGCACGGCAACCGGTTTTCGAGCGCGATCTCCTGCGCGCGCAGGTGCTTCTTCACCGTGATCGGAAAGTAAGTTCCGCCTTTGACCGTGGCGTCGTTGGCCACGATCATCGATTCCCGCCCGGCCACCCGTCCGATCCCGGTGATGATTCCCGCGGCCGGAATGTGCTCGCCGTACATGCCGTGGGCCGCCAGTTGCGAAAGTTCCAGGAACGGCGATCCGGCGTCGATCAGGGCGCGGACCCGATCGCGCGCCAGAAGCTTGCCGCGGGAAATATGTTTCTCTTGAGCGCTCTTGCTGCCCCCTTCGCGGACGCGGTTCACGTGGGCGCGCAAATCTTCTGCCAGGGCGCGCATGGCCGCGGCGTTGGCGCGGAATGGCTCGGAACGCACGTCGATGCTACTACTTAGCACGGACATAAACGGTCATTCTGTATGGTACCAACCCACCTTCGGTACGCCCCGACATTGACCCCTTTACTTTCATCAGATTACAATGGTTGCCAGGGACGTGTACCTAAGGGGGCTATGAGAAGCGACGCGCCGCTGAAGAGCAGGCATTGTGAGATTTTGTACGCCATTGTCCGCTCCTATATTGAAACTGGTGAACCACTAGGTTCCCGAACGATTTCCCGGAGCCGAACCGCGTCGCTCAGCCCGGCATCCATCCGCAACGTTATGGCCGATCTGGCGGACGAGGGCTACCTGTCCCAGCCGCACACTTCCGCCGGCCGGATTCCCACTGAAAAAGCATTTCGCTTCTACGTCGCCTCGCTGACGGCCAGCCGTCTGGCGAACGCGGAATCGGAGCGCGTGCGGCATGAGTTGGGTGGCCTGTCGACGGTGGAAGAACGCGTCGAACGATCGAGCCACATCCTCATGGAATTGACGCGGAATGTCGGAATCACGGCCGCCATTCCGGCGCTGGCGCAGGAGCTCGACCAGATCGAGCTGGTGCATCTGGGCGATAGCCGGGTGCTGGTGATCCTGGTGACTCGCGACCGCATGGTGCGCAACCGGGTGTTGGTGCTCGATGAGCCGGTACGTCCCGAGGATCTGATCTCGATTCGCAACTACGTCAACCGCAACTTCACCGGCTGGCAACTGGGAGCCGCCCGGCGGGAGCTGCTCCGCCGCATGGCCGAAGAGCGCGCGCAGTATGACGCGGTCGAGCGCAAATTGCAGTTGCTCTATCAAAAAGGGTTGCTCGAAGTGGATACCGATCCCGAAGTGCATATGGAGGGAGCTTCGAATCTGCTCGGTCTGGATCTTCACCTCACCCGGGAGAAGCTGCGGGATTTACTGCATGCGCTGGAGGAGAAGAAGCGGGTGATCGAGCTGCTCGACCAGTTCCTGGAGCAGGGCTCGGGCGAGCTGCAGGTTCATGTGGGTCTGGAGAAGGCCCACCCGGCCATGAAAGACCTGGCGCTGATCGGAATGAACATTCGAATGGTCAGCGGACTTCCGGCGAAAGTCGCGGTACTCGGGCCGATGCGGATGCAATATGAGCGCGTGATGGGGGCCGTTTTGCAGATCAGCCGCGCGCTGGAACGCGCCCAGTTTTAGGCCCCGGCAGCGCGTTCCAAGGTGGCTCAAGTTCTGTTTACAATGGTTATAGAGCCGCTGGTGGGAGCCAGGCGGTTGCCTCTCTGTTAATCTAGAGCCGTGGATACCGATAAACCCGATCAGAATCCATCCAATGTGTCGGACGAGCCGCTGCCGGCGCTGACGCTGGAAGGCCAGTTAGCAGCGGTGAGCGCCGAGCGCGATCAATTCGCCGCCGAAAAGGCCGATTTGCAGGACCGTTTGCTGCGCAGCCGGGCCGAATTCGACAACGCCCGCAGGCGCTTTGAGCGTGAGCGTTCCGATTTCTTGCAATTCGCGGCCATGGACTTGATCCGCGAGATCCTGCCGGTGCTGGACGATTTCGAGCGCGCCCTCAAGGTTGAGACCACTGACCGCGAGTACTCCCGCGGCGTAGAACTGATCTATCAACGGCTCTATGAGACGCTGAAGAAGCAGGGATTGGAACCAATCGAATGCGTGGGGAAGCCGTTCGATCCCAACCTGCACCAAGCCGTAGAGCGGGTCCCCACCGAAGATGCGGAAGACCAAACCATCCTCGGTGAGTTTCAGCGCGGGTATAATTTCAAGGGCAAACTTCTCCGGCCCGCCATGGTTCGCGTGGCCGTCAAGCCTTAAATGCCTTCTGTGAACAAAAAAGACTATTACGAAGTTCTCGGCGTCGGCCGGGAAGCCGGCGAGCAGGAAATCAAGGGCGCGTACCGGAAACTCGCGATGAAGCACCATCCGGACCGCAACCCGGACGACCCGGAGGCCGAAGAAAAATTCAAGGAAGCATCCGAAGCGTATAGCGTACTGAGCGATCCGCAGAAGCGCTCCGCCTACGACCGGTTCGGCCACTCTGGAGTGCAGGGCGCTGGAAGCCCCGCTGGGTTTAATCCCGATGCATTTGCCGACTTCAGCGACATTCTGGGGGATTTTTTCGGTTTCGGCGACCTGTTCGGCAGCGCAGGCGGAGGGCGCCGGCGCACCCGGTCGCAGCGCGGCGAAGACATCCGCTACGACCTGGAATTGAGCTTCGAAGAAGCCGTCAACGGGTTGGCGGCTGAGATCCAGGTACCGCGCTTAGAGCGCTGCGGCCAGTGCCGCGGCTCGGGCTCGGAACCGGGCAGCGGCCCCACCACCTGCCGCACCTGCCACGGGCGCGGTGAAGTTCTCTACCAGCAGAGTTTTCTTTCCATTCGCCGAACGTGCAGCACGTGCGGCGGCACCGGACAAATCATTCGCAATCCCTGCCGGCAATGCCACGGCCATGGTTACGAGCAGGTGCAGCGCCGCCTCAAAGTGAACATCCCGGCTGGCGTGGACGACGGCACGCGTGTCCGGCTGACCGGTGAGGGACAGCCTGGCGCGAGTGGCGGTCCCAGCGGCGATTTGTACGTGTTTCTGAAGGTCAAGGAGCACGCCTTCTTCGAACGCCGCCAGCAGGATCTCCACTGCAACATTCCCCTCAACATCGCGCAAGCCGTGCTGGGCTGCGAGATCGAAGTGCCCACCCTGGAGCAGCCCCACAAGCTGAAGATTCCCGAGGGCACGCAGAACGGCGAACAATTCCGCCTGCGCGGTAAGGGCGTTCCTGCCATTAACGGAGGCGCGCGCGGGGATTTGTACATCCACGTGTTCGTCAAGGTTCCCGGCCGCCTCACGCGCGAGCAGCGCAAGTTGTTTGAGCAGTTGAAGGACACCCTGCCCATAAACAACGCTCCGGCCGAAAAGGGCTTGTTCGAAAAAGTCAAAGATTATTTCATGTAGGTTCTGGCGGCAGCCAAAACTGCTTTCGCCGGCCCGCGGGAATTGCGTACCATCTCAGAGAAGGAGTAGCCCAGTGAACCCACGCCGTATTGCTGTTGCTGTCACGGCCCTGACTGCGCTGGCGACCGCCGGATTCCTGGTGGCGCAGAAGAAAGGTGTGGCTCCGCCGCAGCCGCATCTGTTCCACATCTGGTCCGATTCCAATGGCGACACGCATCTCGAAGAGATCAAACTCGCCAACAATCGCCGTCCCATGATCCAGGGCGTGATGATGAACTTCTCGGGTTTGCCTGCGCCCGCGGGCGCGCCTCTGCTGCACCATACACCTGCCCGCCAGTTTGCGGTGACAGTTTCCGGCAAGATCGATGTCGAAGTCTCCGACGGCACCAAAGCTCACCTGGACGTGGGCGACATGGCGTTCCTCGAAGACACCGCGGGCAAGGGCCACAAGACCATGGAGGAAGGCGCTTCCAGCATTTTTCTGCGCGTTCCGGACGGTTTTGACATCAAGGCTTGGGCGCGCGGCGCAGACTGAGATGAATCAGCACGCTGATCGCGATCACACCGAGCAGGCCCAGGATCTCGATGCGCTCGGCCAGAGCGATCATGATGAGCATACTGGTAATGCCGGCCGCCGTCGCGAGGCCTAGCCAGCGGAATTTCAGAGGACGATCAGCCAGCGACAGGCCCCGGCGTGCCAGCCGCCAAGCCGACGCGCAAGCGAGGATATACACGGCCGCCGCGGCGAGCGTGGAGAGCACTGCGAGTTCGGCGAAGGTTCCGCTAATGGCGAGCCCTCCGGCCAGCGCGGCGTAGCACAGAATCGCCACATGCGGCGCATGGCTGTTGGGGTGCACCCGGCCCAAGACACGCGGCAGCATCCCCTCTCGAGCGAATGCAAACAGCATTCGCGGCGAGCCCAACAGGTCGCTGCTGAGGTATCCGAACATCGACACTGCCGCTCCAATCAACATCAGCAGGCGCAGAGCGGGATGGATGCCAGCCATCGCATCGGCCAGGGGCGCGGCGGAGTGCGGGAGCGAAGTGCCCAGAACTCCCTGCACGATTACCTGGATGGCCACGTACAGCAGCGTGATCGATAACATTGCCGCAGCCAGCGCGCGGGGGATGGTCCGTGACGGGTTGGCGATCTCACCGCTCGCGCTGGTGGAAACCTCCATGCCGGTGAACGCGAAGAGCGCCAGGATGGTGGCGCGCCCCAATCCTGCCGAGGTGGGTTCTAGCGCATTCGAAAAGTTGGAACGGTGCATGGCGCCGGCTCCGGCAAGTAGAAAAATCGCAAGCGGAATCAGTTTGATGACCGTGGTCCCGCTCACCAGCCGTGTGCCGGCTTCGACGCCGCCGATATTGACCAAGGCGACACCGCCGATGACGACGACGATTACGATGGCGTGGGCCGGGGCCATCATTGTTTTCGGCAACACACTCACGGCGACATCGGCCAGCGCTGCCACCACGCTGCCGCAGGCGAGCACGTTACCAAACCAGAGCAAGGTGCCGGCAACGTAACCGGCGCGCAGTCCGAAGGCCGCCTCGATATAACCATACGCGCCCCCGCTGGTAGGGATGCGGCTGCCGCCTTCGGCGAAACAGATAGCTACCGATCCGACGCCAACGGCACAGATCAAGAAAGCGAGGGGCGCATACGCGCCGATGGAGGCAGCCAATGCGGCGGGCACCACGAAAATGCCTGCGCCCACCACGGCATTGAAGAGGCTCGCAGTGAGACCCCAAACCGTGACGGCCCGAACCAATCCTAAATCGCGGCGGCTCTCCTGCACGTTCGCACTACCTTAACACGCCGGTCTCATACTGGACCTACGCGTTGTGGTGATTGCCAGCGTGGGGGCGGGCCTTCCGGCCCGCCGCCGGGCTTCTGCCCGGCGCGCCGCGCGGAAGCGCGGCGGCAGCCCGGAAGGGCTGACCCCACTAGAAACCCCCGTGATATAATCCCGCCCATGAGGAAAACGATTGTCCTGCCAGTATTGCTGGCTCTGGGCCTGGCCGTTTGCGTCGTGGCGCAAACGGATGCGGACTACTCGGGATGGATGAAAGACATCGCCAAATCGAAAGGTGGTGTGAAGAAGGCCATCGAGAGCAAGTCCAATTCGGACGTCGCCGACGGCGCTACTCACATGGCCGGCTTGTTTAAACAGGTCGGCGGCTTCTGGGCAAAGCGCAACGCCAGCGACGCCGTGACCATTGCCAAGAACGCGGAATCGGCATCCAACGATCTGGCCGCGGCCGCCAAGGCGGGTGACGACGCCAAGATCGCGTCTTCGTTCCAGGCAGTCGGCGCTGCGTGTGGGGCTTGCCACATGGCACACCGCGACGGCTCGCCGGGCAACTTCACCATTAAGTAAGACCAGCCAAGTTCAGGGCAGATTCCGATCGAGCCAGCGGAGCATCTCCGTCTGCCGCTCGGAACTGCCCATGCGCACCTCGAGATTCACATAGCGCACGCCGCTGCCGGCGGCCAGGCGCGAGAGAGATCCGTCGTCCGTCTGCTGTATCTTTTGCTGCAGCACCACGTTGTATGGAGACGTCGCGAGCGTTCGAAAATCGGACGGATCGGTGCACAGGAAGAAGGCGTGCGGGTTGGATGGCTCGCGCAGAGAAACGGCGTCGCTGATTGGCTGCTCGTCGGCGACGGAGTATTGTTCCGAATTGTTGTGCAACGCCACCAGGAGGCCTCCCCGCGGAGGAAATAGCGCCTTCACCAGGTGCGGACGGCCGCGGTCGAGCAATGCCAAAGCAGCGTCCAGTTGCTGTGGCATCCACGCCGGATTGAGACTCTTTAAACTGGCCCCGGCGCCCACGCGCGAGAACATACGGTTCGGATCAATTTCGCCGCCTTCGATGGGCACGTTCCGGGTGTGGCTTTGGATGATATAAGCGATGCC
>Ga0335081_10004366_pt1 | contig 22295 bp, 20 predicted proteins | sample Lox_Sample_35_FD_206713 | JGI IMG/M metagenome (GOLD analysis project Ga0335081, IMG submission 206713) | Soil microbial communities from Loxahatchee National Wildlife Refuge, Florida, United States - Lox_Sample_3.5 | ecosystem: Environmental > Terrestrial > Soil > Wetlands | place: USA... | reverse complement strand
GCCCGGCAATGACGACGCAGAGCATTGTTCTCGCGACGCGTTTTTTGTTCGCGCCCGAGCTTTGCCAAGCCACTGCACGAAAGCCGCCCCGAACAAATAAAGGGGGGCGGAGCGCCGACAGGCGCGTAGTCAAGAGCCGCGCCACGCATTGGGACGTTACCGCCCCAACACGCTCCGGGCGCGGCGCGCGCCACGCAATTGCGACGTTACCACCGCAACGCGCTTCGGGCGCGCTCGCCTCTCGGCGCTCCGTCGCGGCATTCCTCGTGCGGCTTTAGGCTGCGCACGATTCGGTCCAGGCCGCGCGTCACGCGAACGGGAGGATGCGGGCGTTACCCGATCATCGTTCGCGCCTAAGCCACGCACCTGACACCCCGACCGTAGTGTCGAGGGGGTCGATACCCGGACCGCCCGGGAGCGGGGTTACAAGCCCCGCCCGCAGGAACCGCACCCGCTCCATCAAACGAATGTCTCCGGTTGACGCCCCTTGATGAGCGAGCGGCGCCGGCTTTTATTCCTCGACGCGGCTTTGTCAAGCGCGAGCAACTTGGCATTGATTCTGCGGCGCTTTTAGCTGCGGCGAATTTGGCCGCACAACCGTTTTCGCGCTATGATTCCTTCGATTCAACGAATCTTTGAGCGGAAACAATAGCTTGGCTGCATTTTTGACTCGCTCTGGGGACTTGAAATTGCGCGGCACGTCGCCCGGATTGAGCAAAGAGACTGGGCAAGAATACCTGGATTTCTGGCGCGGTGATGCAGCGAAACCCGGAATACAGGCAGCGCGTCATTGCGAGCCAACGGGTCCGGCCCGAAGTGGCCGGCCCGATGACAAGCTCCGCGAAGCAATCCAGTGCGGCACCGCCGTTCTGGATTGCTTCGTCGCTTCGCTCCTCGCAATGACGACGTACTATCAATCCACCTTCGCGCCGGAGAATTTGACGGCCTTGGCCCAGCGCTGCGTGTCGGCGGCGACGAAGGCGTCGAGCTCGCTGGGTCTCATGATCATCGGCTCGCCGCCGAGATCGCGAATGCGGTTGGCGATTGTTGGTTCGGCGAGGCTCGCGTTCACCGCTTTGTTGAGGACCGCGACCGTGCCGGCCGGCGTGGCCTTGGGCGCGCCGAGGCCCAACCACAGGCTCACCTCGTAGCCGGGGACGATTGCGGCCAGCGGCGGAATTCCCGGCAAGGCCGGCGATGGCTTCAAGCTGGTGACCGCGAGTGCACGTAGCCGCCCGGTGCGGAGAAAGGCGATCGCGTCAACTATGGGGGCGAACATGAGCTGCACGCGGCCCGCCACCAGGTCGGCCAGCGCCGCCGGATCACCGCGGTAAGGCACGCGCACCATCGACACGCCGGTCATCATCATGAACAGCTCGCCCGCCAGATGCTGAGCCGTGCCGTTTCCTGCGGATGCCATATTGGTCTTGCCGGGATTGGCCTTGGCATAGCTGATGAATTCCGCGACGCTTTTGGCCGCGAACGCGGGATTGGTCACCATCACGAGCGGGCTTTGCATGATGCCGGCCACCATGGCGATGTCGCGGATGAAATCGAACGGCAGATTCTTGTAGAGTGTCGCATCTATCGCATTCCTTGGGCCCACCAGGATGAGCGTGCCGCCGTCGGGCCGCGCCTCCACCACGGCTTCGGTGGCGAGATTGCCGCCGGCGCCCGGGCGGTTGTCGACGACGACCGGTTGACCCAGCCTTTGCTGCAGCGAGGGTGCGATCAGCCGCAGCGCAATATCACCAACGCCCCCTGGCGCGAAACCCAGCACGATATGGACGGGCCGCGGAGCAAGCGAATCCGCTCTTGCAGGACGCGGAACGAGCCGCCATGCCCCGGCGCCGATCGAAAGCAACAGAACTTTGCGGCGAAGGAGATTCATGATGCTGCGCGCGAAAAGACCAGTCTCGCGACACCCTTTGGCCGCGTGCTCCCGCTAGGAGGCGGAGCGGCGCCCTTGCCGCCATTGCGGAGCGCGTGACGCTGCATGTGCCGGATCAGCAACTTGGCCGACGGCGACGGGTCGCTGCCATAGACGAAAGCGATCGATGTCTGGGGCACCCGATCCGCCGCGATGTTGCGGAAGACGACATCGGCACCGCTCATCGTTTTCATAAGTTCCGGCACGACCGCGATGCCGTAGCCGACGGCGACGTAACCCAGCACCGCCATGAAATCTCCGTCGCGCTTGACCACGCGCGGTATGAATTTGCCGATGCCGGCAACGGCTTGGTAAGGCCGGAGAACCCCACGTCAAGCTCGGGGGTGGTTTTGACGAATGTCTCGTGCGCGAGCATCGCGGGGCTGATGTCCTCGTGCCGCGCGAGGGCATGGTCGCGCGGTAGCGCCAGCACCAGGGGCTGGCGATAGATTTCGAAGCCGCGGACGCCCGACGGATATTTGTGCGGCGGACGCGCGAAACCGGCATCAAGCTCCTTACGCATGAGGCCGGTGATCTGCGCCATCGGCACCAGATTGCGGATCATGATGTCGATCGCCGGATGGGCTTGCTTGAACGCTCCGATCCAGTGCCGCAGCAAGCCCGAACTTAACAGCGGGGCTACAAAGCCAATTTGAAGACGGCCCAGTTCGCCGCGTCCGGCCTGCAGGGCCGCCGCCTTTATTTCTTCGCCTTGGCGCAGCATTTCGCGCGCGCCGGCCAGAACGCGCTGGCCTGCCTCGGTGATGACGACTTTGGTGTTGCCTTTTCGTATCAGCAGCTTGGCGCCAAGCTGGCGTTCGAGTTTCTTGATTTGATGGGTGAGCGTCGGCGGCGTGATGCCGAGCCGCTCGGCGGCCTGGGCGAAATGCTCCTTCTCGGCGACCGCTATAAAATAGCGGAGCAGCCGGGGCTCTATGTCACTCATGGGTTAGACGCCATCGAACAAACCTGGATCGATTTTCCACTCCGAGGATCGGCGACGTTCCCAGGCCCGCCTGTTGCGAATAGGAACGATCGTTCCTGGAATTATCGTTCCTGCTATTGTTGGCATATTCGCCATGGATTTGAAAGAGGCCATGGCGACCAACGTCCGGCGCGTGCGCAACGCGAAGGGGCTGACCCAAGAGGAATTGGCCGACCGCGCAGGGCTGAGCGCCCGCTATCTGGGCTCGATTGAGCGCGCATCAGTGTCGGCGAGCGTCACGGTCTTAGGGCAGCTCGCCCGCGCACTACGGGTGGATGCCTGCGAATTGATCCGGGGGCCGCAGCGCGGTTAGCCTAGTTACGCAGTCCGTTTTCTAGGCTCGGCGCGAATGCCGAAGGGGATAAGTAGCCGGGATTGAGCGGAGCGACATCCTGGATCAACCCTATCGCTCTCACTGCCGCTCCCGGATATCGCTTCGCTCATCCGGGCTACGCTCGCTACGGTACCGCCGGGCTTTGTGCCCCGGATTACCGAAACGGCCGGCTTCCACACTTACTCCTTCGGTCAGTGGCAATTCACGGCCCGTCGTTGAAGCATTGACGGCGCCCTTAGCAAGCCCCAAGCTTTTCTCTTGCTAATTGAAGGGTCTCATCATCGCATGATGCGACCTGCACATAGAGAATTTTCGTTTCAGGGGCTGGATGGTCGCGCCCCACAAAGCGCGGCATCCACTTACGATCTTCAATCAAAACCGATTCGTTATCATCGCAAGCATAGATGCGGTGATACTCGTTTCGATGCTGCGGCGTTAGATTTTCAATTCCGATTTCGGCCATGTGTTTATTCCTCTCACTAGGCTTTCTTCATGCCCTTTTATTCACATAGGATGCCGATCAGGCTTGCCAAATAGCTCAAAACGAGAAAACCAAACCCAATCCTTTGCATCACAACTCGTCGCGCGTTGCGCGCGCTCGCCCGCGCGATCTCATCAGGGGGCAAGAAAAACATACCCGGCATTTCAAATCCAAACGTCCAGAAAAATAGGATAGTTGTGCCTGCAATCCCTGTAACGGCAGCCAGCAAACCGAGTGCTTTGGCTAAGACCATCCTTGCCTCCCGGCAACGGCGGATTTCCACTCTGAGATAATGCAACGCTTGGCGATTCGCGACAGGCACTGAATGCCACAGATTGCAATTTTTTGCGTAAGTCAGTGAGACGTTCCGTCATAGTCATGCTTTAGTAGCTGCGGCCCGCGGAGTGACGATCTACACCCGCTCCAGCCCCAGCGACACGCCCTGGCCGCCGCCGACGCACCTGGTGGCGAGGGCGCGCTTGCCGTGCTGTGTATTACCCTGCCGCGATTTAGCCAAACCCTGTTGCTGCCAAGAGCAAGGCCCTTGCCACCGCAAGAAAGGTCAAAAACCTCCGCCATCGCCCGCGCACATATGCTTGCTCTTTGATCGAGGTTCTTTGAATCATATGCAATTCCATCGCGCTCTCAGTGCACTTGCCCTTGCAAACCTTGCGCGTGCGGAGGCTGATTTCCCAGTGCGCGCCGCTCTTCGTCATGGCCATCGTAGTCTCCGCTTGGAAGTAAAGGTCCTGATACGCGGCACTCATCGGCGCACTGAAGCCAAGCCTAGGCGTTGACACGGCGCCAACAACATAGGCGCACCCACACCAAGCTAACTTGACCAGTTCCACGTCAACCGATCGCGCTGAAAGAAAACCTTGCAACGCATCGCCCTTGATTCGCATGAGCATGGACACACAAAATATCGTTGAATCAATGGCTTAGAGAAAAGGAGGTGGCTTGACAAATGAGTATGCATTGTATACGTATACATTGCATATAATAGTAAGCTGGATCAAAGCCCGTGATTGGAAAATTCGAGGAGCTTACCTTGCTGGCGCTTATGAAAGCAGGGCCAGACTCACATGCCGCAAAGGTCTATGCGGCAATGGAGGAAAAACTCGGCAAAGTGCCCAACTTTGCTGCCTTGTACACCGCGCTTGATCGAATGGCGAAAAAGAAGCTGGTGACGGAGCGGCAATCATCCGGAAAGCATGGCCGAGCCAAGCGTCTGTTCACAATTAGTGGCGAAGGTCGTCATGCTCTCGACGAAGCGGTGAATGCTAGCCGTTCGTTCCTTGAGGACTTACCCGCCGATCTCGGAACGGTGCCGCGCCATGGCTAAAAATCAGAAAGACATCTCCGTATTTTTGTCATATAAGATCTTGATGAGTGATCTCGCAGAAATCCAGCGTTTGCTAAAATCGGAAGGATTTGTCAGAGAGCAGACAAAACGGAGAATTGACTACGTTAATGAGGCCGCTTTTTCGTTGGTACTTATAATACATAAGCTGAGCAGAACGCTGCTCGCTCGTAAGGCTCTTAGCAGTAAAGACGCGTTGCCACCGTCGAGCGCGCTCCTTTCTGCCCTATTGCCTACGTCGATGAGCGAAGATGTCATTGAAAATTTAAATGAGCTTTTTCACGAAAAATGGCTTGCACGTCATGGCAGTCGAATCGCTAGACGGATTTGGCGAGCACAGGCCGCCCACATCGTGCTAAAATATTGGCTAGGCCCAATCACAGCGTTGCTCGACCGAATCGGTCGACTAAAGACCGGTGGTTAGGCGATACAGCCGCAACATCGCTCCCGGGTTTCGCTTCGCTCAATCCAGGCTACAAAAAACCACAAAAAACTAAACCCGCTCCACGCCGAGCGAGACGCCCTGCCCTACCCCGACGCACATGGTGGCCAGCGCGCGCTGGCCGTGCTGTTTTTCGAGGCCGTGCACGGCGGTGAGGACGAGGCGGGCGCCGGACATGCCGAGCGGGTGGCCGAGCGCGATGGCGCCGCCGTGTGGGTTGACGTAGTCGGCATCCTCCGGGACGCCGAGCTGGCGCAGGCAGGCGACGCCCTGCGAGGCGAACGCCTCGTTGAGCTCGATCAGGTCGAAGTCGGAGATTTTCAGATGCAGCCGCTCAAGGAGCTTGCGGGTCGACGGCACCGGACCGATGCCCATGATGCGCGGCGGCACCGCCGCCGACGCCATGCCGAGTATTTTCGCGCGCGGCGTCAGGCCGTGCGCCTTCACGGCATCTTCGCTGGCGATGATCAGCGCGGCGGCGCCGTCGTTGATGCCCGAGGCGTTGCCGGCCGTGATGGTGCCGGGATTGCGCACGATCGGCTTGAGCTTCTGCAAATTCTCGATCGTGGTGTCGGGGCGCGGATGCTCGTCCTCGCAGACTTTGATGGTCCCCGCCTTGCCGGCCGGCACTTCGACCGGCACGATCTCCTGGGCGAAATAGCCGGTGGCGATCGCCGTGGCGGCGCGCTGCTGCGAGCGCAGCGCGAAGGCGTCCTGGTCGGCGCGCGTGATCTGAAACTCTTCGGCGACGTTCTCGCCGGTCTCCGCCATGGAGTCGACGCCGTATTGGGCTTTCAGCACCGGGTTGATGAAGCGCCAGCCGAGCGTGGTGTCGAAAATTTCGGCCGCGCGCGAGAACGCCTCGGCGGCCTTGCCCATGACGAACGGCGCACGCGTCATCGACTCGACGCCGCCGGCGATGGCGAAGTCCATTTCGCCGCAGCGGATCGCGCGCGCCGCGTCGCCGACCGCGTTGAGGCCGGAGGCGCACAGCCGGTTGATGGTGACGCCCGGCACGCTGGCCGGCAGCCCGGCAAGAAGCAGCGCCATGCGCGCCACGTTGCGGTTGTCTTCGCCGGACTGGTTGGCGCAGCCGAAAAAGACTTCGTCGAGCCGCGACCAGTCGGCCGCCTGGTTGCGGGCGACCAAGGCCTTGATCGGCACCGCGGCGAGGTCGTCGGTGCGCACCTTGGCGAGCGCGCCGCCATAGCGGCCGATCGCCGTGCGCACAGCGTCGCAGACGAAAACCTCGCGCATGGTGGGCTCCCCTTTCGGTTTCAAGCGATCAAGGCCGGCATGCCATCAATGTCAATAGATTAGTGTCCGGCTATTTACGGGCTGCCGCTGGCAGGCTCAAATAGCCGGGTCATGAGTGCCGCCGCCGTAGCCAAATTTCCAGACCTGCCGCCGACCTTGCGCGCCGAGCGGCGCGGCGCCGTGGCGGTGCTGACCTTGGCGCGCGCCGAGAAGCGCAACGCGCTCGACGATCCGACGGTGGCCGGCATCGAGGCGTTCTTTGCGGCGCTGCCCGACGGCATCGGCGCCGTGGTGCTCGCCGGCGACGGCGAGCATTTTTCCTCCGGCCTCGATCTCACCGAGCTTGCCGAGCGCGACGTGTTCGCAGGCATCGAGCATTCGCGCTCCTGGCACCGCGCCTTCGAGCGCATCGAGTTCGGCAAGGTGCCGGTGGTGGCGGCGCTGCGCGGCGCCGTGCTCGGCGGCGGGCTCGAACTGGCGGCCGCCGCGCATGTGCGCGTCGCCGAGCGCTCGGCGTTCTACGCGCTGCCGGAGGCGAGCCGCGGCATCTATGTGGGCGGCGGCGGCTCGGTGCGGCTGCCGGCGCTGATTGGAGTTTCGCGCGTCATGGAGCTGATGCTGACCGGCCGCACCCTCGACGCCGAAGAAGGCCAAGCGATCGGGCTGTCGCATTATCTGGTCGACAACGGCGCAGGCTTCGCCAAAGCGCTCGAGCTCGCCGAGCGCATCGCCGGCAATGCGCCGTTCACCAATTTCGCCGTGATGCAGCTGTTGCCGCGCATCGCCCGCAGCGAGCCCGCCGCCGGCTACGCCGCCGAAGCGCTCGCGGCCGCCATCGCGCAAGGCGACGACGAAGCCAAGGCGCGGCTCAAGGCCTTTTTGGAAAAGCGCGGCCCCAAAGTGGCGCGGAGCTGAGCGCGATGGTGTCTACTCATCATAGCCGCTTGCCGATACGCACTCCCTCTCCCCGGAGGGGAGAGGGTTGGGGTGAGGGGGTTCGGAAGCTGCAGTCTTTTTCTGAACCTTCCGAACCCCCTCACCCTCGCTCGCTGCGCTCGCATAGCCGATGCTTCGCATCGGCGTTCTTTAGCATCAAGGACGGCGTCCGAAGGACGCCTATGCTCTCCCCTCCAGGGAGAGGTGAAACCAGATCCGACGCGCCGTGATACGAGCCATGTCGAGCAGCGGCGCGACCACACAAATCAAGCAGAAGCCCCCGCCGCTGCGGGCCGTAAAACTCGGGCCGGCCGATGTTGTGGTGGAGCGGCGCGGCGACGGCGCGATTGTGCTGCGCTCGCCGCATCCGTTGCCGGATTATCCGAAAAATTTGACGCAGCGGCTGGTGCATTGGGCGGCGGCGGCGCCCGATCGCGTGTTTCTGGCGCAGCGCGACGCCGCGGGCGGCTGGCGCACGCTGAGCTATAAGGAAGCGCTCGCATCGGTGCGCGCCATCGCCGCGGCGCTGCTGCAGCGCGATCTCTCGGTCGAGCGGCCGATCGCGATTTTGTCCGGCAACGACATCGAGCATGCGCTCATTGGCCTCGCCGCCATGCATGTCGGCATTCCGTACGCGCCGATCTCGGTGCCGTACTCGCTGTTGTCACAGGATTTCGGCAAGCTGAAAACCATCGTCGACATTCTGACGCCGGGCCTGGTGTTCGCCGCCAACGGCGCCGCGTTTTTACGCGCTATTGCCGCGGCGGTGCCGAACGGCGTCGAGATCGTGGTCATGACCAGCCCACCGCCGGAGCGGCCGGCGACGTTGTTTGCAACGCTGACGCAAGCGCAGCCGAGCGCCGCGGTCGATGCCGCGCACGAAAAAGTCGGCCCCGACACCATCGCCAAAATCTTGTTCACCTCCGGCTCGACCGGCCAGCCGAAGGGCGTCATCAACACCCAGCGCATGCTGTGCGCCAATCAGGCGATGATCCGCTGCGGCTTTGCGTTCTTCGCCGACGAGCCGCCGGTGCTGGTCGACTGGCCGCCGTGGAATCACACCTTCGGCGGCAATCACGATTTCGGCCTGGTGCTCGACAACGGCGGCTCGTTCTACATCGACGAGGGCCGGCCGCTGCCGGGCGCGATCGAGGCCACGGTGCGCAACCTGCGCGACATCGGCCCGACCATTTATCTCAACGTGCCGAAGGGCTTTGAGATGCTGCTGCCTTATCTGCGCAGCGACGCCGCGTTGCGAGCGCGCTTCTTCAGCCGGCTGAAAGTTCTGTTCTACGCCGGCGCATCGCTGGCGCAGCACGTGCGCGACGAATTGCAGGAGCTCGCCATCGCCACGACCGGCGAGCGCATCATCTTTCTCTCCAGCCTGGGCTCGACCGAGACCGCGCCGGCGGCGCTGGCCTGCACCTTCGAGAGCGAGCGCACCGGCAATATCGGCCTGCCGCTGCCGGGCGTCGAGCTGAAACTCGTCCCGCGCGAGGAAAAATTCGAGGCGCGCCTGCGGGGGCCGAACATCACGCCGGGCTACTGGCGCTCGCCGGCGCTCACCGCCGAAGCGTTCGACGACGAAGGTTTTTACAAGATCGGCGACGCGTTGAAATTCGCCGACCCGGCCGATCCGGCGAAAGGCTTGCTGTTCGACGGCAGGCTGGCCGAGGATTTCAAGCTCGCGACCGGCACCTGGGTGTCGGTCGGGCCGCTGCGGGCCGCCTTCATCGCCCATTGCGCGCCGCTCGTGCGCGACGTCGTGCTGACCGGCGCCGACCGCGACGAGGTTGCGGCTTTGGTGTTTCCGGATCTCGACGCCTGCCGCGCGCTGGCGCCTGATCTCGCGCCCGACGCACCGGCCGCGACGCTGCTCGCCGACCCGCGCGTGCGGGCCGAATTCGCCCGGCTGCTCGCCGCGCTCGCCGCGCCGGCGCGCGGCACCTCGAACCGCGTCATGCGCGCCCTCCTGCTCGCCGAGCCGCCGTCGCTCGACATCGGCGAAATGACCGACAAGGGCTCGATCAACCAGCGCGCGGTGCTTGTGCATCGCGCGGCTTTGGTGGAAGAGCTTTACGCCGAGCCGCCGCCGGCGCGCGTGATCGTGGCGCCCGCGGCGGAGCCGGTGCCGGTGCAAGCAGGCATTTGACCATGGACATCAAAGGACACGCGGCGATCGTCACCGGCAGCGCTTCGGGCCTCGGCGCCGCCACCGCGCGGATGCTGGCGGCGGCCGGCGCCAAGGTGGCGCTGCTCGACGTCAACCAGAAAGCGGCCGCCGAGGTGGCGATCGACATCAACGGCATCGCCATCGCGTGCGACGTGACCGACAGTGTCGCGACCGAAAAGGCCTTGGCCAAGGCCGCCGCCGATCACGGCATCGCGCGCATCGTGATCAACTGCGCCGGCGTCGGGCCGGCCAAGCGCATCGTCGGCCGCGACGGACCGATGCCGCTCGCCGAATTCGAGCGCGTCATCGCCATCAACCTGATCGGCACCTTCAACGCCATGCGGCTTGCCGCGGCCGCCATGCAGCCGCTGACCACGCTCGAAGATGGCGAGCGCGGCGTCATCGTCTGCACCGCCTCGGTCGCCGCCTACGAGGGCCAGATCGGGCAGGCCGCTTATGCAGCTTCCAAGGGCGGCGTGGTCGGGCTCGTGCTGCCGGCGGCGCGCGAATTCGCCCAGTTCGGCATCCGCGTCAACGCCATTGCGCCCGGCATCTTTTCCACGCCAATGCTGCACGCGTTGCCGGAAGCCGCGCAGCAGAGCCTCGCCGCCGCGGTGCCGTTCCCAAAACTGCTCGGCCAGCCGGCGCAATTCGCCGCGCTGGTTCGCCACATCATCGAGAACCGCTATCTCAACGGCGAAACGATCCGGCTCGACGGCGCGCTGCGGATGGGACCGCGGTGACAGGGATCAGGTATCAGGAGACAGGCGTCAGGTGTCGGGTATTAGAAGTAAAAACCAAAAGGCAGGGCGAATGGCGATTCGTCCGATCCGTAAATCGTTCCTGACTCCTGACTCCTGACTCCTGATACCTGCTCCCTGCCATGCTCACCACCACCCGAACCACCCGCATCGAATGGGGCGACTGCGACCCCGCGGGCATCATTTTCTATGCGCGCTATTTCGACATTTTCGACGTGTCGACCACGATGCTCATCGAGCGCGCGCTCGGCATGACCAAGATCAAATACCTCAAGGCGTACGATTTTCTCGGCCATCCGCTGGTCGAGACCCGTGCGCGCTTCCTGCTGCCGACCCGGTTCGGCGACGAAGTGACGGTCGAGACCGCGGTCACGGCGTGCGGCCGCTCCAGCTTCAAGATCGAGCACCGGGTGATCAAGGACGACGGCGCGCTCGCGGTCGAAGGCTCCGAGACCCGCGTCTGGGTCAAGCGCCATCCGGCCGAGCCGCGGCGCATGCAGGCAGAGCCGATCCCCGCCGACGTGGTGGCGCGGCTGACGCAAGCCCCCGTTCCGTCGGCCTGACACCGTCATTGCGAGGAGCCAACGGGTCCGGCCCGAAGTAACCGGCCCGATGACAAGCTCCGCGACGAAGCAATCCAGCGCTGCGCCGCCGCCTGGATTGCTTCGCTCCGCTCGCAATGACGCCGGGGTGACGGGCCAAGGCGCCGATGCTAGAAGCCTTCCGCCACCAGGAGAGACCGTCCATGCGCATCGACGCGTACACCCACTTTTTCCCGAAAAAATTCTTCGACAAGCTCAATGAAGTCGCCGGCGACTACAAGGACATGGGCAAGCGCATCCGCTCGCTGCCCGCTCTGTTCGATCTCGATTTCCGCAAGCGCATCGTCGACGGCCACAAAGACTATCAGCAGATCCTGTCTTATCCGCAGCCGCCGATCGAGCGCTTCGCCAAGCACCCGCGCGACATCGACGAGTTCTGCAGGATCATCAACGACGGCTTCGCCGAGCTGATCGCCAAGGAGAGCGACCGCTTCCCGGGCTGGGTGGCGCAGGTGTCGCTTGCCGCCTCCGACGCCGGCGTCGCCGAGGCCGAGCGGGCGCTCAAGAACGGCGCGCTCGGCGTGCAGATCTACACCAACGTCGCCGGCAAGCCGGTCGACCGCCCCGAATACCTGCCGTTCTGGAACAAGATGAACGAGCTCGGCGCGCCGGTGTGGCTGCATCCGGCGCGCGGCGCCGAGACGCCGGATTATCTCGACGAGAAGCAATCGCTGTACGAGATCTGGTGGACCATCGGCTGGTCGTACGAGACCGCCTGCACCATGCTGCGGCTGGTCTACTCCAAGATCATGGACACCCACCCGAACCTGAAAATCATCACCCACCATTTCGCCGGCATCGTGCCGATGCTGGAAGGCCGGCTCGGGCCGGGCAACGACGTGATGGGCAACCGCACCACCGAGCACGACTACGTCGGCTTGCGCAAAAGCCTCAAGAAGCGGCCGCTCGACTACTTCAAGCAGGATTTCTGGGCCGACACGGCGGCCTTCACGGCGGAGCCGGCGACCCGATGCGGCATGGAGTTTTTCCCGATCGACAAGATCGTGTTCGCCTCCGACTGCCCGTTCGATCCGGAAGGCGGCACCATGTTCCCGCGCGAGACCTTACGCATTCTCGATGCGCTCAAGATGGACAAGGCGACGAGCGACAAGGTGTTTTATAAGAACCTCGAAGCGGTGACCGGCAAGCGGCTGGTGAAATAGAGGGCGCGATGACTGCACCGACGCTCCGCGGCGTGATCGCCGCAATCGCAACCGCGATCGACCGCGACCGCGAGCCGGACTGCGCGCGCTCGGTGGCGCTGGCCCGCTTCCTGCTCGACAACGGCTGCGACGGGCTCAACGTGCTGGGCACCACCGGCGAGGCGACCTCGCTGTCGCTCGACCAGCGCCGGCGCGTGATGAAGGCTTACGCGGCCGCCGGCCTGCCGCTCGACCGCATGATGGTCGGCACCGGCGCCGCCGCGACCGCCGACGCCATTGCGCTGACCCGGCAGGCCGCCGAGTTGGGCTTTGCCGGCGCGCTCATTCTGCCGCCGTTCTACTATAAGGGCGTGCCTGACGACGGGCTCGTCGCCTATATCGACGCCATCGTGGCGGCGAGCGCGACGCCGCCGATCCCGATCTATCTCTATCATTTCCCGGCGCAGTCCGGCCTGCCCTGGCATGTCGGCCTGATCCGCCGGCTGCTCGACAAGTTCGGCGACCGCATCGTCGGGCTCAAGGATTCGTCGGGCGATATGAATTATGCGCGGGCGGCGGCTGCGGTCGCGCCGCGTTTTGCGGTGTTTCCCTCGACCGAAGCGGCGCTGTTCGAGGCGCGGTCAGGTCCGTTCGCCGGCTGCATCTCGGCGACCGCCAACCTCAACGCCGATCTATGCGCCCGCGCCTTCCGCTCGGGCGACAAGGCGGCACTGGACGAGGCGGTCGCGATCCGCAAGCTGTTCGACGGCAAGCCGCTGGTGCCGGGCGTCAAGGCGTTGCTCGCCCATATCCATGGCGATGCCGAATGGGCCCGCGTCGCGCCGCCGCTGGCGGCCTTCGCGGCGGCCGACGGCGCCGCGGTCAGCGCCGGCTACGAGGCCGTGCGTGACCGGCGGGTGGCCTGACGCAAGCCGCGTTGACGCAAATGCCCACTCCCCCTATAAGCCGCGCCTGAAGCGGCCGCGCGCCTTGCACGCGGCCGCACCTGTCCATTCATTCGAAGGAAAGCCGCCGGCTCGATCAGCATGGCCAATACCAAGTCCGCCAAGAAGGCCGCCCGCCAAATCGCGCGCCGCACCGTGATCAACAAGGCGCGCCGTTCGCGTCTGCGCACGGCGCTGCGCAAAGTCGAGGACGCGATCGCGACCGGCAATCGCAGCGCCGCCATGGCCGCCATGGCCGAGGCCGAGCCTGCGATCATTCGCGCCGGGCAGAAGGGCGTGGTTCATCGCAACACCGCGCGCCGCAAAGTTTCCCGCCTCGTCCATCAAATCGCCAAGCTCGGCGCCTAGAAAGGCTTTCGCTCGCACCTGTGTTGCGGGCAAAGAAAGCCGGCCGCGTTTCCGCTGTGAATTTGTGCAGCCGTCGTTTGGCTGTTGCACAATTGTCACAGAAGAATGGAATCTATGCGGAAAGGGGCGCTAGGCTACCCCGCTGCCGTCGGCAGTCACCCCGGCAGCGCTTTTTTCCTTATTCCATGCGCTTTTTTGCGCATGGAAGCGATCTTTTGGGATGGGTACCCCCACGAAGTTGTCACGGCAAATTCAAACGCAATGAACGGGTTAATACGCACGGCTACCCGGGAGTTGAAAAAGCGACCTACGGAACTAATAACGTCGCAATTAGAAATCGTCACGCTTTGACGGCGTTTCCGGCCCCACCACAATCGAAATTACGATTGTTGCGCAGACACTTGCGGGGTGTGAGCGGGTGCGCGGCAGCGCTGCGGACCTAAAAGTCGCCGGTATTGTCGATTCTTCGGCGTTGCGGGCCGATGACCCCGTGATATTCGTTTACGTCTCTTCGGCGTCTCCGAAGTCGTCCGGTTCGGCAGCAATCCCCGTGGGGAGCGGGGCGGGGTGGTGTTGTGGTGTTGTCTCCAGTCGGGAACCGTCCTCTGCTGTGAGTCGCGGCCTTTGCGCGACCGAGTTGGATTGATCTGCGGCAGCGTCGAGAAGGTGAGGGTACGTATCAACGATCGCGCACGGGCTCGTCCCGGCGCGCTGGGCGGGATGGCCCAGTGAAAGTCATGAGATTTGGGAGCGACGGAGGCGGGGCAATGTCGACGGTAATCCTCCACAGAGTGCCAACAGGTCGAATCTTTCGACGCGACACTGCACAAGCAATGGCGTTCCGCCCCACCTTATGTCGTAGTCGGCGTCTGACGGCGATTCCGAGCGGGTAACGCCGCCCGTCCGACTGCCACTCGCGGCAGCTTCGGTTCTTCCTTTCACCAGTTCCAATCAGTGCGTTTGCGTTCCCGGTTCATGGGCAGGGCAGCTTTTGCCCTCGCCTCCAGCTGTTCGGTTGAGCCCGTGATTCCACAAAAGCAGCACGCCAATATGAGCAACGACCAGGAGCGCTGGCAGCGCATCAAGGATCGCTTGCGTTTCGAACTCGGCGACGACGTATTCTCGAGCTGGTTCGGCCGCATGGACTTCGAAAGCGTGGAGGACGGTGCGGTGCGGCTATCGGTGCCGACGCGCTTTCTGCGCAAATGGATTCAGTCCCATTATGCCGACAAGGTGCTGGCGCAATGGCAGTCGGAGGTCGGCAGCATCGGCCGCCTCGAATTGAGCGTCCGCTCGGCCACGATCCGCCCGCCGCTGCCGAAGTTGAAGCTGCCGGATATGCCGGCGCGCTCGCGCGAGCCGCGCGAGCCGGCGGCGTTCAACGGCGAGCCGCGCTCAAGCGTGCCGTTCATGTCGGTGCACGACGCGCTCGGCGGCTCGCCGCTCGATCCGCGGCTGACCTTCGACACCTTCATCGTCGGGCGCTCCAATACGCTCGCCCATGCGGCCGCCAAACAGATCGCCATCAGCCGGCGCGGCGATCAGCTGATGTTCAACCCGCTCTACATCCATGCCGGGGTCGGGCTCGGCAAAACCCATCTGCTGCAGGCCATCACCTGGGCCGGCAACACTGCCGACCGCAAAGTGCTCTACCTCACCGCCGAGCGCTTCATGTACGGCTTCGTCTCGGCGCTCAAAAGCCAGACCACGCTCGCCTTCAAGGAGGCGCTGCGCGCCATCGACGTGCTCGTCATCGACGATCTGCAGTTCCTGCAGGGCCGCTCGACCCAGCACGAGTTCTGCCACACCATCAACGCTCTGATCGACGCCGGCCGCCAAGTCGTGATCGCCAGCGACCGGCCGCCGGCGGACCTCGAAAGCCTCGACGATCGCGTGCGCTCGCGGCTCGCCGGCGGCCTCGTCGTCGAAATCGGCTCGCTCGGCGAGGAGCTGCGCCTGGAAATCCTCAAGAGCCGCATCGCCGCCGCGCGGCTGCATCATCCCGGTTTCGAGGTGCCGGCGCCGGTCCTGGTCTTCATCGCCAAATCGATCACCCATAACGGCCGCGACCTCGAAGGTGCCGTCAACCGGCTCCTTGCCCACAACAAGCTCAGCGGCCAGCCGGTGACCCTGGAAATGGCCGAGCACGAGATGCGCGACCTGATCCGGCCGGCCGAGCCGAAGCGCGTCCGCATCGAGGACATCCAGCGCATCGTCGCCCGGCAGTACAATGTCAGCCGCGCCGACCTGTTGTCGTCGCGGCGCACCGCCAACGTGGTGCGGCCGCGCCAGGTGGCGATGTATCTCGCCAAGGTCTTGACCTTGCGCTCGCTGCCGGAGATCGGCCGGCGCTTCGGCGGCCGCGACCACACCACCGTGCTGCACGCGGTGCGCAAAATCGAGGCGCTGAGCGGCAACGACAACGCGCTCTCCGAGGAGATCGAGTCGCTCAAGCGCCAGCTGCAGGATTGATGCGGTGTCTCTCCGGATCGCCGTGAAGCGTCGCGTCCGCAATCCATAACCTCGGCGCAGGGGTTATGGATTCCGGGCTTCTCGCTTCGCTCGGCCCCGGAATAACGAAGCAGCCCTGGGCAATTGAGGCAGCCGGGCGGCCCTGTTAAAAGTCTGGAAAACGCCGGGCCGACAGCGGCTCGCTCTTGCCGAAACGCGCGCGCCGCGCCAGCCTCGGCATACCCAATGCGGACGGACGCGCGATGAAGGTCACTGTAGAACGCTCCGAGCTCTTGAAATCGCTGGGCCACGTCCACCGCGTGGTCGAGCGCCGTAACACCATACCGATTCTGGCCAACGTTCTCTTGCGCGCCGACCGCTCGAAGCTCAGCCTGAAGGCAACCGATCTGGACGTCGAGGTCACCGACACCATCGCCGCCGAGGTCGGGCCGGGCGGCTCGACCACGGTTCCGGCCCACATGCTGTTCGACATCGTGCGCAAGCTGCCCGAGGGCGCGCAGATCGTGCTGGAGTCTTCCGGCGACCGCGCCGCGCTCACCATTCGCGCCGGGCGCTCGCGCTTCACGCTGCAGACCTTGCCGGAGAGCGACTTTCCCGACCTCGCGCCCGGCGAGATGACGCACAAGTTCACGCTGAAGGCCGCCGACCTCAAGCGGTTGATCGACAAGACCCAGTTCGCGATCTCGACCGAGGAGACGCGCTACTACCTCAACGGCATCTACTTGCACGTCGCCGGCAGCGGCAAGGCGCAGACGCTGCGCGCCGTCGCCACCGACGGCCATCGGCTCGCCCAGGTCGAGCTCGAACTGCCGAGCGGCGCTGCCGGCATGCCGGGCATCATCGTCCCGCGCAAAACCGTCGGCGAGGTGCAGCGGCTCCTTGAAGACAACGAGGCCGAGGTGGCGGTCGAGCTGTCGGCCGGAAAAATCCGCTTCACCGTCGGCGAGGTGGTGCTGACCTCGAAGCTGATCGACGGCACCTTCCCGGACTACGGCCGCGTCATTCCGGCGAACAACGACAAGGAGCTCGTCGTCGACAAGAAGGAGTTCGAAGCCGCGGTCGACCGCGTCTCGACGGTGTCGAGCGAGCGCGGCCGCGCCGTCAAACTGTCGATCACCGGCGGCAAGCTGCTGCTGTCGGTCACCAACCCGGATTCCGGCAGCGCCAACGAGGAGCTGGAAGTCGAATACGAGGCCGATCCGCTCGATATCGGCTTCAACTCGCGCTATCTGCTCGACATCGCCGCGCAGATCGACAGCGAGGCGGCCGTGCTCAAGCTCGCTGACCCGGGCTCGCCGACGCTGATCCAGGACAAGGAGCCGCATGGCACGCTGTACGTGCTGATGCCGATGCGGGTGTGAAGCGGGTTCATTCGTTTGCTTGCGTCATGCCCGGCCTCGTGCCGGGCATCCTCGTCTTTGGGCTTACTCGTAGACTCTTTGTCATCACCCGCGAAAGCGGGTGATCCAGTAATCGCGGCAGTTTTGGGCTGTGCTTCGGCCTGTGTGACTACTGGATGCCCCGCTTCCGCGGGGCATGACAGGTAAAGGTACTTTGCCGTTGGTATAAAGCATTGCCATGCCCGCCGCCCGCATCCGCAAGCTCACGCTGAGCAACTTCCGCAACTATCATGCCGCCGCGCTGGAAGTCGGCGGCGAGACCATCGTGCTGATCGGGCCGAACGGCGCCGGCAAGACCAATCTGATCGAGGCGATCTCGTTTCTGGCGCCGGGCCGGGGCTTGCGCCGCGCCACGCTCGATGAGGTGGCGTTCAGCGAAGGCGACGGCGCCTGGGCGGTAGCCGCCGAAATCGAGGGGGCGCTGGGCCTTGCCACGCTCGGCACCGGCATCGAGCGGCCGGCCGAGGACGGCGCCGCGACGGCGCGCAAATTCCGCATCGACCGCGAGCCGGTCGGCTCGGCTGCGGCCTTCGCCGACCATCTGCGCGTGATCTGGCTCGTGCCGGCGATGGACAGCCTGTTCGTCGGCGCGCCGTCGGAGCGGCGGCGCTTTCTCGACCGCCTCGCGCTCGCCGTCGACGCCGAGCATGGCAGCCGCGTCAATGCGCTCGAGCGCGCGCTCCGCTCGCGCAACCGGCTCCTTGAGGACGCGCGGCCCGACGCGCACTGGCTCGACGCCGTCGAGCATGAGACCGCGGAACTTGCGGTGGCGGTGGCGGGCTTGCGGGTCGAGACCGTGCGCCGTCTCGACGCGGTGCTGGCAAGCCGCAGGGACGCGACGTTTCCGCCGGCCGAAATCGCGCTCGACGGCTTGCTCGAGCAACTCGTTCCGGCGCATCCGGCAGGCGAGATCGAAGAACGCTACCGTGCCGTGCTGCGCGACAATCGCGGCCGCGACGCTGCTGCCGGCCGCACCCTCGACGGTCCGCATCTTACCGACTTCGCCGTTACTTATGCGGCGAAAGGCATCGCCGCGGCCGATGCGTCGACCGGCGAGCAGAAGGCGCTGCTGATCGGACTCATCCTGGCGCAGGCCCGGCTGATCGCCGCGATGACGTCATTGCCGCCGGTGCTGTTGCTCGACGAAGTCGTCGCTCATCTCGACCCGGCGCGACGCGACGCGCTGCGCGTGGAGCTTGCTACGCTCGGCGCGCAAGCCTGGCTGACCGGCGCCGATCCGGCGCTGTTTGCCGAATTCGCCGACAACCCCACATTCATCGAAGTGAATGCCGGCCGGCTGAAACCGCGCAGCCGCGCGGCGTAAAGTTCCGCTCACGCGGCGATCACATGCAGAGTTCCAGGGAATATTCCAGGAACAAGATCGCGCGCAGTCCTTTAATGTCAGAGACCAAACAATCGAGTCCGTGCCATGCCGGAACCGGCCGAGCAGGTCATCGTCCATAACCTGATCGACGCGCTCGAGCGCCTGCGCGAGGAACTCGACAGGGTGGAACTCTGGGCCGGGGCGCTCGGCCATTTTCAGGATCCGGTGCCCGACTATCAGCCCGGCAACGAATACATCCTGCCGGCGAACCCTATGAGCGCGCAGGACGCGCAATTCACATCGGCGCCGCAACGGCGCTGACGCGGGCAAACTTTTTTCCTGCAATCCAAACTTTTTTCCTGCAATCAAAGTAAGCGACTCGGGCCTTCAAAAGAGCGTTCGATTGACCGCTTTTCATGGCGCTTTGGGCAGGCCGTTTTTTGCGCCGCGGAATCCTTGAAAAATCAAGATTTGACAATATCTTAGTGGCTAGCACTTTGCCCTGTACGCAGCCCCGTTTTGGTGTACAAGTTCACAGTGATTCTGCGCGTTTTTTGAACGCCCTCCGAAAGCTCAATCCGCATGGCCGAACCCGTCCGCAAAACCGCCCCCGAGTCGCCCTCCGATTACGACGCCGAGTCGATCAAGGTGCTCAAGGGCCTCGACGCCGTGCGCAAGCGGCCGGGCATGTATATCGGCGACACCGATGACGGCTCCGGCCTGCATCACATGGTCTACGAGGTCGTCGACAACGCGATCGACGAGGCGCTCGCCGGTTACGCCAAAGAGGTCGTGGTCACGCTCAATCCGGACGGTTCCTGCACGGTGCGCGACGACGGCCGCGGCATCCCGACCGACATCCACAAGGGCGAAGGCGTGTCGGCTGCCGAGGTCATCATGACCCAGCTGCACGCCGGCGGGAAATTCGACCAGAACGTCTACAAGGTATCCGGCGGCCTGCACGGCGTCGGCGTCTCGGTGGTCAACGCGCTGTCGGAGTGGCTCAAGCTCACCATCTGGCGCGACGGCCACGAGCATTTCATGGAATTTCACGACGGCGAGCCGGTGGCGCCGCTGGCGGTGGTCGGGGCCGCGCACGACAAGCGCGGCACCGAGGTGACGTTCCTGCCGTCGAAGAAAACATTCACCATGACCGAGTTCGATTTCGCCACGCTGGAGCACCGGCTGCGCGAGCTCGCGTTCCTCAATTCCGGCGTCACCATCGTGCTCGCCGACATGCGCCATGCCGTGGAGAAACGCGAGCGCCTGCACTACGACGGCGGGGTCGAGGCGTTCGTCAAATATTTGGACCGCAACAAGACGCCGCTCATCCCGCAGCCGATCGTCATAAAGTCCGAGCGCGACGGGATCAGCGTCGATTGTGCGCTGTGGTGGAACGACGGCTATCACGAGACCGTGCTGTGCTTCACCAATACCATCCCGCAGCGCGACGGCGGCACGCATCTGGCCGGCTTCCGCGGCGCGCTGACCCGTCAGGTCACGAGCTACGCCGATAACGGCGGCGGCGCCCGCCGGGAGAAGGTCGCGCTCACCGGCGACGATTGCCGCGAAGGCTTGACCGCGGTGCTGTCCTGCAAGGTGCCCGATCCGAAATTCTCCTCGCAGACCAAGGACAAGCTCGTCTCCTCCGAGGTACGCCCGGTGGTCGAAGGCGTACTCAACGATATGCTCAAGGCCTGGTTCGAGGAGCATCCGTCCGAAGCCAAGATGATCGTCGGCAAAGTCGTCCAGGCCGCCGCGGCGCGCGAAGCCGCCCGCAAGGCGCGCGAGATGACGCGCAAGAGCGCGCTCGGCATCACCTCGCTGCCCGGCAAGCTCGCCGATTGCCAAGAGCGCGACCCGGCCAAATCCGAATTGTTCATCGTCGAGGGTGATTCCGCCGGCGGCTCCGCCAAACAGGGCCGCAACAGGGAATTTCAGGCGGTGCTGCCGTTGCGCGGGAAAATACTCAACGTCGAACGCGCGCGCATGGACAAGATGCTGTCGTCCGAGCAGATCGGCACGCTCATCACCGCGCTCGGCACCGGCATCGGCGCCGACGAGTTTGCGATCGACAAGCTGCGCTATCACAAGATCATCATCATGACCGACGCCGACGTCGACGGCGCCCATATCCGCACGCTGCTGCTGACGTTCTTCTATCGGCAGATGCGCGACGTCATCGACGGCGGCTACCTCTACATCGCCCAGCCGCCGCTCTACAAAATCTCGCGCGGCAAATCCGAGCAGTATCTCAAGGACGAGCGCTCGCTCGAGGACTATCTGATCGACACCGGCCTGGAGGAAACCACGCTGCGGCTGTCGTCGGGCGAAGTGCGCGCCGGCGAAGATTTGCGCCATCTGGTCGAACAGGCGCGGACCATCCGCAACGTGCTCAACGGCCTGCACAGCCGCTATAACCGCAAGGTGATCGAGCAGGCGGCGATCGCCGGCGTGCTGCATCCGCGCGTCACCGGCGATCCGGTCGCCGCCGCGCGGGCGGCCGAATACATCGCGCGCCGGCTCGATGCGCTGACCGACGAGACCGAGCGCGGCTGGCATGGCGAATTCGGCGCCGCCGGCTTCAGGTTCGAGCGCACGCTGCGCGGCGTCAAGGAGGTCGCGGTGATCGACCAGGCGCTGCTCGGCTCCGCCGACGCGCGCAAGCTCGACGAGTTCGCAGCCTCGCTACAGGCGGTCTATCCGCGGCCGACGCCGCCGGCGATCCTACGCAGGAAGGACGAGGATATGCCGATCCACGGCCCCGTCGGCTTGTTCGAGGCCGTCACCGGCGCCGGCAAGAAGGGCGTGGCGCTGCAGCGCTACAAAGGTTTGGGCGAGATGAACCCCAACCAGCTCTGGGAAACCACGCTCGACGTCAACGCCCGCTCGCTCTTACAGGTCAGTGTCAAGGAAATCGACGAGGCCAACACCATCTTCGACGAGCTGATGGGCGACAAAGTCGAGCCGCGCCGCGAATTCATCGAGCACAACGCGCTGGCCGCGAGCGTGGACGTTTGATCCATCCCTCCGGGGATCCTCGAACAGACGCATGTCGGCGATCCAGAGCTGGGCGCTTGCTATGCAGGGAAGAGAAACTTTGCCGCCGCGTGGTTTCGCCGCAACGCATCGAACGCTTCAAAACGTCCCAAACGCCGCGGGGCGGCGAGAACCGGTGAACAGCTGATTTGGTGACCGACGAGGCCCGAGATTACCCCCCGGGCCTCGCAACCTTACCTGTTTGATTGATGGCCTAGGGTCCAGACTCATTAAATCCACCATACGAGGCTGGCAACCAGGCAGACAGAGGATAAGTAGTTCCGTGCCAGTCTGTCGTATCGCGTTGCAATGCGCCTGAAGTCTTTGAGTCTGTTGAACGC
>Ga0335081_10004365_pt1 | contig 22298 bp, 17 predicted proteins | sample Lox_Sample_35_FD_206713 | JGI IMG/M metagenome (GOLD analysis project Ga0335081, IMG submission 206713) | Soil microbial communities from Loxahatchee National Wildlife Refuge, Florida, United States - Lox_Sample_3.5 | ecosystem: Environmental > Terrestrial > Soil > Wetlands | place: USA... | reverse complement strand
TTTCCGGGCGGGTGACCAGCGGTCCATACTCTATGGCTTCCTCTTTCAGGAATACCTTCTTCGCGGCGGCGGACTTCATGGCAGCTTCCACGACCGCTTGTACGCTGGCGCCCTCCTCGTTCTGCAGCATGTCGTCGAGCGTGGCAGGAGAGTAGATTCTCAACATCTCCGCCGCCTGCTTCACGTCAAGGACGCCCTTGCTGGTCCTGGCGCCAAGGCGGTATTCCCCATCACGACGCATGGTCAGCAGCGTCAGCCCTTGCGCCATCCCCTTCTTCGCCGGACCTGTCATTCTGCTTTCCGCGCTAACTCTCTCCACCCCGCCTGCGGTTGCCATCGCGCCGATCGCGACCGCTCCCTTCAGGAAAGTCCTGCGGTTCGATTTCATGGACGAACTCCTTTTCATTATCCCGAACTTCCTTCCTGAACTCGAAAACGGCGCGATTGTACGGCTAGTCCTGCCTGTCCGCAACATCGTGAAACCATTGTGCGCGGGTGCCCAAGGTCTTGGGTCGAAGGTTTTCGCGGGTGTCCCGGCTCTTGCAGTGTTCCAGACCCGGGCCTACGACGATGCATTACAGCGGCAATGTGCTCAGAATCACAGCAGCGTGCACCCGTGGTGTCTGACGTATGTGCATGCTTTGGGGCCGGCAGTCGAGTTCCGATCACGCGAACGGGGCGGTCGACAGCTTTCTTTTACTTTTGTGACGGACCTGGCTGCGGTGGCCGTTGCGGTCCTCCAGCCTGAAGCGGGCGCGTTTGGCCCTGGAGCCCCACTGCGTTCGTTCCTTTCCCTCGCTCCAATAGCTCTGGTAGCCGCCTTCGTGGAGTTCGAAGGGCCGCGTGAGCGTCTGCATGTGATCGAAGCGCGTTGAGCCTGGCTTGTGGAAGCACTCGAACCAGGCGGGATAGACGAAGTCCGTTATCGCGATGCCATCTACCGGGAAGAACAGCTCCTCGACCGGGTCGGCGACCCTCGTAATCGTAGAGCCGATTGGGACGGGGACCGGTCGTGTAGAAGTTGGCGAGCGGATCGACCAGCATCTCGGCCAGCTCATGCGAGGCGGCCACGCTTACCTGGTCCTTCTGCCGCAGGATGTTCTTGACGAAGACGCGCGACATGGGCAGGCCCTCGGGCGTGACGTCGCGGTAGCCCTCGGTGTCGGCATCGCTGTAGCTGTCGTGGAAGACCATAGCCCACGTGCCCCGGCGGAAGCCGCGCGTCCGCAGCAGCTTCGCCGGCGTCGCCCAGACGGGCGCGAAGTGCTGGTCGAGGAACGCCTGCATGGCCGCGACGAGCGCGTCGAAGTCGACGCCCATCGGCGTGCTGGCGCGGTTGAAACAGGCGATGGTCGGGACCGGCGTGGGCGATGGCGGACGGGGCATGGGTCGTTGCTAGCACAGGCTCGGGCGCGGGGGAAGTGACAGCAGGGATTCCAGCGACGCTCCAGTCCCTGCTATATACCACATTGTGGTATGTAACCCAATGTGGCAGTATATGGACGGGCTGGATCGCCCGGCAGCCCTGAGCTCCAATGCACAACAAAAACGGTACAGCCGCTCCCGGCCGTACCGTTTCCAGTTGCTTCCGTCCTGAGGGGATCTCGACGTAAAGCCCTACTGGACTCCGTGTCCTGCATGCTCCGCGATTTTCACCTTGCAGTGCACCTTGGGAACCACCGTAACCGCGGCCGTCCCGTCGTCCGCGTCGGCGTCGGACACCGACCATTCCGCCATGTGCGCCGCGTTCGCCTGCACCCTTTCGGCCATCCGCAGCCCAACATTGGCGGCGGCAACCCGCGCGGTGGCCGCGGCGATTGTCCGCTCAAGCTGCTCATCGAAATCAGTGGCGGAGACCGGACCGGTGTAAGCGCGCGACATCTTCTCCTGCATCTGCATCATTCTGCGCTGGCTGCGCTCGGCTTCGCGCATCGCTCGTGCCGTGGCGCAGCGGGCAACCTCGGCCTCCTTATCGGCGGCGCGCGACTGCATCGCCGCGATGGGCACATTCATCTCTGCCAGCAGTTGCGCCTCCTCTCCCGATTGCGGATGCAGCCGGGTTCGCAGCCTGGCTACCGCCTGGGCCGCCGCGCTGGCCGGACATGTCGCCCCCGCCATGAAATGCTGCCCGTGCTCCGCCGCCAGGCGCTGCAGCGAATGGAAGCCGCGGGAAAGTCCCGCAAAGGTCGCTATGATCGCCACGGCCGTAACCAGGTATCTGCGCTCCATACTGCCTCCTCATACCCTTTCAGACGCGGGAGCCGGCTTACGGTTAGAGAAATTGTGTTCAGCCGCCGGCTTCCGTGTTATGCGGGAAGGTACACGTCAGGGGCCACACAGCAGGCGCCGTAAGCGATTGTAAGCAGGTGAGTTACGAACACGGCGGAGCCGGCCGGGACGGCGGCAGCGTCCAGATTCACAACAGCTTGTCCGCTGCTGGACAACAGTGCGCTCCGAAAGCGAGAGTTACGGCGCGCCCATCAGGCTCGCTGGCGGTGGCGGGATCGTGATATCGACATTCTGCACCGGGCCAAGGCTGCTAAGCGGCTTGTCGAATTCGGCGTCGTTGCCCACCACCAGCACGGCCAGCTGGTTCTTGTGCACGTATTTCCTCGCCACCCGCGCCACATCCTCGGCCGTCACGTTCTCAACCTCGCCGCGATAGCGCTCCAGGAAGTCCAGCGGGTAGTGATAGAACTCGTACGCCATCTTCTCGCGCAGCACCTTTTCCGGCGTATCGAACTGGAAGATGAAGGAGTTCAGGATGTCGTCCTTGGCGCGCCTGAGTTCTTCCGCCGTGGCCGGGTTCTTCAGCAGGCCGTCAATTTCGCTGTCCAGCCCCTCGACGCCTTCCACCGTGCTGGCGCTCTTGGTCTGCATCGTGATGTCGGTCAGGCCGGGATGGTCCCAGCCGTAGCCCACGCCGCCGCCCACGGCATACGCCAGCCCCTTGCCGGAGCGCAGGTTGTTGAACAGCCGCGAGGAGAAGCCGCCGCCGAAGATCTCGTTCATCACCGTGACGGCGTAGTAGTCCGGATTGCGGCGCTCGATGCCCAGATCGAGCATGGCGATGCTGCTCTGGTTTACGTCCGTCTTGCGGACAAAGTAATAGCCGGGTTTGGGTTCGGCGAAACGGATCTCCGGCTGCTGCGCCTCGGGTCCTTTGGCCCATGCCTCGAATGCCTGGCGCAGCCTCGCCTCCATCGCTTTTGGATCGAAATCGCCGGTGATGCCGAAGATGATGTTGTTGGGATGGACGTACTGCTGGTGCCACTTCAGCAGATCCTGGCGCGTGACCGCCGCCACTGTCGCAAACTCCGGCACGCGGGCGTAAGGATTGTCCTTGCCGTAGGCGATGATCAGGTTCTCGCGATGCACGATGGCGCTTACATCGTCATTGCGGCGCGCAATCACCGTGTACATCTGCTGCTTTGACAGCTCCAGCTTGTCCTCGCGAAATTCGGGATTGTGCAGCAGGTCGAGAAACATCCCGAAGACCGCGTCGAAGTCTTCCTTCAGGCAGTTCAGCGAGATGGTGGTCGAGTCCGACTGATTATCGGTTTCGATTTTGGCCGCCCGCGCCTCCAGAAAATCGTCCATCTCATCGCCGCTTCTGGTTTTCGTGCCACCCGTCCGCCAGACGTCGCCATAGAGATCGCTGAGGCCGGTTTTGTCGGGCGGCTCGCTGATGGCGCCGCCCCGGATGCGCGCCATGGCGCTGATCAGCGGCAGCTCATGATCGGGCTGGAGGAAGATGACCATGCCGTTGGCGAGCTGAATGCGCGTCGGCTGCTGAGGCGTGAACGCCGGCAGCGGCGGGGCCTGGACCTTGTTCCAGGGCGTGATCTGCTGCGCGGAAGCGACAGCGGCGAGCAACAAACAGCATGCCAGTACGAAGGGGCGCGCCTTCAGGCGCACCGCTCGCCCCGCCATTCCTGTTCTTTTGCCATCCCGACCGGGGGCTTTTAGCCCGAGTGGAGGGACCTGCTGTCCGGTCGCAATGGCAGGACGCCCGTTGTACGTCAGGACAGCGTGCGTGCTCATTGCTCCTGCGCTCCTCCCCCGCCCTCGGGCCGGCCCGCGGCGGCCCGCGTCTGGATGATGCCCACCGTGCGGTTCGTGTCCTGGAATACCTGATTGGCAACCCGCCGGATGTCGGCTTTCGTCACCCTGTCCACGCGGTCCAGGTAGCGGAACAGCTCGCGCCAGTCTCCGTAGCGGGTCTGGTAGAGGGCGAGCTGCTCCGCCAGGCCCTCGTTGCTGGCCAGGCCGCGTATCAGCTCGGCCTTGGTCCGCGTCTTGAACATCTGCAGCTCGTCGTCGCTCACATCCTGCGTCTTCAGCTTCTGGATCTCCTCCGCGAATGCCTTCTGCAACTCCCCCACCGTGTGTCCCGGAATCGGTATGGCGTAAAACGCGAACAGGTGGGCGTATTTGTTGCCGGGAAATCCGCCGAAGCCCGCAGCCAGCGCCGCAATCCGCTTGTCGCGCACCAGCGAGCGGTACAACCGCGAGGTGCGCCCGTTGGAGAGAATATCGGAGATGGCGTCGTACACCACGTCATCGGGAGCAAGATAGCTGGGCCGGTGGTACCCCTCCAGATAGAACGGCTGCGCCGGGTCCTGCAGCGTGACCTGGCGGATTGAGTTCTGTGCCGGCTCCTCGGTGTGCAGTTCTTCCGGCTTGGGCGCCGCCGGTATCTGGCTGAAGTAACGCTCCACGATCGGGAAGACCTGGTCGGGATCCAGATCGCCGACCAGTGCGATCACCATGTTGGCGGGTACGTAATAGCGGTGGAAAAAATTCTGCGCGTCGGTGGCCGAGAAGCTCTGCAGATCGGAGGCATAGCCGATGGTTGGCCGATGATAGGGATTGGCCATGAACGCCGCCCCCAGAAACTGCTCCACCAGCCGCCCGGTAGGACGGCTGTCAGTGCGCATCCGCCGCTCTTCCATCACCACGCTGCGCTCCTCGTAGAACTCGCGGAAAACGGGATGGGCCATGCGGTCCGATTCCAGCGCCGCCCACAGCTCGATCTGGTTGGCGGGCAACGAATACATGTAGTCGGTCTCGTCGTAGTTGGTGGAGGCGTTGATGCCCACCCCGCCGTGGCTTTCGATGACCTCGCCGAACTGGTTCTTGACCACATACTGGTCGGCGGCTTTTCTGGCCTCCTCCCAGGCCTGCTTCAGTTGCGCCAGCTTCTTCGGGTCCTGGCCAACACGTTTGATCCGTTCGGCCTGGTAGGCGGCATAGGTCTGCTCCACCTTCTCCAGCGCGGGCTTCTCGGCAGCATAGTCCCTGGTGCCGATATCGGGCGTGCCCTTGAACGCCATGTGCTCCATCATGTGTGCCAGTCCGGTTTCATGCAGCGGGTCCTGCGCCGAGCCGGCATCGACCAGCGTGAAGAAGGAAAACACCGGTGCCTCCGGCCGTCGCCAGAGCACCACCGTCAGCCCGTTCGCCAGTGTCCTCACCGTCACCCGCTTTTCGTACGCGGCTACGTCCAGAGTGGGGCCCTGCGTGGCAGGCGCCGGTTGCCGGTTCTGCGCCAGCACCGGACATAGCAACGTCATTACCAGCAATAGGGTGGCGACTTTCAGTGGGGTTCCAGAGCAGGAGTCGTACATAAGCACAGAACTAGAACCTTACGCAGGGAGTGAGCGACAAGTCAAACCGCCGCCGAACAGCGCAGCCGACATGCGCGCCTTCGCGCCGCTGGGGAAACCCGGGCCGCCTTCTGCCGGCGCGCTTACAATGTCTTCGTCGCATGAGTGTGGCCGCGAATCTCGCCGCCATTCACGAGCGCATCGCGCGCGCCGCCCGCCGCGCCGGACGAAATCCTGAAGAAATCGCGCTCATGGCGGTCACCAAAACCGTTCCTCCCGCCCGCATCGTTGAGGCCTGGGAGGCTGGCCAGCGCCTGTTTGGCGAAAACCGCGTGCAGGAGTTCGGGGAAAAATGCCCTGCGCTGGGCGAGCTGCGCGGGGCCGAGTTCCACATGATCGGCCACCTGCAGTCCAACAAGGCGGCAAAGGCGGCGGAAATTTTCCATGCCGTCGACTCGCTCGACTCGGCAAAGCTGGCCGAACGCCTGAACGCCGCCGCGCGCAGCGCCGACAGGAACCTCGCGGTGCTCATCGAGATCAACATTGGCGGCGAGGAGGCCAAGAGCGGCGTCGCGCCCGCCTCGCCTGAACTGGACCTTATTCTCGCTGGCGCGCCCGGCTGGGCACATCTGGCCATTCAGGGCCTGATGGCCGTGCCGCCTCTCACCGAAGATCCTGAAGGCGCCCGGACGTACTTTCGGCAATTGCGCGAGCTGCGCGATCGGCTCGCCGCGCGCCGTCTGCCGGGACTGAAACTTGATCTCCTCTCCATGGGCATGTCGCACGACTTCGAAGTCGCAGTCGCCGAAGGCTCCACCTGCGTGCGCATCGGCACGGCGATTTTTGGCGAGCGTCCCAGGCCATGATTACGGTCCGCGACACGCCCGCCGGCGCCACCTTCCAGATCAGGGTGCAGCCGCGCGCCCGCAGCAACGCCCTCGTCGGCGAGGTGGGCGACGCGCTCAAAGTGGCCCTGACCGCGCCCCCGGTGGAGGGCCGCGCCAACCAGGCCTGTATCGCCTTTCTCGCCGAGGTTCTGCACGTACCACGCTCCGCAGTCATCATCGCCGCCGGACAAAACAGCCGCAACAAGGTCATTCGGGTGACCGGCCTCTCGGCCGCGCAGCTCCGCGCCCGCCTGGCTGCCAGCGGCTGAAGGCCGATTGCCGGATGCCGGGGCCGGATTCGGCGTTACAATAGGAGTTAAGCAGTTACCATGCAGTTAACAGTCGTCCAGCCCGAAGTCCACGAGGCGCGCTGGTGGGAGACCATGCCCGATGGCCGTCTCCACTGCTACCTCTGTCCCCGTCATTGCCACATCGGCGAAGGCCAGCACGGCTTCTGCTTCATCCGCAAGAACGAAGCCGGACGCCTGCTCCAGCTCGGCTACGGCCGTCCCGCTGCCCTGGCCATGGATCCCGTCGAGAAGAAGCCGCTCAACCACTTCTTCCCCGGAACGAAGATCCTCTCCATGGGCACCGCCGGATGCAACATGGGCTGCTTCTTCTGCCAGAACTGGGACATCTCCAAGGCGAAGTCGGACCAGGTTAACGCGCTGACGCTGAGCCCCGAGCACGTGGTCGACGTCGCGCTGGAGCACCGCTCTCCGCACATTGCCTACACCTACAACGAGCCCACCATCTGGGGCGAGTACGTCATCGACATCGCGCGCGAGGCCCACGCCGCCGGGCTCAACAATGTGATGGTCTCCAACGGCTACATCACGCGCGAGGCGTTCTTCGACATCTACCGCTACATCGACGCCGCCAACATCGACCTGAAGGCCTTCACGGAAGATTTCTACGGCAAGATCACGCTCACCCATCTGCAGCCCGTGCTTGACACGCTGAAGTGGCTGCGGCACGAGACTGCCGTCTGGTTCGAGATCACCAACCTCATCATCCCCACCCTGAACGACGGCGACTCGGAGTTCAGGGAGCTGTGCGGCTGGGTACTGGAGAACCTCGGCGACGATGTTCCCCTGCATTTCACCGCCTTCCATCCCGACTTCAAGCTCCGCGACAAGCCGCCGACTCCGCCTGCGACGCTGCATCGCGCGCGGCAGATGGCCATGCAGATGGGCCTGAAGTATGTCTACGAGGGCAACATCTACTCCGATGGCGCCAACACGATCTGCCCCGGATGCCGGCAAACGGTCATCACGCGCTCGTGGCACTCGGTCATGTCGAACAAGCTGAAGGAGGGCTGCTGCAGGAGCTGCGGCACGCGCATCGCGGGCGTCTTCACCCAGGCCGAAGCGGAGAAGCGGCGCATTCCGGGCGCCTGATCGGCGATCTCCTGAAACCCTGACACCAGCCTCGCAGAGCGCCTGCCCATGCTTAGGTGACCTGGCTCACATCCCCCGGGGCGCCATTTGTGTGACCATTTGCACCACGGGGAGATATTCCCCGTGTGTTTATCGGCTCTCGCAGGCTGTCATGTTCAAAAGCACATGATCCCTCACGTTGCGCTGGAGGTCTGCCGTGAACGGCCCAAAGCGTCTCGTCGTCCTGATTGTCCTCCTCCTCGTCGCATCCACCAGGCTGGCCACGCAGGGCACTCCATCTGCATACTTTGAGCAGAACTGCTCGTCCTGCCACACCATCGGCGGCGGTGCCTCGGTCGGTCCCGACCTGAAAAACGTCACACAAAGAGCGCCTCGCCAATGGCTGCTTGCTTTCATGCGCAATCCAGACGCGAGGATTGCGGCGAAGGATGCGCGCGCCATCAGGATCGTGGCCGAAGCCCAGGGCACGGTCATGCCTGCTTTCCGCGATCTGACGGAACAGTTCGGCGAGGGGCTGCTGGACTACATCGACCAACAGTCGGGTGCGCCGGCTGTGGTCCCCGCCTCCTCCGTTGCCGGCGACGCGGCACGCGGTCGCGAACTGTTTCTCGGCAAGCGCCGCTTGAGCAATGGCGCTGCGGCCTGCATAGCCTGTCACGACACATCCGGGCTGCCGCAAGCCGGCGGTCGGCTCGGCCCCAATCTCTCGAATGCCTACAACAAGCTAGGCGGCGACCACGGTCTGCCTTCCTGGTTGCGCAATCCACCCACGCCGGTCATGTCAACCTTGTTCCGGCCGGCGCCGCTGACCAGCGATGAGGCCTCGGATCTGACCGCGTTCCTGCGCACCTCGGCTGAGAACTCAAGCCAGTTCCGCGAGGCGGCCCTGCGCCGCGTCCAGCTCATCGGCCTCAGCGGTTCGCTGCTGGCCTTCGTCATCGCCGGCGTGGTCTGGCGAGGGCGGCTCGATGGCGCGCGGCGCAAGCTGGTCCGCAAACGGGGTGGGCAATGAAACCCCCCGACGCGCTTTCCTGGATCAGGGATGAAACCAGGCCCGGCTCGCGCCAATGGGAGGACCTGTACCGCAATCGCTGGCAGCATGACAAGGTCGTCCGCAGCACCCACGGCGTGAACTGCACCGGCTCCTGCAGCTGGCAGGTGTACGTCAAGGACGGCATCGTGAGCTGGGAGATGCAGGCGCTGGATTATCCGCGCATCGGCCCACAGTTGCCGCCGCACGAACCGCGTGGTTGCCAGCGCGGGATGTCGTACTCTTGGTACCTGTATTCGCCGCTGCGCGTCCGGTATCCTTATGCCCGCGGCACGCTGCTGGACGCCTGGAAAGCTGCGCGCGCGCAGCACGCCGATCCAGTCGATGCGTGGGCCGCCATCGTCGAAGATCCCGCAACCCGGGCCGCCTGGCAGAAGGCCCGCGGCAAAGGCGGCTTCCGCCGTCTCTCATGGGACGAAGCCGTCGAGCTGATTGCGGCCGCCAACATCTACACCATCAAGAAATATGGTCCGGACCGGATTGCCGGCTTTTCGCCCATTCCGGCCATGTCGATGATCAGCTACGCCAGCGGAGCCCGCATGCTGCAGCTGATGGGCGGCGTGGCGCTCTCCTTCTACGACTGGTACTGCGATCTGCCCAATGCTTCGCCGCAGACCTGGGGCGAACAGACCGATGTCCCGGAAGCCGCCGACTGGTTCAACGCCGGCATGATCGCGGTAGTCGGCTCCAACCTCAGCATGACGCGCACGCCCGATTGCCACTTTGCCGTCGAGGCGCGGCATAACGGCACACGTCTGTGGGCCTTCTCGCCGGATTTCGCCGAGGTGGCCAGGTACGCCGACGAATGGGTTGGCATCAGCCCCGGCCAGGACGCGGCCTGGTGGCTCGCTGTCAACCATGTCCTGCTGTCCGAGTTCCATCACCAACGGCAGGTGCCGTTCTTCCTCGACTACGCGCGCCGCTACACCGATGCCCCGTACCTGGTCGAGCTGGTGCGTCATGGCAATTCGTGGCGTGCCGGCCAGATGCTGCGCGCCAATCGCATTGCCGATTACTCCAGCGCCGGGAACGGCGACTGGAAGTTTTTGGTGTGGGACGCCGCGAGCGCCCGGCCGAAGATGCCGATGGGCAGCGTCGGCCATCGCTGGGGCTCGGAAAAGGGAAAGTGGAACCTGATTCCCAAAGATGCCGTGGATGGCAGCCCGATCGAGCCGGTCCTTACATTCCTGGGAACGCATGACGCAGCCGTTCCTCTGGAGATCGGGAGCTTCGATCCCGGCCGCAGCTTCACCCGCCATGTGCCAGTAAAGAAATTGCGCACCGTTGACGGCGCCGAAGTTGTCGTCGCGACCGTCTACGACCTCCTGTTTGCTCATTACGGTGTCTCGCGCGGTCTTGCAGGCGACTACCCGGCCGATTACAACGATGCCACGCAGCCGTACACGCCGGCATGGGCGGAAAAGCGGTGCGGCACCGCAGCCGGCCGCATCGTCCGCTTCGCGCGCGAATGGGGCGAGACGGCCGCGACCACCCGCGGCAAATGCACCATCATCATCGGCGCCGGAGTGAATCACTGGTACCACGCTGACCTGATCTATCGCGCTGCGATTCAGGCGCTGCTCTTCTGCGGGTGCGTTGGCACCAACGGAGGCGGGCTGGCCCACTACGTCGGACAGGAAAAGCTGGCGCCCATGGAGTCATGGTCGGCCATTGCCTTCGGGCGCGACTGGTATCCCGTGCCCCGGCTGCAGAACTCGCCCAGCTGGCACTACGTCCACTGCGATCAGTGGCGCTACGAGCGCGAGTTTGCCGCCTATCAGCCGGTACCGTCGCACAACGGCGGCGCGCGCCTGGACCGCATGCACACCATGGATCTGCAGGTGCAGGCGGTCCGTAGCGGCTGGCTGCCCTTCTATCCGCAATTCAATCGCAACCCGATACAGGTTGCAGAAGAGGCGCGCAACACCGGCGCGAAGACGCCCGAGGAGATCTCGAATTACGTCGTCCGGCAACTGCGCGAACGCAAGCTGAAGTTTGCGGTCGAGGACCCCGACGCGGCTGAAAATTGGCCGCGGGTGTGGTTCATCTGGCGCGGCAACGCGCTCATGGCCAGCGCCAAGGGCCATGAGTTCTTCCTCCGGCACTACCTGGGCACGCACACCAATGCCATCGCTCCCGAGATGGCGGAAGGCTCGGTCAACGAAGTCCTCTGGCACAAGGACGCGCCGCAGGGAAAGCTCGACCTGGTTGTCGACCTGAACTTCCGCATGGACACCTCCGCGCTTTATTCCGATGTCGTCCTGCCGGCGGCGACCTGGTACGAGAAGTCGGACCTCAACTCCACCGACATGCACACCTTCCTGCATCCGCTCTCGGCGGCTGTGCCTCCGGCGTGGGAGTCGAAAAGCGACTGGCAGGCGTTCCAGCTCATTGCGAAGAAGATCGCCGAGCTTGCGGTGGTTCATCTGCCCCGTCCGGTCAGCGATATTGTGGCGGCGCCGCTGGCGCATGACACGCCCGCCGAAATCGCCCAGCCCACCATCCGCGACTGGTCGAAGGGCGAGTGCGAGCCGCTTCCGGGCAGGACAATGCCTGCCTTCCGCCTGATCGAGCGCGATTACAGGAACCTCTACAACCAGTTCATCTCTCTCGGTCCGCTGATCGCGGCCAACGGCCTGGGTGCTCACGGCACCAGCTACGATGTCGCCGATGAGTATGAGCGCGTGCTCGACTCCGCTCCCGCCGTCGAGTGGAACGGCAACAGGTATCCGTCCATCGCCGCCGAGGAGGATGCCTGTAACGCCATCCTGCGCCTGGCCACGGTGAGCAACGGCGAGCTGGCGTACCGCTCCTACCGGCACATGGAAGAAAAGACCGGCGTGCCCCTCGCGCATCTCGCGGAGAAGAACCGCGGGGTGCGGATTTCGTTCCGCGACCTGCAGGCGCGGCCCCATCGTCTGCTGAACAGCCCGATATGGTCGGGCGTGATGGACCAGGACCGGGCATATTCGCCCTTCACCTACAACCTGGAATGCAATGTTCCCTGGCGCACGCTAACCGGCCGGCAGCATTTCTATCTCGATCATCCGCTCTACCTGCAATTCGGCGAGAACCTTCCCTGCTACAAGCCCCGGGCCCTCGATGTGGAGCGCACGGACATACGCTCGCTGAACGGCTCGCCCGGCAAGCTGCTCAACTTCATGACGGCGCACGGCAAGTGGCAGATTCACTCCACCTACAGCGACAACCATCGCATGACCACATTGTCGCGTGGGGTCGAGCCGCTTTGGCTGAACGATGGCGACGCGGCGGAGATCGGCATTGCCGACAACGATTGGGTGGAAGTTCACAACGACAATGGTGTGGTGGTCACCCGCGCGGCAGTGAGCGCCCGTATTCCGGCCGGCGTCTGCATTCAGTACCACTCGCCGGAGCGGACGCTGTCGGTGCCCCGCTCGCCGCTGCGCCACAACCGGCGCGCCGGCGGCCATAACAGCCTCACCCGCATTCGCCTGAAACCCACACTCATGGCCGGCGGCTACGGCCAATTCACCTGGCACTTCAACTACTGGGGACCGACGGGCAGCAACCGCGATACCCATGTGCTCGTCCGTAAGCTCCCCGAACTCGTGTGGTGAGGCAGGAGACATTCATGGATGTTCGTGCGCAGATCGCAACCGTCTTCCATCTGGACAAATGCCTGGGCTGCCACACCTGTTCCGTCGCCTGCAAGAACATCTGGACCGATCGCAAAGGCGCCGAATACATGTGGTGGAACAACGTCGAGACCAAACCCGGCACGGGCTACCCCACCCTCTGGGAGGATCAGGAGAAATACCGGGGCGGATGGGAGAAGCCCAATGGCGAGCTCAGGCTCAGGTCGCAGAGCAGGACATCCGCACTATTGAATATCTTTCATAATCCCAGCCTGCCCTCGCTCGATGACTACTACGAGCCCTGGACTTACGACTACCAGAAACTGACCGATGCGCCGCCAGGCGACGATCAGCCCACCGCGCGGCCCATCTCGATGATCACCGGCCGGTACATGGACATCGAAGCCGGGCCGAACTGGGATGACGATCTCGCAGGATCTCCCGTTTATGCCAGCCAGGACCCGAACTGGGCGGCATTGACGCCGGAGCAGAGCCAGCAGCTGTTCGCCTTCGAACGCCTGGTCTTCTTCCATCTGCCGCGGACCTGCAATCACTGCCTGAATCCGGCCTGTGTTGCGGCATGTCCCTCGGGTGCGCTACACAAACGCGGTGAAGACGGGCTCGTGCTCATCGATCAGGACCATTGCCGTGGATGGCGGCACTGCGTGGCCGCGTGTCCCTACAAGAAGACGTACTTCAACTGGGAAGCCGGCCGATCGGAGAAGTGCATTCTGTGCTTCCCGCGCCTTGAAACCGCACAGGCCCCGGCCTGCTTCCATTCCTGCCCCGGCCGGATCCGCTTTGTCGGGGTGCTGCTCTACGATGCCGGGCGCATTCTGGAAGCGGCAAGCGCGCCGCAGGAACAACTCATCGACCGGTACCGGGATCTGATCCTCGATCCCTCCGAACCGGAGGTGGTCCGCGCGGCACGAGCCTGCGGGATTCCCGCCGATGTCATCGAAGCCGCACAGCGCTCGCCGGTATTCAGCTTCGTGAAGCTCTGGCGCCTGGCTCTGCCGCTGCACATCGAGTTCCGCACGCTGCCCACGCTGTTCTATGTTCCGCCGCTTTCGCCGGTGGTGGACGGCAGCGGCGCTGAGGCCGGCCTGTTCAGCGATATCGAGCACTTCCGGATTCCGCTCCGCTACCTCGCCTCGCTCTTCGCCGCCCGCAATGAGGAGCCGGTCCGCTACTCGCTGCGGAAACAGCAGGCTGTCCGGCAGTTCCGCCGGGCCGCAACCGCGGGCGACATCGCGGTGGAAACGGTGGCGTCCGCTCTCGCAGCGGCGGACTGTAACCCGGATGAAGCCGGCGCGATCTATCGCCTCACCACGCTTTCCGCAGCGGGCGAGCGCTTCGTCATTCCTCCCTTACACCGGGAACTGACCACCGCAGCCAGGGAGTCGATGGGAACCACGACATGAGTCTGCGCCGCGGACAACTCGAGGCAGTGGCCGCCCTGTTCACCTATCCCGAAAGCGGCTACATGAAGCGGGTAGATCATGCCGTCGCCTGCTCAGGCCCGGCAGCCCTTTCCCTGCAGCAGTTGGCGCAACAACTCCGATGCATGCCTCTGAACGATCTGCAGGAGCTGTACACCTGTACCTTCGATCTGGGACCGTTCTGCGCCCTCGAACTCGGATGGCACCTCTTCGGCGAAGACTACAAACGGGGATTGCTGCTGGTCCGCATGCGTCGCGAATTGCAGGCCAACGGCATTGCCGAAAGTCATGAGTTGCCCGACCATCTTTCGCACGCGCTATTGCTGCTCGCGCGCATGGCACCCAGCGAGGCGGAGGGCTTTGCCGGCGCCATTGTCTTGCCTGCGCTGACTCGCATGTTGCAGCGGATGCCGGCTGAGAATCCCTTGGTCCACCTGCTTGCGGCCGCGCGGCAGCTGGTCAACCTTCATTTCCCGGCCGCCATCGGGCCGGTCACTCGTGTCGCTGAAGGAGCGGTGTTATGAACCTCGGCGCGCCCGATCTGCTGCTTTTTGTAGTGCTCCCGTACGTGGCCCTGTTCACCGCCCTCGTCGGCACGGTTTATCGCTACTGGCGCGAACCGCGCACCGTGTCCAGCCGCTCGTCGCAACTGCTGGAAGGCCGGAAACAGTTCTGGGCGGTGGTGCTCTTCCATTACGGTGTGCTGGCCACGCTGCTTGGCCATGGCATCGGGTTGCTGTTGCCGCGTCAGGTGCTGGCGTGGAACTCGCATCCCTTCCGGTTGTACGCGCTGGAGTGCGTCGCCATCGCGCTGGGTACGACCGCCTTCGCCGGAATTACGCTGGCCATCCTCAGGCGCGCGGGCACGCCGCGGCTCTGGGCGGTCACCTCGGGCGGCGACTGGCTCCTGCTGGTGCTGCTGTTTGTGCAATTGCTGAGCGGCCTCGGCATCGCCTTCATCCTGCCGTGGGGCGCCTACTGGTACCACGCTTCGGCCGTGCCTTATTTGCGCTCGATACTTGGCTTTCGCCCCGACGCGTCGTACATAGCTCCCATGCCTCTGCTCGTAAAACTGCATGTGACCTGCGCCTGGCTGCTGGTGCTTGCCATCCCCTTCACGAGGCTGGCGCACATGCTGGTGGCGCCGCTTCCCTATCTGTTCCGTAAACCGCAGGTCGCGCGCTGGCAGTTCAGGCGTTCGCGGCGACCGGCCGCGCACTTCGGGCCGTCGCAGGTTGAACCACGCTAGCTGAGTTTTCGCCCAAGGGCGCGACACAGGAACCGCACTCTCTCCGCCCACGGCAGGCGTCCGAAGTTGGTACGAACGACACCTCGGGTGAAATACGTCTTCCGGGAATAATCGATTTCGACCCCAACCACAATCGGACGGCCCGAGCGCGTGACCGAGACCGCCTGCTGGAGAACCGCTTCCACGTCATTGTTGCCGCTTAATGGTACGTACTCCACGCCCACGCCGTTGCAAATCGATGCAAGGTCATAATCCGGAAGCTGGCTACAGGACTTGCGGCCCAACGCTATCTGCTGGAACTGGGCAATCTGCGCCAGTTCCCGGTCGCGGAGGACCAGCACCATGACCGGTGCCGCCAGCTGTGCGGCGGTCAGCAATTCCAGACCGGTCATCAGGAAGGCGCCATCGCCGGCAAGCGCGGCCACCGGCCGCCCGGGGCAGGCTAGCGCCGCTCCAATCGCGGCCGGAACGGCATAGCCCATGCAGGAGTAATCGACAGGCGCCAGGAAAGACCGCTGCCGCCCCAGGCGCAGGTACTCCATCGCCAGGAAGGTCCCATTGCCGCTGTCGGTCGCATAGATGGCATCGTCCCCCAGCATGCTTTGCAGCGTCTTCAGAAGCTGCGGCGGATCCACCAGCTCGTGGCCGGACGGCGTGGCCCATTCCTTCCACAACTCCTGGTGGCCGGCCTGGATTTCCCGGCACAGGCTTTCGTCCTGCGCGCGGGGCGGCAATTGGGCCAGCAACGCGCGAACAAACGCGGCGCTGTCGGAGACTACGGCAACATCAGCGTGGTAGTTCCTGCCCAACACCGAAGGGTCGATGTCAACATGGATCAACTTGCCTGGCGGTTTCAGACCGTAGCTGCCTGTGCCTACCTCGGCGAAGCGGCAGCCAATCGCCAGCGTGAGATCGCACGTGTCCGCAATCCTGCGCACGAAGGGCGGAGCCACAGCCCCGAATCCGCACCACAGCCAGAGCGGATGGCGCTCGTCGATCACGCCCTTGCCTTCGATCGTGCTCGTGACCGGAGCGTTAAGCCGTTCGGCCAGTTCCACAAGCTCGCCGCCGGCGCCCACCGCGCCCAGGCCAAGGTACAGAAGCGGCCTTTTGCTGGCGGCGATCAGTTCAAGAACTTCCCTGATTTCCTCCGTATGAGGCTCGCGCAACTCCTCCGCCATTTCGGGCGCCGCGAGGTCGGTTTCATGGCGAAACAGGTATTGCTCCGCCGGAATCTCCACCATCACCGGGCCACACGGTGACTGGCGGGCCAGCATGCAGGCGCGACGCAGCGTGGGATAGATATCGGCGCCGCGTTCTGACCTGAACTGTGCTTTGGTTACGGGTCGTGCGATGGCCAACTGGTCCACATCGTGAAGCTGGAATGCTCTGCCGGTATCGCGCCGGATGCCGCAGGCCAGCACCAGCATGGGGATGTTGTCGAGAAAGGCTTCCGCGATGCCCGAAAGCGCGTGCGTGAGCCCGGCGCCAGGAACGAGGTTGATGGCGGCAATGCGGCCACTCGAACGGGCAACACCATCGGCCATGAATGACGCGCTTTGCTCATCGGTCACCAGCACCGGCCGCACCGCGGTGGAACGGGCGAGCGCGTCGTACAGCTCGATGTTGTGTGTGCCTGGGATGCCGAAGGCGAAAGCAATGCCCTCATCCTCCAGCGCCCGGACCACGATTTCACTGCCCGTCATTTTTGCCATGGCCGCCTCTAAGATTGTTGCCGGATCGCCTCAGCCGCACGGTCGGCCAGCGCCATGATGGTGAGGTAAGGATTGATCTCCAGCGAAGCGGGGAACAGGCTGGAATCCGCAACGTAGAGCCACGGGATTCCGTGGACGCGTCCGTACGAATCCGTCACCGAGTCCTCGCGTCCGCGCCCCATCGCGCAGCCGCCCTGCAGATGCGCGGCCGAGACGGGCACCTTGCCGGGCCTGAAATCGGGGTGCTGCTCGATGTCGTCGAGTTGCGCGGTATCCCGCGCCTCGATGGTTAGCGATCGCGCTACGGGCATGTGCGCGCGCGCTGCTCCCGCGGCAAAGAATATTCTGGCCGAAGTGACCGCGCCCTGGACCAGAGCGCGGACCACCTCGGGCGTGAAGCGGTAATGGACCACGGGACGGCCATGCTGATCGATGGTCACGCGGTTGTGAGGACCCACATCGTCGCAGGCCAGCACCAGAATCATCTGCAGTCGCGGAAAGGCGCGCATGAAGCTGCTGTGCCCGGCGCCAAAGCCGGCCATGGCCTTGGCCGTAATAAAAGGGAAGTACATGCAGACTTCCAGCAGGTATCGGTCGCTTTCCGCGAACTGGTCGAGGTAAAAGCTCTTGGGATGGCCTACAAAATTGGTTATGGGGCGATCGTGTTCGCCAACCATGATGATCGCCGGATGACAGGTGAATCCATGGCCCAGGCGCGGTAATTGGCGGCCCAAACCTGAGCGCAGCAGGAGCGCGGGTGTGTTCACCGCCCCAGCGCAGACCACGATAATGCGGGCCCCGATTTCATAATCCCCCGGTTGCCATGGCGAAGGTTCGCCTTTGCCTCCGCCGGGTTTGGCAGAGACTCGCGCCCGCACCTTCTTTTCCCCGATCCCAAGGACCTCGCAACGGGTGATGACTTCGACGCCGTTGCGCTCCGCGCGCGGCAGTTGAACGCGGTCCGTGCCCTGCTTGGCCTGGTTGGGACATCCAAGATTGCACAGGCTCGAGCCACGACAACCCCTGAGGTTTACCGGGAACTGCTGGACGCGATAGTTGAGCTTCTCACAGCCCTGCCGGAAGAGGCGGTTGTTGTCGTTGATGAACCGGTCTTCGACGAACTGCACGTTGTTTTCGGCCATGAACTTCCGCGCGCGCCGCTCCACGTCGGCGAAAGCCAGGCCGGGAACCTTCCAGCGCTGCAGGACCCGTTCGGGCGGCAGCAGCGAGGTGCCGGTGTAAACCGCGGTCGATCCCCCATAGGCGCAACCGAAGGCGAGTGTCATCGTGCGTTCGGCGGTCAGAAAGCCGCCGCTCTCTTCGTAGAGCGCCGGCGCCATCTCCAGCTCGCCCCCCGTGAACTCCTCATCGCGAAGCCTGGGGCCCTTTTCCAGAACAGCAATGCGCGCGCCCTGCCGGCACAGCGAAGACAGCTGCTGAGCCACCGTGCCGCCTCCCGCGCCCGAGCCGACAATGACCACGTCATAGCTGCAGCGGTTCATCGCACAGCCTCCCAGCCACGACGGTTGGCGGCGTAGCCGATTTCGCGCGCTGCTTCCGCGCGGCCGTAGTAGCCGGCAAACGCCAGCGTTCGCAGGCCCCAGAAGCCCGTCCTTATGAGCTGCAGACGATGGTTCTGCAGATAGCTCAACACGCGCGTGCGTTGCGCAGCATCAAGCGCGGTGAACGGCCGGCCGAAGCGGAGGACGGGCAGCCACTCGACAGCGCGCAGGAGCAGCCGAAGCTGCCGCTGCAGGCTTGCGGGACGGTCGCGCAGCATATCGTTCACCAGCCCTTCAAGTTCGTGCCACCCCTTCGCGTCCAGGCTGGCGGCTTCGGGCACGATGGTAGTAACGAAGGCGCGAAAGATCCCGCGAACAGCTGCCAGCGCGGTTTCCGCATCCCTTGACGGCTGGACGTTGTTCCCTGCTGCCATGCTGGTCCCCGGGTAAGCTGACATATATCGGGACTGGTTACAATATGAACCGCGCGCCCGGCGGATGAACATGAAATATTGCATAACAGGAAAAGGAGTTCTTGAGACACAGCTCTCCGGTTTCGATCTCATCAACTTTCCCCTGCTGAACAAAGGGACGGCGTTCACGGACACCGAGCGCACTGACTTCGCGCTGCACGGACTGCTGCCGCCGCACATCGGAACGCTGGACGATCAGGCGGCACGCCGCCTTAAGGCGCTGGGCGCCTTCGAGACCGATTTCGAGCGCTACGCCTACCTGCGCGATCTGCAGGACACGAACGAGACCCTGTTCTACGCCGTCCTGGTCCGCAGGATTCAGGAAATGATGCCCCTGGTGTACACGCCGACCGTGGGAGAAGGATGCGAACGCTTCAGCGAGATCTGGCGCAAGCCGCGGGGACTTTTCCTCAGCTATCCGAACCGCCACCGGATCCGCGAAATTCTCGCCCACCACCGCTATGACCCTATCCGCGCCATTGTGGTCAGTGACGGCGAGCGCATTCTCGGGCTCGGCGATCAGGGGGCGGGAGGCATGGGCATACCCATCGGCAAACTCGCGCTTTATACCGCCTGTGCCGGCATCCATCCCCAGGCGTGTCTTCCCATTCTGCTCGATGTCGGCACCGACAACCTGGAGCGCCTTGAGGATCCCATCTACGTCGGCTGGCGCCACCAGCGGGTGCGGGGCGCCGAATATGACGACTTCGTGGAGGCGTTCGTCGCCGCCGTTATCGAGCGCTGGCCTCACGTGCTGTTGCAGTGGGAGGATTTTGCGGGCGTGAATGCGGCGCGTTTTCTGGAGCACTATCGCAACCGGCTGTGCACGTTTAATGATGATATCCAGGGCACTGCGGCGGTGGCTGCGGGAACCCTGCTGGCGGCCATCAACGTCACCGGTACGCCGCTGACCGAGCAGCGCATCGTGGTGTTTGGCGCCGGCTCGGCCGGCCTTGGCATAGCTTCGCTGCTGCTGACCGCGATGCAGCATGCGGGGCTGGAGGAATCGGAAGCGCGCCGCCGTTTCTGTGCGGTTGACCGCGATGGGCTGCTGGTGGAGGGCATGCCGGCAGTCACGGAAGGGCAGCAGCGGTTCCTGCAACCACGATCGGCGATCGCAAACTGGCAACTGCAAGGCTCAGGGCACATCAGCCTGCTCGATGTCGTGCGCAACGCCAGGCCAACCGCGCTAATCGGTGTCTCGGGACAGCGGGGAGCTTTTACCGAAGATGTCGTTCGTGCCATGGCGGCCGGGGTCGAAAGGCCGGTGATTTTCCCGCTGTCCAATCCGACCTCGCAGTCGGAAGCCACGCCGGCCGACCTGATGAACTGGACCCGCGGGCGCGCTCTAATCGGCACCGGCAGCCCCTTCCCTCCCGTCAGATGGAACCGGCGCCAGATACCCGTGGATCAGACGAACAATTCATATATTTTCCCTGGAATGGCTCTGGCTATCCTCTCCGTGGGTGCGCGACGGGTGACCGATGCGATGTTCATCGCTGCTGCCGAATGTCTCGCCGGGCTTTCCCCAGCGCGCAGCGGGAAGCCGGGACGTTTGTTGCCGCCGGTGTCCGAAATCCGCACGGTGTCATTCACCATTGCGAAGGCGGTTGCGCTTCAGGCCATCAAGGACGGCGTTGCCGCGCCACTGGACGGGCAAGCTTTGGAGGCCCGCATCCGCGCCAATATCTGGCAGCCCGTTTACCTTCCCTACCGCTTCCTTCCGCCGGCATGAACTGGCAGGCAATTTCTGCGAGCTGGTCATTGCTGCCAGGGCGGCGATGACGCCGTTCCGTCTGGTCGGGGGACAGGATGCTCTCGCGGGTGAGCTGTGGTTACAGTCCGGCCTCCAGCGAGGGTCTATTAAGGTCGTAGGGCCGGGAACTGACCGGTCCAACCAGGCTTGGGCTTCTCAGGCGCGAGCGTTCTTCGCAAACTCCTCTTCCAGCCTTTGCTGTAGCGTCTGGAAATAGCCGCTGAGTTTGCCAATCTTTCCCCGCTCTCTGGGATTTACCGACAGCATCTGATCCAGCAGCCTGATCAGGCCGATGCTCACGGTAAGTACGCGTCCGCTCGCCCGGATGCCCTCTGCCAACGCGATCTGATCATAGTTCGTGGGATGCGACCCCAATATGCTTTCCAGCATCACCACGCCCAGCGAGAAAATGTCGGAAGCGCAGGACAGCGGTCTCTGCCCTCGGGCCTGCTCCGGCGACAGGTAACCTGCCGTTCCCCATCGCCTGATCCCTTGCCCCGGAAAGCGAGCCACGGGTGTGAGCGGCCGGGGCGCCGCTTCTTCCTCGAAAAAGCTAAGGATACCCAAATCGATGAGAACGGCCCCGCCGGAGTCTCTCAGCATGATGTTCGAGGGCTTTATGTCCGCATGAACAATGCGTCGCGACCAGAGTGTCGCAATTGCGGCCGCGACATCGCGCCCGATCGGCAGCACTTCGGATTCCAGCAGCCTTCCGCCGCTTTTCAGCCGCTGTTTCAGCGTTTGTCCCTGGATGAATTCGTAAGCGATGTATCGGGTTTTTCTGCCGCCCAGGTAGAAATAGCCATGTTCAATCAGCCGGGCCAGATTGGAATGCGAGAGGCTCTCCATCGCGGTCACCTCGCGCGGCACGCGAATGGCCTGCCAGGGATCGAAGTGCAATTTCAGAGCTACAAAGTCATCCGTCGGTCTGCCATCGGGCCGGGCAGTTCTGGTCGCCCTGAACACTGCTCCCTGACCACCAGCGGCAATGTTGGGACCCACGACATATCGCCGGCCCAGAGCAGCTTCGATCTCCGCAGGTACAAACGTCTGGAAAGGCATCCCCTTTACAGTAAAGTATACCCGCGAACCGCAAGATGAGAAGAGACTTATGGTTTTAGGGAGCAGGAAGCGTCAACCGCGACGGTGCTGCCGCGACCTGATCGCAGGTGGGCTGATCACCCGCCCCTGGTTTCATCACCAGTTATAACGCCACAGCCGTTACGGTTGCAGGCCGAGCCGCCGCATCAGGTCCAGGTAGCGCGGATCGGACCGCAGCGGGTCCATGGCGGGAATTCGGATCGCCATGGACAGCTCAGTGTCGTCATTCGCGTACTCCTCATTCATGTACCTGAACGCCTGATCACGATCGCCATTCACGGCGTAGGCCACCGTCAGCGGCGAAGTGCGAAGTTCGCTGGGCAAAGCCATCGCGAGCTGCAAATACCCCTTCGCGTCCGGAGGTACCGCGACCTTCGAGCCGGTGTACTTTTGCATATCGCTCACTGCCTCCGGCAAACGGCCCATCGAGAGGTAAGCCCAACTGCGTTTGTAATAGGCAGGCGCAAAGTTGGGATCGCGATCGAGCACCTTCTGA
>Ga0335081_10004364_pt1 | contig 22299 bp, 21 predicted proteins | sample Lox_Sample_35_FD_206713 | JGI IMG/M metagenome (GOLD analysis project Ga0335081, IMG submission 206713) | Soil microbial communities from Loxahatchee National Wildlife Refuge, Florida, United States - Lox_Sample_3.5 | ecosystem: Environmental > Terrestrial > Soil > Wetlands | place: USA... | reverse complement strand
TTGTCGATCCGAGCCAGTACTACACGATTTTCTTCGGCCGAGTCGATGACGATGTTGATGTGTGGGTCAATGGAACAGCTGTTGGCTCGCATACAGGTCCTGATGAGGATTTCTTTCTTGCATTGCAGCAACTCCGCCGTGGTCTGAACACGGTGGTCTTACGTGTCACAGTTCATGGCGGCCAAGGTGGACTCTTTAAGCCCGTGCAAATCATCAGGTCGAGCGAAGTGACAAGACTTCTGAAGTCAGGTTTTGGCGGAATGAACGCGAGACCGAGCCCGGATTGGGTTCGCAATGCGGTGATCTATGAAGTCTACCTTCGATCCTTTTCGAAAGAAGGGACATTCAAAGGTCTTGAACAGAAGCTTCCGGAACTCAAAGCTCTTGGCGTAACCGTTGTTTGGCTTATGCCCATTCACCCTATCGGCGAATTGGGTCGAAAAGGAGAGCTTGGGAGCCCGTATTCTGTCCAGGACTACTACGCCGTGAATCCAGCATACGGGACACTTGACGATTTTAAATCCCTCGTTTCATCGGTCCACCGTCTGGGTCTTAAGATCATCATCGATCTCGTCGCTAATCACACGTCGTGGGACAGTAAACTCTTGTTCGAACACCCCGAGTGGTTCAAGAAAAATAACAAAGGGGCTATCGTGTCGCCGAACGCCGACTGGACTGACGTCGCACAACTCGATTATCGTCAACACGAGCTGCGGAAGTACATGATCAACGTCATGACCTACTGGGTCCGGGATGCAGGAATTGACGGGTTCCGCTGCGACGTCGCTGATTTCGTGCCATTGGACTTCTGGGAGACTGCGCGTGCTGAACTGGACAGGATCAAGCCCGTCGTTATGATTGCAGAAGGGAAGGACCCGGACGACCATCTTAAAGCGTTTGACCTGACCTATTCCTGGAATCTTTACGAAGCGATGGACGACGTTGTACGGCGCAAACGATCCGTTGAAGTCTTTGATGAACTACTCTCGCGGGAGAAACTGAAGTATCCGAAGAATGCGCTCCGGATGCGATTCATCTCGAATCACGACAAGAATGTTCAGGACGAACCTGCCGTGCAGCAGTATACGCTCGCTGGTGCCAGGGCAACGGCGGTGCTCGCGTTCACATATCCCGGAGTTCCGTTGATTTATAACGGCGAGGAAGCCGGCAATATCAGAAAACTGAGCCTTGTCAAAAAAGTGACGATCGATTGGTCAAACGGGAAAGACTATCGAAATCTCTATTCAAAACTCGCTCAGCTAAGAGACGAGCACCCTGCTCTGAGGCAGGGAGATTACCGGAAGATCTGGTGTTCTGATTCCACGAGGGTGTACGCGTTCGAGAGAAGCACGGGAGACGACGTCGTCGATGTCGTCATTAATTTCTCCAAGGCGCGAAGGATTGTTACGATTGAATCGACGAACGAGCTTTTCGACATTTTCAAGAATAAGACTTTGAGTTCCGAAAACAAGAACGTGACGCTCGATCTCCCATCCTATGGATATTCGATACTGACTCCCACCGGAAATGAGGAACGACAATGAAAACGCTCACCGAATACCTCTGGTTTAACACAAAGGACCATAGAGACTACATCAATATCACGACGGATGTCCAGACGATTTTGAAGAAAAGTGAAATCAAAGAAGGAATGATCCTTGTCTCTGCGATGCACATAACGGCAGCAGTCTACGTGAACGACGCAGAGGAAGGCCTTATCGAGGATATTGATGAATGGCTGGAACGGCTTGCTCCTTTCCGACGCGATTACCGGCATCATCGGACGGGAGAATCGAACGGCGATTCGCATCTCAAGAGCCTGCTCATGCACCACGAAGTCATTGTTCCGGTGACGAACGGAAAACTGGATTTTGGTCCGTGGCAACAAATATACTACGCAGAATTCGACGGCCAACGCAGGAAACGGGTCGTCGTGAAGGTCATGGGGGAATGAGTACTTTCTCAATGAAGAAGATATGGGACATATTATTGAATACTGTCTCTTCGAACTTGCTGGGTTGATTCTTCGACTGTTTCCTTTGCGGGCAGTCCAACGTTTCGGTGGAACGGCGGGGGAGTTTGTTGGTGTGAAATTGGGGTACCGTCGGGCAATCGCCTTGGAGAACCTGCGAAATGCCTTCCCTGAGGAAAGTACCGAGAAGCTTAAGAGAATCATGCGTGGCGCGTTTCGTAGCGTTGGTACGGCCTTGTTCGAGTTTGTTTACTTCCCTCGCCTGACGTCGGCCGGTATCAATGAGATCATCGATATAGCCAACCCGGATTTGATCCGCGAAGCACACGCTCGTGGAAAAGGGATTATCCTGTTGACTGCCCACTACGGGAACTGGGAACTGTTGGCTCAATCGATTCCGGCAAGAATGGGTATACCGGTCCATGTGATCGTCAAGCCGCAAGCAAACGAGATGATTGACGGCAAGATCAATGGTTGGCGGACCATGTTCGGCAACATCGTCGTACCGATGGAAAGTTCGGTGCGAGAATTATTGAAGGCGCTGCGAGAGAACAAAGCCGTCGGTTTGGTTGCGGATCAGGCGGCAGCAAAGGAGAGCATCGTTGTCCGATTCTTCGGCAGGGATGTGCCGACATTCGAAGGACCGGCAATGTTTTCTCTTAAAACCGGCGCACCGCTTCTTCTCGGATTTGCAGTGCGACAACCGGGCGGAAGGTACCTCGCTGAATTTCACGAAGTACCTTCAAGCGACCTCGCTGCGTATACACCGGAAAATGTCCTGGAACTTACAAAACGGCACGTTGCTCTGACAGAAACTGCGATTCGCGCACGCCCCGAACAATGGATGTGGATGCACAAGAGGTGGAAGCACGTTCCGTCCCGAATCACTTCCAACAGCCTTGCAAGCTGAGCGTGAACCAGGCATTTCCAAAAATCCTCGTCATTCAGACCGCCTTTATCGGAGATGTTATCCTGACCCTTCCTCTTGTCCAGGTTCTCAAGAGGAGCTTTCCGGAGTCGGAGATCGATATCGTCGCTACCCCCCAGGCCGCTGGATTGTTTGCGAACCATCCGGCGATACACCGCGTGATACCGTACGACAAACGGGGAATCGAGAAAGGCGTGAGAGGGTTTCTTCGTCTCAGGAAGGTAATCTCCGAATCCAACTATAACCTCGCAATTATCCCGCACCGCTCCGTGCGGAGCGCTCTTCTTGCTTACACCTCCGGCATCAAGCGGAGAATAGGTTTCGATAACAGCACGGGAAGATGGCTTCTAACCGACCGTGTGGCATATCGTTCAGAGAAGCACGAAATAGAGAGGAATCTTTCCTTGCTGGAGCCACTGAATGTTGGACGCATAAGCCGCGAACTACCCTCCCTGTATCCTTGTGACAAAGACAGGGAAGCGATAGACCACTTGCTCTTGACTTCAGGGGTGGATCGACCGCTGAAGCTGATCTCGATTGCACCCGGGACGATTTGGAACACAAAGCGTTGGCTGAAAGCTCGATTTGCCGAAGTCGCGCGAGAACTCGCCGCAAGCGATCACGCGGTAGTGTTGGTAGGGAGTGATGCCGACCGACCTTTGTGCGAAGAGATAAAAAGCCTTGCGAATGACAAGAATGTGCTGAACACCGCCGGGGATCTTACACTTCTTCAATCCGCCGAGCTGATACGGCGATCCGCCGTGATCATTACGAATGATAGCGCTCCGATGCATATCGGCGTGGCTGTCCGCACGCCCGTGATTGCCATATTCGGCGCGACAGTGCCTGCCTTCGGATTTTCTCCTTATGGCGAGCGTGATGTTGTTGTTGAAACCAAAGGGCTGCCGTGCCGGCCCTGCTCTATTCATGGCGGTCGTGAGTGCCCTATTCAGACATTCGATTGCATGAAGCGCATCGAATCGAGGCAGATACTCGAATTCGTGCATAGACTGCTATCGCCCTCCGCTTAAATTCAACGGAATGGTGTCCGTTCGGATCCTTTTCCTGGGTTGAGCTCGTCTTCCGCTGAGACCTCCAATGGTTTTATTTCATGGTGAAGTCATGCATCATCGCTTTGAGCATGTCTTATGTAGGACACGACCCAGGTGCCGTCATTTCAATTTCACGATTTTCCAACGGCCACATATTCCCACTTCTTCATAAGCAAATCCTCAAAGTCTTAGCTCGAAGCTATTCGCTAAGATTCCATTTATTGAAAATGGGAAAGGGTTAATGGGCTCTCTCATTTTTGCCAATTTTGCTTATGTTTCGCTGAGCTTTTTATCTGCATCATCGTTTTTCAATTGGAAGGTTCTTGGCACAGGATTTGCGCCAGAATGATAAAAAAACAGGTATTTCTTTCTTTTGGAGACGATATGATACACGGGTCGGTGATCATTGAGAAAGATATTTGCAAGGGTTGCGAGTTGTGTATTCAAGCATGCCCGCAAGAAAGCCTCGGTCTCTCCAATGAAATCAATCGTAATGGATATCGGTTTGCCATCCTTGTCAAGGACAACTGCACTGGTTGCGTCAATTGTGCTCTTGTTTGTCCTGATGCTGCAATCACGGTGTACCGACAACCAAAACCTGTCAGGCAGCCAAACAGGGTTCTGGAATCGGCTTAGTTTCGATTTGCCTCAGAGCCCTCGTCGATGGAGATCAATCAGATGGAAGACAATTCAGCGCTGTTCATGCAAGGAAACGAAGCTCTTGCAGAAGCTGCACTTCGAGCGGGAATGCAAGCGTACTTCGGTTATCCGATTACTCCGCAATCTGAAGTCATGGAGTATCTTTCAGCACACGCCAAAACGCATAAGGCCGTGGTGTTGCAGGCAGAGAGCGAGTTGGCGGCAATTAACATGGTCTATGGAGCTGCAGGTGCAGGCGCAAGAGTGATGATCTCATCCTCAAGTCCTGGAATCAGTTTGATGCAGGAGGGGATTTCATACATGGTATCGGCCGAGATACCTTGCCTCATCGTGAACGTGCAACGGGGCGGTCCAGGACTCGGAACCATCCAGCCTTCACAGGCAGATTATTTCCAGGCAACGAAAGGAGGAGGACACGGCGATTACAGGCTTTTCGTGCTGGCACCGTCGTCGGTCCAGGAAATGGCGGATCTGGTCTTTGAAGGATTCAGGCTTGCAGATAAGTACCGTAATCCCGTTATGATCCTTGCTGATGGTGCTTTGGGACAGATGATGGAGAAAGTCAAGATGCCCGCTGCCGGTTCGTTGCCGTACAGCGAAAAACCCTGGGCTACCGTCGGAAAGCCGTCGACACGTGAACGAAATATCCTCACATCGCTGCATATTGTCCCTGAGAGAATGGAAGAGATCAACCTTCGCTTGCAGGATAAGTACAGAAAGATGCATCAAGATGTGAGATGTGAACAAATTGGCGTCGACGATGCAGAAATTCTGCTGGTTGCGTTCGGACTGTCTGCCCGCATTTGTCAGAAGGCGATCGAGCTTGCAAAGGAGAAAGGGATCAACGTGGGGTTGCTCAGGCCCATCACGCTTTTTCCCTTCCCAACAGACGCTATAGCCAAGATCGTCCCGCGTGTCGAAGCTGTCCTGACCGTCGAAATGAATGCGGGGCAAATGGTGGAAGATGTAAAACTGGCTGTAAATGGAAAAAGGCCGGTGTACTTCAAAGGAAGAATGGGCGGAATGATACCCACGCCGGACGATATCTTACTTGAAATTGAGACCATTGCCGAGAAAAGTCGCATCGCACAGGTTTGACGAGGGAAATTATGGAACAAGTATTGACATTAACTGATATGGAAGTTGTATATGAAAAGCCGGGGACACTCACGACAACCCCGTTTCATTACTGCCCGGGTTGCGGTCACGGCGTAGTGCACCGTCTGCTCATGGAAGTGGTTCAGGAAATGAACATCATTGACAAGACGGTTGGAGTTGCCCCCGTTGGCTGCTCCGTGTTCGCGTACAACTACATGGATATCGATATGCAAGAGGCTGCGCACGGCCGGGCAAGCGCCGTCGCGACGGGCATCAAGCGGGTGTTGCCGGACAGGTATGTGTTCTCATACCAGGGCGATGGAGATCTGGCGGCAATTGGTACGGGTGAGACAATACACACGGTGAACAGGGGAGAGAACATACTGATGATCTTCATCAACAATGCAATTTACGGCATGACGGGCGGACAAATGGCTCCGACGACGTTGCTGGGTCAGGTTACGTCCACGACGCCCTTTGGACGTGAATCGAGCCATGTTGGATTTCCCTTGAAGATCACCGACCTCGTCGCTCAATTACCGGGTGCCTACTACGTCACGAGGCAAGCAGTTCACACAGCGGCTGCCGTCAGGAAAACGAAGAAAGCGATCGAAGCTTCATTCAGGTACCAGACGCTGAAGAAAGGAACGTGCTTCATTGAAATTGTCTCAAACTGTCCCTCAGGATGGAAGATGACACCAGTGGAAGCAAATGCGTGGATGGAGAAGAACATGTTCCCCGTCTATCCTCTTGGTGATCTCAAGATCCCAAAAGGATGAGACAGGATTAAGAGACTACTCATTGAAGAGTGATTTGTACAACGATTTGTTGTCGTAGAAGAAGGATTTGAAGAATATGAAAACATCGCACGAGATCATCGTTGCAGGCTTTGGCGGACAAGGTGTTCTCTCACTCGGACTCATCATCGCTTACGCAGCGATGAAAGAAAACAAGGAAGTAAGCTGGATGCCATCCTACGGCCCCGAAATGCGTGGAGGTACCGCCAACTGCATCGTCATTGTCTCCGAATCGCGCATAAGCTCACCTATCATCTCTCAGTTTGATACAGCCATCGTGTTGAACCAACCGTCCATTGACAAATTCGCAAATAGGGTAAAACCAGAAGGCCTCCTGCTGTGTGAGCAGTCCGGCATTGTGACGCCGTGTTTGAGGAACGATATCGAGATCCTGAACATTCCGGCAATGGAAGAAGCTCAAAACCTGCAGAAAAAACAGGTAGCAAACATGATCGTGCTGGGGGCGTTCCTCGAACGGCGGCCGATAGTCTCGTTGGAAAATGTCTTGAAGGCGTTGAAGGAGGTATTACCGGAACGGCATCACCATTTGATTCCGTTGAACGAGCAAGCACTGAAGCGTGGAAAGCAACTTGCATCGACTCTTGTTCACGAGCCGGCGTGAGAGAGCAATGGGATCCTGCACTGGGATCGGATGAACGGCATCGTCAATTCGCGGAGGAATGCATGGAAACTCGAAAAAGTGATTGTGAACATCGTTGCCGCAATACCTGTGCGATGTTGAGTGAGGCACTCCAGGACGAGAAGAAAGCAATGGTTTATTATGAAACGATGCTCCGTGAGTGCGATGATCCTGCGATGCAGAGATTCGTGAAAGAGGTGGTCGAGACTCACAGTTCCCTTGTCCGCCGGATCACGGAACGACTCAATGTGATCAAGGCAAACGCAGAGGTCCTCGATGACATCATCACAGGCATTGACGGTTGACCGATCATCCACGACGCCGCGCCCATCGAAGCCAAGAGCGTCTGCGAATCAGAATGTGATTCAGAGGAGATGGAAAATGAAATCAGGTGAAGACAATGTCTCGAAAGCTTAAACGTCGTCTCAGCACTCCCACCCTCGGCAGACTCCGAAAAACGCTGCAAACTCTTGAGGACACTTCCCCCCAATCCACGGTCTTCGAAGCAAAAGAGTATGTTTGTTCCGTTTGTGACCTCCCCGTGAAACCGTGCGAATCAGATTCACGTGCAACGTGTTTCCACATGTTTCGTGAAGGTTCGGAATTACAGAGTTTGCTTGTGCAAGCCCGGGAGGGCCGGCGTCGTTGCCTTTCGTGCGGGAGAAGCATTTCAAAGAAGACGTTGGCAAAGAATCCGGAAACAGAACTCTGTGCATCTTGTGGGAGAAGTTCAAAAAAGATTCGAACAGCATTTGCATCGAAAGGAATCGTGCGATGATTCGCAAGCAAGAAGCGCTCGACTATCACTCGCAAGGCAGGAAGGGTAAGGTCGAAGTTGTTCCATCCAAACCGTGTCAAACGCAACGAGATCTCTCGCTTGCATACACACCCGGCGTCGCCGAGCCCTGCAGGGAAATAGAGAAAAATCCGGACGATGTCTATCAGTATACCGCAAAGGGAAACCTCGTTGCCGTCGTCTCGAACGGAACCGCTGTCCTTGGCCTCGGTGATATCGGAGCGCTTGCGGGCAAACCCGTGATGGAAGGGAAAGGGGTCCTTTTCAAACGGTTCGCAGATATCGATGTGTTCGATATTGAACTGAATTCTCACAATCCGGATGAGATCATTCGCGCCGTGCAAATGCTCGAGCCGACGTTTGGCGGAATTAACCTTGAGGACATCAAGGCACCGGAATGTTTCTTCATCGAAGAACAGCTGAAAAAGTCGATGAACATTCCTGTGTTCCACGACGATCAGCACGGAACGGCGATCATCAGCGGCGCTGCGTTGGCAAATGCGCTGGAAGTTGTTGGAAAAAAAGCCGACAAAGTCAAAGTTGTCTTCAGCGGTGCCGGAGCTGCTGGCATTGCTTGTGCCAAGCTCTACGAGAAATTGGGCGTCAAGCACGACAATATTATCCTTGTCGATACCAAGGGAGTAGTCTACAAAGGCCGCAAGGAGGGGATGAACCCCTACAAGGATTATTTTGCAGTGGACACCAACGCGAGAACGCTTTCCGACGCGATGAAAGGTGCAGATGTGTTTTGTGGTGTCTCGGCGAAGGGAATCCTTACGAAAGAAATGGTACGGACGATGGCGGACAAGCCGATCGTGTTTGCCATGGCAAATCCCGACCCGGAAATAACGTATGAAGATGCGATTGATGCACGCGACGATATCATTATCGCGACGGGGAGATCGGATTATCCCAATCAAGTGAACAACGTCCTTGGTTTTCCCTTTATATTCCGCGGCGCTCTTGATGTTCGCGCAAAAATGATCAATGACGAAATGAAGATTGCGGCGTCTCGGGCTCTTGCCCAATTGGCCAAGGAAGATGTTCCGGATTCCGTGATCCGCGCGTACGGCGGTGGCCGCATCGAGTTCGGGAAGGATTATATCATTCCGAAGCCCTTCGATCCTCGCGTTTTGTTATGGGAGGCGACCGCTGTGGCGAAAGCGGCCATGGATTCGTGTGTGGCAAGAAACCCCATTAAGGATTTTGAGGCCTATAGGGACTCCCTCGAAGCAAGGCTTGGAAAATCGCGCGAAGTCATGAGATTTTTCATTCACAAAGCCAAAAGCGAGCCAAAGAGAATCGTTTTCCCCGAAGGCCTGCAAGACAAGATCCTCAAGGCAGCACAACAGATTCTGGATGAAGGAATCGCGAAGCCGATTCTGCTCGGCAGCAGGACGCTGATCGGGCAGAAAATTCAGGATCTCGGATTAGACTTGAAAGGTGTTGAAATCATCAACCCGAGCAAATCACCTCGGTTCGATGAATACGTGAGTTCTTATTATTCCTTGCGTGCCAGAAAGGGAGTGACGAAGTTCGACGCTGCCCGCGATTTGAAGACCCACAATATCTACGGTATGATGATGGTGGAGCTTGACGACGCAGATGGATTGATTTCCGGATTGACGCAACATTATCCAGACACAGTCAAACCAGCGCTCCAAATTATAGGGAAAAGAGACGGCGTGCAAAAGATCGCCGGCCTGTACATGATGGTGTTCAAGAACCAAACGATTTTCATTGCCGACGCGACGATCAACATCGAACCATCATCGGAAGATTTGGCGGACATTGCCATTCTTGCTGCCGAAAAAGTCCGCCAGCTCGATATCGAGCCTCGTGTCGCTATGTTGTCGTTTAGTAATTTTGGTGGTACCAAGAATGCACTCGCTGAGAAAGTAGCCCGAGCGGTGGGTATCATTCGCAAGCGTGAGCCCGATCTCATGATGGATGGCGAAATGCAGGCTGATACGGCCTTGGTGCCAGAAATTATTTCAGAGATCTATCCGTTCAGTACTCTCAAGGGTGCCGCGAACGTATTGATATGTCCTGATCTTACATCTGCAAACATCGCGTACAAACTTCTGGCTCGCATCGGTGGCGCCACGGCGATCGGTCCTATTCTCCTGGGGATACGCAAGCCTGTCTACCTCCTCGTACCGGGATGCGACGTTACGGACATCGTGAACATTACGGCGATGGCGGTGTTCGAATCTCAACAACAGAAACAACGCTAGTGTAACGACGCCATTTATAGGTGGACGCTGGATACGTGTGACCGATGAGAACGTAATGAATATTGGTGTTGAGATATCAACAGTGTTGGTGTTACACTTTACTCAAGATGCGAAAGCACGCTCTCTAAGTTCTTATGGTTGAGAAGTAAGTGTCAAATTTTAGAATGTGAAGATGATTGTACTCCGTTTCAAGGCATGGCTTTTTGGAATGATTCTTGCATTTCTACCATTTGGCTGACAGGTGCGGAGGGGGGTAATTGCACGACTTCGTGGAGGTAAAAACCATGAACCTGTGCGCGTTGAGGAGCAGAATGTCGAAGGTGGGGAACTTAGTATTCCCCATCCTGGTCAGCCTTCCAGAAAAAAACGAAGACGCTCTATCCAATAAGAAGTACGCTACACTTGAAAACCCTCAGAAGGCGTACGCGGCGGAAGTAAGACAGCACCGTCGGTATACCCAATTCACTCGACAGGCATCAGAACTTCAACTCGTTAACGTACCTGCTTTTTCAGAGCGATTGCTCAAACTGAAGACTAAACTCCCCGACAACCCATCTTCAATTTCGCAGCTTTGGCTCAGACGAAGGAAGTTCACGACTGCTACCGGCGGCCTTCCAGGTGTGTCATCACCCACCCGGGAAACATTCCGTAACGTAAGAAATTGGTTGTGCTGTGATTCTATAAGGAGTGTCTTCAATTGTAGCTGAGGAACGCTTGGGTTCCCTGGCATCGATAATGATGTCGAGAAGATCTGGAACCTCGGCTTAAAGCTGATCTTCGCTGACCTAGATTCCCCCCGTCTTTTCAGTTGAAGTCGCTACACGATTTGCCAAGTTGTGGTGACCAACATGCTTTTCCGAATCGAAACATCCGCGGTACAGTCTCTCATCGAGGCCCTCCGTCAACGCAAATACAATGTCATTGGGCCTATCCGACGCGGGGGTGCCATAGTGTACGATCAAATCGCATCCACGAATGACCTTCCGAAAGGATGGACCGATGAACAACGTCCCGGCCAATACAGGCTTCGCAAAGGTGACGATGACCGATTCTTCGGATTCGCCGTAGGTCCTCAGTCCTGGAAGCAATTCCTCTTTCCGCCAACGTTGAAACTATTCTCCGTCGATCGCAATGGAAAGGGATTCGCCGTACCCACGAAAAATCGGGAATCGGCCCAGGCACGTCCGGAACAGCTGGCGTTCTTTGGTGTCCGTTCGTGCGAGCTCTACGCGATTGCTGCGCAGGACAAGATATTTGGGTCCGGAGAGTACCGGGATCCATACTACACCGAAATTCGCAAGCGGCTCTTTATCGTAGCAGTAAACTGTTCCACATCTGCTGATACCTGTTTCTGCAGCTCGATGGGGACGGGGCCGAAGGCAAAAAACGGATACGATCTGTTGTTGACCGAAGTTGCCGCCAACGGAGCACACTTTTTTACGGTCGAAGTGGGTTCTCCCGCGGGTGAGAATATTTTCAAAAATGTCCCCCACGTTCCTGCAAGCGCAGAGGAGTCGAAGAGTGCTGAGTTGGTTGTCAGCAAGACTGCGGCTGGGATGAAGCGGTCGATGGATACTTCTGGTATTAAGGAGTTGTTGTACGCGAATTCGGAGCATCCGGAATGGGAAAAGGTCGGGGGTCGTTGTCTCTCCTGTGCGAACTGCACCATGGTTTGCCCAACGTGTTTCTGCAGTACGGTGGAGGACACCACGGATCTCTCGGGCAGCAGGGCTACACGCACGCGCACCTGGGATTCGTGTTTTACAATGGCGTTTTCCTACATCCACGGCGGCAGTGTCCGCACGTCTACGAAGTCGCGTTACCGTCAATGGATGACGCACAAGCTTGCATCGTGGATCGACCAATTTGGGACTTCAGGTTGCGTCGGTTGTGGTCGCTGTATCACGTGGTGTCCTGTAGGAATCGATATAACGGATGAAGCAAGGGTCATCCGCGAAAGTACAAGTCGCGAACGGGAGCCACAAAACACAAAGGAGAAATGATATGGAATCCCTTGAGGCCATCTTGGCAGGTCATTCATTCTTCAGAGATCTTGAACAAAAATACATCCATCTCGTGACAGGGTGCGCTTCGAATGTCCGGTTCGACGCCGGCAGGTTCATCTTTCGCGAGGGAGAAGAAGCTCATCAGTTTTACCTGCTACGACAGGGAAAAGTAGCCATCGAGGTCTTTACGCCGCATCGTGGGCACATAACAATCGAAACTCTTGACGAAGGGAGTATCCTCGGTTGGTCGTGGCTCATCCCTCCCTACAACTGGCACTTCGACGCAAGGGCGTTGGAGATGACGCGAGCCATCGCGCTCGACGGAAAATGCCTGCGCAAGAAATGCGAGGAAGACCACGATCTTGGCTTCGAGTTCTTGAAACGCTTTGCACACATCATGGAACAGCGACTCGCTTCCACCAGATTACAATTACTGGACATTTATGACGTACACGCATGAGAGAGGCTTGGAAACAGCAGACCTGGTACTGTCGCCGATGATTCCACAGCAATTTGTTATTCAGCGGGTCCGACGCGAAACGGAAGATACATTCACGATGGAACTCGAGCCCGAAACAACCTCGGCATCCTTTTCGTTCAAGCCTGGTCAATTCAACATGGTCTATGTTTTTGGAGTCGGTGAAATACCGATCTCCATCAGTGGCGATTCATCGGAACCTCGATCCCTCGTCCATACGACAAGAGCTGTCGGTACGGTAACAAAGGTGATGGATAAGCTTAAAAAAGGTGATTGTGTAGGCATTCGCGGTCCCTACGGGGTACCGTGGCCCATGGACGCTGCGAGGGGAAAGGACATCGTCATCGTCGCCGGCGGAATCGGAATCGCACCGCTGAGGCCCTGTATTTATGCTATCCTCAGGAATCGCGAGAATTATGGAAAGGTTGTTCTCTTGTACGGCACGAGGACTCCCTCTGACATACTCTTCCGTGACGAGCTTGAGCGATGGCGTGCGCGGTTCGATCTCGAGGTTTATGTATCTGTGGACCGCGCGATGAGCGGGTGGAAAGGGAGCGTAGGCGTCGTGACGACGCTCATTCCGAAATCTCCGTTTGATCCTCACAATGCGCTTGCGATGATTTGTGGCCCGGAGGTGATGATTCGCTTCACGGCAATGGAGTTGATCAAACGTGGCGTTGAAACGAATCAAATCTACGTCTCGATGGAACGGAACATGAAGTGTGGCATTGGTCTCTGTGGCCATTGTCAATTCAGTCACTATTTCGTGTGCAAAGATGGTCCGGTGTTTCGGTATACGGATATCAAGGAAAATCTCGTGAAATGGGAGATATGAAATGTCAATGAAGAAGAAGCCAAAACTCGCAGTATGGAAATTCTCATCGTGTGACGGATGTCAGTTGAGTCTGCTGGACTGTGAAGACGAGTTGCTGGCTGTTGTCAACTACATTGACATAGCGAATTTCCCTGAGGCATCACGCGCGTTCGTCAAAGGTCCATACGATCTCTCCCTCGTTGAAGGTTCAATCACGACACCCCACGACGCTGAGCGCATTCATCAGGTGCGCCGATCATCAAAGGTGCTAGTTTCCATCGGCGCGTGCGCAACTGCGGGTGGGATTCAGGCACTGAGGAATTACAAGAACATCAAGGATTTCATATCGATCGTCTATGCTAATCCTCAGTACATTGAAACACTGAACAAATCTACCCCCATTGCCGACCACGTGTTCGTAGATTTTGAGCTGCGCGGTTGTCCAATCAGTAAACAGCAGTTGCTCGAAGTCGTCAATGCTTTTCTCAATGGACGGAAACCGAATATTCCGTCATACAGTGTCTGTGTTGAATGTAAAAAACGGGGCACCGTGTGCGGATTGGTCGCGCACGGCTCGTACTGCATGGGACCGGTGACGCAGGCGGGATGCAATGCACTCTGTCCGTCGTACCATCGGGGGTGCTTTGGTTGTTTTGGCCCAAAGGAGACTCCCAACACTGCGTCGCTATCCGCGCTATGGGCAAACGCCGGAGTCCCGAAGGAAGATCTGGTCCGATTGTATCGGAATTTCAACGCATATGCAGATGCGTTCAGGAAAGAGAGTGAATCACACGAGACGTGATTCCTACGCCTGCAAGATGAGCTATGAGAACACAACAGGAGGATTAATGGAGTTTCGTTATTTGCGAGGGCATTGGCATCCATGAAGACAGGAACAGTAAAAGTTGACTATCTCGCTCGCGTCGAAGGTGAAGGAGCGTTGCTCGTTAAAATTAGAAACAAGACAGTCACGGACGTGAAATTCAGGATTTTTGAGCCGCCTCGTTTTTTCGAAGCCTTCCTGCGGGGTCGGAGTTATACAGAAGTTCCTGATATCGTGGCGCGCATATGCGGCATCTGTCCCGTCGCTTATCAAATGAGCTCGGCTCATGCAATCGAGAATGCATTCGGCGTTAAGGTTGCAGGACCATTGCGAGATCTCAGGAGGCTGTTATATTGCGGAGAATGGATTGAGAGCCACGTGCTGCACGTCTTTATGCTGCACGCGCCGGATTTTATGGGTTACGAAGACGCGATTCAAATGGCGAAAGACCACGGTGATCTGGTCAAGAAAGCACTGGATCTCAAAAAGCTTGGAAACGATATCGTCAATCTGATCGGAGGCCGCGAAATCCATCCGATTAACGTGCGGGTTGGTGGTTTCTATCGACTTCCCACGAAACAGGAATTAGCGAAGCTAGCGGAAAGACTCAAGTGGGGAGTGGAGTTTGCGATCAAAATGGTGAAGTTCACAGGGACCCTTCCTTTCCCGGATTTCGAGCGTGATTACGAGTACGTGGCTCTGCGTCACGAACAAGAGTATCCGTTCAACGAGGGCCGGCTCGTGTCCAGCAAGGGCCTCAATATCGACATTCCAGAGTACGAAGCACATTTTGCGGAAGAGCACGTCGAACATTCCAATGCACTCCAATCCATCTGCAAAGACACCGGCGCATATTTTGTGGGACCAATGGCCCGGTATAACCTTAATTTCGACAAGTTGACAAGAACTGCTCAGGAATCCGCAAAGAGTGCCGGACTTGGCAAGACTTGCACCAATCCTTTCAAAAGTATCATAGCGCGAAGCGTTGAAACACTCTATGCGTGCGAAGAGGCCCTCCGCATCATAGAGCAGTATCAGGATCCTGAGTCTCCTGCCGTGGGGATCACACCACGCGCCGGAACGGGGTTCGGATGTACTGAGGCTCCCCGAGGCATTCTCTATCACCACTATCGCGTTGATGACAAGGGGAGGATTCTTGAAGCCAGAATTGTGCCGCCCACATCTCAGAATCAAAAGACGATTGAACAGGACCTGCGTCAATTCGTGCCGCCGCGCCTCAAGCTGAATCAGGAGCAGCTCACGCTGCAGTGTGAACAAGCGATCCGCAATTACGATCCATGCATTTCGTGTGCAACGCACTTTCTAAAACTGGAAATCCACGAGGACGAGAGGTGACGGCGGATTGTCAGTCGCAGCATCTCGGTTTTTCAGCACTCTCAGATCAAATGCAGACTAATTACTGAATTCACTTGAAGGAGGCTTGCTATGGCCAAGATGTCAGACCTTCTGAAGTACCTGAACTTAACCGGAGTTCAATATCAAGTCATTAGTCACGTTCCCGCCTTTTCCGCGCATTCGGTTGCACTTGCGGCTCGCGTTCCTGATCAGGAATTGGCCAAGACCATCTTGATCCGGGCCGATGAACAATATTGGATGGCAGTTCTCCGTGCGGACTGCCACCTCAACCAGAAGTCGCTGAAACACGCCCTTGAAGCAAAACACGTGAGTCTTGCAACGGAAGAAGAATTGGAGGTTTTTTTCCCTGATTGCGAAGTGGGTGCCATGCCCCCCTTTGGAAAATTGTATGCATTGCCCGTCGTCGTTGACAAGGCGCTTGCGGAAGATACCGAGCTGGTGTTCAATGCGTGCACGCATTCCGAATCAGTGAAAATGAAATTCGCGGATTACCAGCGGCTCGTGCGTCCCATCATAGCAGAAATCGCAGAAAGGGTGCGTTCGACCGAAGAAAGTATTCCGTAGGAAGAACTTTTCGAGCGCATCACGGAATCACAATGATATCAGATCAGGAACAAGGACAAGCGCTGTGCATCATCGGGATCGGGAATGAATACCGGGGCGATGATGCTGTTGGGCTGCTTGTTGCACGACAACTGAAAGAACATCACCTGGCGGGCGTAAGCGTCCGGGAAGTATCCGGCGAAGGGAGCGAGCTGATGCAGGCGTGGGATACGGCAGATGCGGTGTTCCTCATTGATGCCGTCTCTACAGGGGCAGCGTGTGGAACGACATTCCGTATCGATGCGCGGAAGCATTCGATTCCCTCACAATTCTTCCACCATTCGTCGCACGCGTTCGGAGTTGCAGAATCGATCCGACTTGCCAATATCCTCGGACGGCTTCCTCAACAGTGCATCTTGTACGGCATAGAGGGGAAGGACTTCGACATCGGGACGACTGTATCGCTTGACGTGCGCGAAGCTGTTCAGAAAGTGGTCGCGACGGTACTCGGTGAGATCCATGCTGCCATCCCTTGTCCGGTTCCCGGGCCCTGATTCCTGCTTGAATCATAACGAATTGAGACTACTATTCGGAGTATAACGAGCATGATACTACCCACACCTATCCTCAATGAGACAACGAGGGGTTTCAGATCTGAGAAGAAGAAGGTCGTGAGGAGAATAAAGTACGAGGCAGAGCTGGACCACGACTTTGGCGAACATATTGCCGCGCACGCCTACGGCGAAAGACTCATGAGCTGCATCCAATGCGGAACGTGCAGCGCCACGTGCCCTTTGAGCCACTACATGGACTACACTCCGCGAAAAATCATCGCGATGACCCGTGAGGGGTTCAAGGAAGAAGTTCTCAATAGCCTGACGATTTGGCTTTGTGCATCCTGCTATTCCTGCCTCGTGCAGTGCCCGCGACAAATTCATATAACCGATGTGATGTATGCTCTGAAACGCGAGGCGATTGCACAAGGTCACTATCCGCGAAGATTGCCAATTCCAGTGCTGGCAAAGGCATTCGTCAATCAGGTGAGGCGCAATGGAAGGAACACCGAAAGCTGGCTCCTTGTGACACTCTACCTGCGAACGAATCCTTTCAAGATGCTGAAGGAAGCCGTTCTTGGATTGCGACTTTTCCTGGCGGGACGAATGTCATTGAAACCTGATAAGATCAAGCGACGCAAGGAACTGACCACCATCCTGAACGCTGTGGAAGCCGGGAAAGGAGCGTCGATATCATGAACTATATTTATTACCCCGGATGCTCGCTGCACAGTACGGGCAAAGCGTACGCGGAATCGGTGCAAACGGTGTTCAGAGCGCTTGATATTTCTCTTGAAGAGCTCGAAGACTGGAACTGTTGCGGTGCGACTTCATATTTTTCCATGGATGAAACAGAAGCGTTCGCCCTTGCCGCGCGCAATCTCGAACTTGCGGAAAACCAGGGAGGGAACGGAGGTGTGAACCTCATTGCTCCGTGTGCTGCATGCTACCTCGTGCTTACCAAAACCCAGCACTATCTCACAACGTATCCGGACATAAAACAAAAGGTCAACGATGCGCTGGACAAGGTGGGATTGCACTACGAAGGGAAAACCAGCGTACGGCATCCGTTGGACGTACTTGTAAACGATTATGGTCTTGATAAGATTGCGAAACGTGTAACAAGACCATTGAAAGGCCTGAAGGTCGCGTGCTATTACGGATGTCAAGTAGTACGGCCTTACGCTACGTTCGATGATGCGATGTATCCCACAAGCATGGATAGACTGGTGAAAGCTCTTGGCGCTGAGCCAATCGAATGGCCATTGAAAACGAGATGTTGTGGAGGAAGCCTGACGGGAACAATTCAGGAGGCCGGACTTCGCTTGAGTCGGGCACTTCTGCTTGACGCACAAAGGCGCAAAGCGGACATTCTGGTTACGTGTTGTCCACTGTGCCAGCATAACCTGGAATGCTATCAGGGTCGTATCAACAGGAAAATGAAGGACCACATTGACTTGCCCGTCGCCTACTTCACCCAGCTTATGGGTATGGCCTTGGGTCTTGAAGAGAAAGAGCTTGGCATCCACCGACTGTTCATCAAACCTCGCGTTGCAGTGTCCGCGCAGAAGAAAGGAGAACCCGCCCATGTCTGATTCGAGCAACAATGGCTCAATCCGTGTAGGGTTCTACATCTGCCATTGCGGTCACAACATCGCGTCGACAATTGACGTCGACGCTGTTGCGAAGTACGTGGCGACGTTGCCCGGTGTCATTGTCTCCCGCGATTACAAGTATATGTGTTCGGATCCCGGCCAGGAGATGATCCAGACCGATATCAAAGAACATACGCTGAACCGCATCGTGGTCGCATCCTGTTCGCCGCTGCTGCACGAACACACGTTCAGGACCGCAACGGAGAAGGGGGGCTTGAACCCGTACTTCTTTCAGATGGTAAACATCCGGGAAAATGTCTCCTGGGTGCACACAAACAGGGAAGCCGCCACGTTGAAAGCGAAAGATCTCGCGCGTGCTGCGGTTCTCAGAGTTTTCCATCATCGGTCGCTCGAGCCCAAACGGGTGCCGGTCAACCCCGATGCGATGGTCGTCGGGGGCGGTATCGCCGGCATTCATGCTGCCCTCACCCTCGCGAACGCTGGGAAGAAAGTCTATCTGATAGAGCGCGAGCCGACCATAGGCGGTCATATGGCGATGTTTGATAAGACGTTCCCGACCTTGGACTGCGCAGCGTGCATTTTGACTCCCAAGATGTCTCAAGTCAAGAACCATCCGAACATAACCCTTTGGACATATTCGGAAGTATCAAAGGTCGAAGGCTACGTCGGCAATTACAACGTGACCGTACAACGAAAGCCCCGGTATATTATTGAAGATCTGTGCGTTGGTTGTATGGAGTGCATAGAAAAATGCATCTACAAAGAGGGCAAATACTTCGACGAATTCAACGTCGGCCTCAGCAAGCGCAAACCGATTTATATTCCCTTTCCTCAAGCCACTCCTCAGCTGGTGGTGATAGATCGGGAAACGTGCATTGAATTCAAATCCGGGAAATGCAAGAAGACGTGCGTCGAAGCTTGCGACCGGGATGCGATTGATTTCAAGCAGACGGAAAGAACCGAAGAAGTCAAAGTTGGGACAATCATACTGGCCACGGGATTTCAGACGTTCGACGCAAAGCGTGTGCCTTATTATGGATATGGAAAGTACCCGAATGTCTATACTTCTCTCGAAGTAGAACGACTCGTGAACGCGTCCGGACCAACGGGAGGAGATGTGATTCTGAGGGATGGCAGACGGCCTACGTCCGTGGCGATTATCCACTGCGTCGGATCCCGGGACAAGAACACAAATCGCTGGTGTTCGCGGACGTGTTGCATGTATTCTCTGAAACTCGCGCACTTGCTCAAGGAACATACAGATGCGGAAGTGTACAATTTTTACATCGATATGCGCACTCCCGGGAAATCGTACGAAGAGTTCTATGACAAACTCTTGGAAGAGAACGTGCATTTCATTCGCGGCCGCGTCGCCGAAGTAACGGATTGGTCGGATCGACCGTCTGAGGAAGGTAAACTCGTGATACGCGTGGAAGACACGATGGTCGGAGTCGTGCGTCGTGTGCCCGTCGACATGGTAGTTCTGGCAGTCGGGATGGAGCCCAAATCGGACGCTCAGGATGTGCGCAAGCTGTTCAACATTTCCTGTTCGACGGAGGGCTTTTTTCTTGAGAGACATCCCAAACTTGCCCCGGTCGACACCTTCACCGAGGGTGTATTCATTGCAGGCGCGTGCCAGGGTCCGAAGGACATTCCGGACAGCGTGGCACAGGCGGGTGCAGCGGCAGCGCAGGCACTCACGCTGATCGATAGCGGGGAAATTGAGCTCGAACCAAATACGGCGTTCGTGGTTCAAGAGGAATGTTCCGGTTGCCGGACCTGTTTGACCATTTGTCCGTACAGCGCCATTTCGCGCGATGAGACAAAACAGAAGGCCTACATCAACGAGGCACTCTGCAAGGGTTGCGGCACTTGCGTGGCTGCGTGTCCCTCCGGCGCGATCAAACAGAATCTGTTTGAAGATGAAATGATTTTCAGCGAGATACGAGGAATTCTCGAAACCGAATCAGCCGATACGAATGGAGGTTCTTCATGCTGTCCGACATAAATCAACCCGTACCTAAAGGCGAATGGGAACCCAGGATTATAGCATTCTTCTGCAACTGGTGCACATACACCGCCGCGGATCTGGCTGGCGTCTCGCGCTTGAAGCACGCCCCGAACGCGAGAATAATTCGTGTCATGTGCTCGGGCAGAGTAGATCCCCAATTTATCCTCGATGCATTTGCGAGGGGTGCTGATGGTGTGCTGATTGGAGGATGCCATCCCGGCGACTGTCATTATATGGAGGGCAATTATAAGGCACTCCGCAGAATGCGGCTTCTCCGAAGGATGATGGTCGACATGGGGATTGAAGAAGCGCGGTTGCGACTTGAATGGATTTCCGCGTCGGAAGGCGAGCGCGTGCGGACTGTGATCAATGACATGGTGGCGAAGATCCGTGCGCTTGGCCCGCTTGCTTTGCCGGGAAGATTCAAGGAGTGGGACAAGGAAATCGAATCCCTGGAAGATGAAGTCCGCGGAAAGGAGGAAGCCGTCCATGCCTGAGAAACCAAAGGTTGCATTCTATTGGTGTGCTTCGTGCGGTGGCTGCGAAGAATCCGTTGTCGACCTCGCGGAGAATATACTCGACGTTCTCACAGCGGTTGATATCGTGCTGTGGCCCGTGGCGATGGATTTCAAGAAATCCGATGTCTCATCGATGCCCGATGGATCGATTCTTGTCGCGATGATCAATGGTGCAATCCGCACATCGGAGCAGGAAGAGATGGCGAGACTTCTGCGACGGAAGAGCAAGATTGTCATTGCCTACGGTTCGTGTGCCCAAACCGGAGGCATTCCAGGGCTCGCCAACCAGTTTACACGCGAACAAATCACGGATTATGTTTATAATCAATCACCATCCACGGTCAATCCTGATTCTGTGTATCCGGCAACAAACGTGGGAACGAACGGCGGCTCGGTGACTCTTCCGACATTTCTTGAAGGAGTTCGGGCTCTGGACCAAGTCATTGAAGTCGAGTACTACTTGCCGGGTTGTCCGCCTACGCCGAAATTGCTGAAGCAGGCGATTGATGTCCTTCTGAGTGGGAAACTGCCGCCGAAGGGGACGGTCCTTGCTCCTGATATCGCATTGTGCGAGGAATGCCCCAAAAAAGATACGAAGCCAAGTGATCTGCAGTTCATAGAGTTCAGGCGTCCGCACGCGGTCCAGATCGATCCAGCCGTGTGTCTCCTGGCGCAGGGAATCATTTGCATGGGGCCCGCGACCCGGGGAGGCTGCGGTGGACAGTGTATTTCCGGCAATATGCCTTGTTCTGGATGTTTTGGACCTACATCCCACGTCAAGGATCAAGGCGCCAAGATTCTCTCCGCCCTTGCTTCGCAATTATTGGCAAAAGATGAAACGGAAATAGATGCTACGCTCAGGACTATTGCAGATCCGATTGGCACATTCTACCGATATGGACTCCCCGTATCGTTGTTGAGACGAAGGGTCAGCGACAAAGCCAAAGTCGACACATGATTTGAGATCGTCGATTGCAGGGTTACGCACATGCAACTTTGCGATCGATCTGAGGAGGACAGGTTTTTCAGGGACTGACATCCAATGGTGTACGCGAGTCTAAAATGGATCATTCGACGATTTCGATGAACACTCAAAAGTCAATTACCGGATTCCTGAATCTACATTCGTACGCTGTCGTGGGCGTCTCGCGTACAGGAAAAAAGTTTGGCAATAGTGTCTACAGGATGCTACGAGATCGCGGGAGCAAAGTGTATCCGGTAAATCCTTTGGCCGATAAGATTGACGGAGACCCCTGTTTTGCGGGGCTCAAAGACTTGCCGGAACTCGTCGACGGAGTTGTGGTGGTGGTCCCCGCAAAACAGGCTGAATCGATTGTCAAAGATGCAGCCAATGCGGGGATAAATCGCATCTGGTTGCA
>Ga0335081_10004362_pt1 | contig 22301 bp, 20 predicted proteins | sample Lox_Sample_35_FD_206713 | JGI IMG/M metagenome (GOLD analysis project Ga0335081, IMG submission 206713) | Soil microbial communities from Loxahatchee National Wildlife Refuge, Florida, United States - Lox_Sample_3.5 | ecosystem: Environmental > Terrestrial > Soil > Wetlands | place: USA... | reverse complement strand
TCCTGGTAGGTCTGATCGCGACTGCGTGTCCAGCTTCATTCGCACAAGGCCCGATGCCGGATGCACCGACGTCGGCCGTTCAGCCAGCTTCGGGGATGGTTCTGACGCAGCCAAGCCTCGAATCGCATAAATTCCTCGACCGGCAAAACCGGATTTTGTTCGTCACTGTGGCGGCACTAAATGGCGCCGATTTCGCTGTCACACACTCGAACCTGCAAAACGGCGGCCACGAATTGAATCCGATCGTTCGTCCTCTCGCATCGTCAACCCCGGCACTGGCGATCAACTTCGCGGCTGAAACGGCGGGTGTGATCGCCGTAAGTTATCTATTCCACAAGACCGGCCACCACAAATTCGAGCGCTTTACGTCCTACGTAAATATAGGAGCCTCGGCCGGCGCCGTTAGCTACGGACTCCTCAATCGATAAAGTCTCGTGTTGTCTTTGAAAGCTCAGGCTCTTTCTGAGCGCTCTCAGCGGCCCTTTCTCTGCGACCTCTGCGGTAAAACAAGCCCGAACGAACGATAGAATCGTCGAGAGACTCAATGAGGCAGGAAAGCATTGGAAACTGCCCGCCTACTGAAATCCTTATCCTCTTGGTAGTATTGCCAAATCAGCTATCCTGAATCGAAACGGCAAAAAGACTATGAAGATTGCGAAAGACGTTACGGAACTCATTGGGCACACGCCACTGGTCAGGCTGAATAAAGTCACCCAAGGCTGTGTCGCCGAGGTCGTTGCAAAGCTCGAAAGCCAGAATCCACTTTCCAGCGTGAAAGACCGCATCGGCGTAAGCATGATCGAAGATGCCGAACGGGCCGGAAAGATCAAACCGGGCAAGACGATCCTCATCGAGCCCACCAGCGGAAATACGGGCATCGGCCTCGCATTCGTAGCTGCCGTGAAGGGCTACAAACTGGTCATCGTTATGCCCGACACGATGAGCCTTGAGCGGCGCACCCTCCTGCTCGCATTCGGAGCTGAAATCGTGTTGACACCTGGTCCTCGCGGCATGACGGGAGCCATCATCAAAGCCAAGGAAATCCTGGCGAACACTCCAGATGGCTACATCCTCCAGCAATTCGAGAATCCCGCTAATCCCAAGATTCACCTCGAAACGACGGGACCAGAAATTTGGGAAGATACCGACGGACGCGTCGACATTCTCGTTTCTGGCGTCGGGACCGGCGGGACGATTACTGGAGTCTGCGAGTACATCAAGCCAAAGAAGCCGTCATTCAAAGCCGTTGCCGTCGAACCGGTTGATAGCGCAGTTCTCTCTGGAGGCAAGCCCTCGCCGCACAAAATCCAAGGGATTGGAGCTGGATTCATTCCCAGTATCCTGCGTCGCGACTATATCGACGAAGTCATCACAGTTACGAATGATGAATCGATCGACATGGCCCGCAGGCTTCCCCGCGAAGAAGGACTATTCGTTGGTATTTCATCGGGAGCCGCGGTTGTCGCTGCATTGAAAGTTGCCAAGCGGGCGGAAAATGCCGGCAAGCTGATCGTGGTAATTATCCCGTCTTTCGGCGAGCGTTATCTGAGCAGCATTCTGTTCCAGGAATTGCGCGAGAAGGCGATGCAAATTCCAACGGCTGCACTACCGGCCTGAGATTCACCATGCCGCACCTCTTCTCTCTCATCCGCGAAGATATATCGAACGTGATGGAGCACGATCCTGCGGCCAAGTCTCGCGTCGAGGTGTTCTTCTGTTATTCGGGACTTCATGCCGTCTGGTGGTATCGCATCGACCACTGGTTCTGGAATCACGGCATGTTTTTCCTTGGCAGAGTCCTGTCTCAAATGGGTCGCCTGTTGACTGGAATTGAGATTCATCCCGGCGCCAAGATCGGCCGACGTCTTTTTATCGACCACGGGATGGGAGTTGTGATTGGCGAGACATCGATCGTCGGTGACGACGTTACGCTCTATCAAGGAGTCACACTGGGAGGAACCGGCAAAGAGCGCGGCAAACGCCATCCTACACTCGAAGACAATGTTGTCGTCGGCGGCGGAGCCAAGATCCTCGGCAATATCACCGTGGGGAAGAACTGCCGAATTGGCGCCGGTTCGGTCGTGCTGCGGAATGTCCCCGAGAACTCGACTGTGGTCGGTGTTCCTGGCCATATCGTATTCCGCGAAGGCAAGCGTGTGGTGATTACCGATCCCAAGCTGATCGCCGATCCCTTGTCGGAAGCGTTGGCCTCGGTCGCAAACGAGGTCGGAAAGCTCCGAGAGCGCGTCACTCAGCTTGAAGGAGGACAGCATGCTTCCGAGTCGCTTCATCCTTCTGTTCAAAACCTCATGGACGATCTTGATTACCAAATCTGATTCAGTATCTCTTTCCGCTGCTGGAACGCTTTGACAAAGCTGGGTCAAACGTTTAATGTTCCGGTTTGCGTAAACGTTTACGCGAGTCGTACTCGTGCGAACCGAAGGCCGCAATCCCAGTCTTTCCCATGTTGCTGACGACACTGAGAGATGAGGTATTGGAAGCTAACCTGGAACTGGTTCGCCGGGGCCTCGTCGTCTACACGTTTGGTAATGCCAGCGGCATTGATCGCGATCAGGGCTTGGTCGCGATTAAGCCAAGCGGTGTTCCGTATGAGGAACTCAAGCCGGAACATATGGTTGTTTGTGATCTCGAAGGCAAGATCGTCGACGGCAAGCTTCGGCCCTCCTCCGACCTTCCCACGCACCTGGAGCTATACCGGGTCTTCCCTCAGATTGGCGGGGTAGCGCACACGCATTCCGAGTACGCGACCGCATGGGCCCAGGCCGAAACTCCGATTCCGTGCTTCGGAACAACGCATGCCGATTACTTCCACGGGCCGGTGCCCGTTACAAAGCGCCTGAGCAAGGCGGAAATATCTGGCGACTACGAACTTGAGACGGGTCGAGCGATTTGTGAAACGTTTTCAAAACTCGATCCGAATTCGATCCCGGCCGTGCTCGTAGCCGGGCATGCACCCTTCTGCTGGGGACCAACTCCCGCAACTGCCGCGCATAATGCCGTTATTCTCGAATACGTCGCTCGTATGGCCGCGCACTCGCTGTTGATCAATGCGGAGTCGCAGCCAATCGCCCCCGAATTGCACGACAAGCACTTCTTACGAAAGCACGGTCGCAACGCCTACTACGGACAGGTCAAGACACAATGAATCTTGCTCTGCTACTCAGTTCCAACACGCTGGTGCACCTCTCGGCGGTCGATCTCGCCATCATCATCTTCTATTTTGCCCTGGTACTGGGCATTGGCTGGTACCTGAAAGGGCAAGCCAATACGGGCGAAGATTTCTTCATGGCCGGACGCGAGATGACTGCCTGGGTGGCAGGTCTCGCCTTTCTTTCGGCGAACCTCGGATCCTTGGAATTGATGGGCTGGGCGGGCAATTCGTACAAGTACGGCATCCTCGCAGCCCACTGGTATTGGATCGGCGCCATCCCCTCGATGCTGTTCCTGGCTCTGGTCATGATGCCGTTTTACTACGTCTGCAAAACGCATTCGGTGCCGGGGTATCTAAAGCTGCGTTTCGGAAAAGGCGCGCAAGCGATTTCGTCGATTTCGTTCGCATTTATGACAGTGCTGATGAGCGGCATCAACATGTACGCGATGGCGGTCGTGATGAAGGTGGTGCTGGGATGGAACATGCATTTCAGCATTTGGGTCTCAGCGGGCACAGTTGCTGTGTACGTCGCTCTCGGCGGATTGCGCTCCGCCATCTTCAACGAAGTTCTTCAATTCTTTCTGATTTGGGCTGGGGCGTTGTTGATTCCGATCCTGGGACTGATTGAAGCCGGTGGCTGGCACGGATTGCAGGCGAAGATTCTGCAGAACCTGACTGAACTCCACATGGCCAACCCAGGTTCTTACACTCACCTGTGGTCAACGCTGGGAAATTTCAACGATAACCCGATGGGCATCAACTGGGCTGGCATCGTCTTCGGACTCGGAGCCGTAATCGCCATGGGTTACTGGACCACTGACTTCCTCGTGGTGCAGCGCGTCCTTTCGGCAAAAGATCTTCGGTCGGCTGAACTTGCACCCATCATCGGCGCGGCCTTCAAGATGTGCGTGCCGTTCATCGTCATCCTTCCTGGCCTACTTGGGCTCGCACTGCTTCGCGATCCGCATACCGGATCGCTCATCCGCCTTGTCCCTGCCAACGTTGCATGGTCCGATGCAGGACAGGCTCAGGGGCTACATGGCTACGATGAAGTCCTGCCCCTGATGTTGGCCCGCTACTGCGGCCCGGGATTGTTGGGACTGGGAATTACCGCACTGATTGCCGGCTTCATGTCCGGCATGGCAGGCAATGTCAGCGCCTTCACAACCGTTTGGACCTACGACATCTATGGAACGCTGATCAACAAGAATGCCACAGACCAGGGCAAGGTCAGAATGGGCCGTTGGGTTACGGTGATCGGAGTCATCGTCAGCATCTTCACCGCATACATTGCGGCGGGTGCTCCGAGCATCATGGACTATGTTCAGTCGCTGTTCAGCTTCTTCATCGCCCCACTGTTCGGAACGGTGCTTTTAGGCATGATGTGGAAACGCGCCACTCCGGCTGGTGGTTGGACTGGTCTTCTTGCCGGAACGCTGTCTTCGATCGGTATGTACACGTGGGTCAAGGTCGATCCGAACGCGGTGCGCTACGTCGCACTATCGATGGACGCGCAAGACCAGGCGCAGAACATGTTTCGCGCCCTCTGGTGCTGCCTGATTTGCGTGATTGTGACAGTCGTCGTCAGTTATCTGACAACACCAAAACCGGATTCTGAACTGAAAGATGTGGTCTATGGCCTAACCCCGATCCCGAAAACTGAACACGTATCGATTTTTCACAGCCCGATTTTCTGGGGTGTGGTGGTGGCCGTCATATTTGTTATTTTGCAGATCATTTTCTGGTAGGAGCTACGCATGAAATCCGGAAGCCACCTCTCCATCTGGTTCTTTACGGGACTGTGCCTGGGCGTGAATGGCGCGCTGATTTTCGCCACGGGAATCTACGAAGCCCTTCACCCTCCTGCCGAGAAGGTCGTTCTCTACAACCTGCACGCGAACATCTGGTGGGGGGCGGTCCTCACAATCCTCGGCCTGTTCTTCAGCTTGCGGTTCTCTCCTGCGAGGGAGCGCGCACGGATGGGCGGCAAATCTTAGTTAGTTTTTTCATCAGTGGAAGAGGAATTCATATGTCAGAAAAAAAGAAAATGACGATGGGTGTCATCATCGGGAACCGCGGTTTCTTCCCCGATCAACTGGCGAAATCAGGGCGAGAAGAGATGATCCAGGCGCTGGCTAAGGCTGGTATGGATTGCATTGTGCTCGGCCCCGATGATAGCAAGCACGGCGCCGTCGAAACACACGAAGAAGCGAAGCGCTGCGCAGCTCTGTTTAAGAAGCATGCGGATAAGATCGATGGCGTGATCGTCTCACTTCCTAATTTCGGCGACGAGCGCGCCATCGCCGACACGCTTCGCCTGGCGCGGCTTGATGTTCCCGTGCTTATTCAGGCAACGCCGGACGACGCCTCGAAGATGACAATCCTGCATCGCCGTGACAGCTTCTGCGGAAAAATGTCTGCCTGTAATAATCTGCGGCAATACGGGATTCCCTATTCGCTAACGCGCCTACATACGGTGGCTCCCGATTCGCAGGATTTTCAGACTGATCTGGCCTGGTTTGCTGCGACTTGCCGAATAGTAAATGGCTTCCGCAATCTGCGCATTGGCAGCATCGGTGCACGGCCCACCGCGTTCAATACGGTTCGCTACAGCGAAAAGATGCTTGAGAACAACGGTATCTCGGTCGAGACGCTCGACTTGTCGGAAGTCTTCGGACGAATTGGCAAGTTGAAAGATGACAACTCCGGAGTACAGGCGAAACTTGCCGAGATCAAGAAGTACGCCAGCACCCAAAATGTTCCCGATGCCGCGTTGATGAAAATGGCGAAGCTGGGCTATGTCGTCGACGACTGGATGAAGCAGACCGATCTACAGGTCACCGCCGTCCAGTGTTGGACGTCCATGGAAGAGTACTTCGGTGTCGTCCCTTGCACGATCATGAGCATGATGAGCAATAAACTGCTACCTGCCGCCTGCGAAGTCGACGTCTGCGGCACTCTTAGCATGCACGCATTGGCCCTTGCGTCCGAGACACCGAGCGCGCTTCTCGACTGGAACAACAACTACGGCGATGATCCAAACAAAGCTGTCTGCTTCCACTGCAGCAATCTGCCGAAGCATTTTTTCCAGGACATCCGCATGGATTTCCAGGAAATCATCGCAGGCACAGTGGGCAAAGAAAACACCTTCGGAACAGTAGTCGGGCGCGTGAAGCCAGGAGCGATGAGCTTCGCTCGATTCTCCACGGACGATACGTCTGGAGTCATGCGCGGATACGTCGGCCAGGGTGAGTTCACCAGCGATTCGCTGAATACGTTTGGTGGCGTCGGCGTCGTCAAAATTCCAGAACTGCAGAAGCTGCTGCACTACATTTGCGAGAACGGATTCGAGCACCACGTCGCTGCGAACTTCTCGAGCACCGCGGGTGCTGTGTATGAAGCAGGGGTACGCTATCTCGGCTGGCAGATGTATTGGCACGCAAACTAGGCGGAAGCCGAAAACCTGACGCGATTTTATGGCCATTGTAGCGGGAGTAGACTTTGGAACCCTGAGTGTCCGCGTGTCGATTGTTGACAGCGAGCGCGGACCCCTCGCCTCCGCAGTTTCTGAATATCCTCTTCATCGCAAGCGCGAGGATCCGGACTTCGCCACGCAATCGCACGAAGACCACATGCGCGCGCTGGCCGATGCGACTCGGCAGGCCGTAAAAGCAGCGGGCATCAGCGGGGATCAGGTCGCATCCATTGCTCTCGACACCACCGGCTCCAGCGTAATACCGGTCGGTACCGGCATGGTTCCGCTGGATGATTACTATCTCTGGTGCGATCACAGGGCCAAGGTGGAAGCTGCACTAATCACCGAACTCGCCCGTATCGAAAAGCTTCCCGCAATTGAGTGGTGTGGCGGCGTCTACTCCTCCGAATGGGGTTGGGCCAAGCTTCTCCACTGGCTGCGTCACAATCCTGGCAAGCGCGACCAGTTCGTAAGCGCCTTTGAGCACTGTGACATGGTCGCGGCAACGCTTTGCGGAATTACCGATGCACGCCAAGTCAAACGTAGCATCTGCGCCATGGGCCACAAATGGATGTGGAATGAATCTCTCGGAGGACTTCCGCCGGAGAGTTTTCTCGCAAAGGTCGATCCGCTGCTCGCCGGTGCGCGAGACAAGTTGGACGGCATATATGCGACTTCTGACCACATCGCAGGAAAACTCGCGCCGCCATGGGCCGAGAAACTCGGATTGCGCGCCGGAATTCCGATTCCTGTAGGAGCGTTTGACGCCCATTGGGATGCCATCGGAGCGGGCGCCAAAGAGGGCGATGTGGTCAACGTCGTCGGCACTTCGACCTGCATCATCGCTTACGCTCCAAAGGCACAGCTGGTTCCGGGTGTATGCGGGGTCGTTCTCGGCAGCGTCCATCCGCAGTTCACCGGAATTGAAGCTGGACTTTCAGCTACCGGGGATATCTTCAGCACTGTCGCCCGGCGTGCTGGGACCACCGTCGAACAACTTAGCAAAGGCCTGGAGAAATATCGTGCGGGTCAAACCGGTCTGCTACGGATGACGTGGGACAACGGCGACCGAACTGTGCTGGTGAATCCAAACTTGGGCGGCATGACGATCGGTTGGAATCTCGTCCATACTGCCCAGGACGAACTCTTCGCCGCCATCGAAGGCACCGCGTTCCACACCCGTGTCATTCTCGACCGCATGAGTGAATACGGAGCACCAACGCGACGGGTCATCAACGGCGGCGGCGTTCCGCAAAACAATCCGGTGCTAAACCAGGTCTATGCGAACGTGCTAGGCCGGCCCGTGCTCGTCCCAAGCGGAAAAGTTACGGGTTTGGGCTCGGCAATCTTCGCCTTCATGGCGGCGGGCGTGTTCAAGTCAATCGGCGAAGCTCAAGACAAGGTCTGTCCCAAACACACCGTGTACGAACCCCAGCCCGAAGCACAAAGCACCTACGCAGTGCTGTACGAGCTTTACCGGAAAATTTATTTCGAGTTCGGGAATCCTGAGCGCCCCGCCTTCGGAGACGTACTGCCGACGTTGATTCAGATTGCGCGCGGATAAACCTCAAAGTCGCAAGGCTAGTGCAGAACTTCCACCAGAAATCCTCCCGGAGCCTGGAAGTAAAACGTCCATGAGCCGTGTAGACGCGCCGGCTTGGGCACTTGGTATCCGTCCTCTCGCAAACGCTGATTGACCTGGTTGACCTGCTCCTCGCTGTCCTGAATGAAGCCGATGTGAAATCCTGCCGGATACTGCGGATCGTTTCCCTTCGATGCGCGAAATAGCGCGAGCAGCATTCCGTCATCATCGGACATAAAACTCATTCCGTCCCGCGGCTCCATGCCGTTGTAGCCTCTCAGGCCGAAATACTTCTCAAGGAAACGATGAGCATCCGGGACGTTGGAGACAGTCAAATTCAGATGATTCAGCTTCACGATTATGCCTCCGGGGCGGGCTCTTGGTATGAGATTCCGCAACGCTTGGGGAGGTCGCATTACTCGGCGAGCGAGGGCGCACTACCCGCCGGCAATGGCGCCGATGATGAGGTAGGGCTCTTTCCCAGACACCACAGCTTCGGGCAATAGGGCATCGGGGGACTCGTGCGTTAAATCTTCCTGGCAGGCAAAGAAGCGCAGGAAGGCGCGGCGCTGCTTGGTTCCATGATCGCGGATCGCTCCCTTCAACATCGGATAACGCTCTTCCAGTGCATCCAGCACTGACCGCTGCGTGACTACACCTTCAACCGGAATTTCAACTTCATGCTCGACGTGCGCCAATGTACGGAGATGCTGCGGAAGTTCGACGCGAATCGTTACTGCCATTTCACGACATCCTCATTTCATATAGGTCTCTTGCAGATAGAGATTTTTCCACGCGCCATTCTTGTGAACCCACACCTCTCCGAACACACTCTTAGCCTTCGACGTTTCGCCGTTGGACTTGCCCTCATATTGCGCAATGTAAGTGACCGCTGCCGAGTTCGGACCGGTCGGAGTGACGGTGAAATCGCTCAACGTGTATTTGACGAGCTCGAATTCGTCCACGGCCTTGACTTCTGCTTTCTTGTCGGCGAATGTGCTTAAGCCTTCTTCAAACATACGGAAGTGGTCATCGAGTAACGAAGCAAGCGTAGCCTTGTCTTTCTTCTGAAAGGCTTCCCAAAGCTTTCGAACTTGAGTCTCGACCGAGGAGGTATCGAGTTTCGAGTTGGATGTCTGCCTCTCCTGCGCTGTTGCAACACTCGCAAATATCACGAAGAATGCCGCAACAGCGACCGAAGCTCGTTTCATGCTTTTCTCCTGGACAACTTCGTAATAGCGGGTTGACTGGAAAGATTATGCGGTGACCTTTCGACGTTCTCAGCGGTTTTTCTTCGCGATCTCGATCGGTGAGAAAGAAAGTCCTACCGAAAAGACCACTCTTTTGAAAAACCTCTACGCGAGTGTCTGCACTTCGACCGACAGCACTGATGGCAGATCGCGCACGATGGGCATCCAGGAATCACCGGCATCGGCAGAGCAATACACCTGGCCTCCCGTCGTGCCGAAGTAAATGCCACATTTGTCTAGCGTGTCCACGGCCATCGCATCGCGCAGAACGTTTACATAACAGTTCTCTTGCGGCAGGCCCTTGGTAAGCGGCTCCCACTCATTGCCACCGGTCTTGCTGCGGTAAACCCTCAGTTTCCCCTCGTGCACGCAATGCTCCCCGTCACTCTTGATCGGGATGACGTAGATTGTCTCGGGTTCGTTCGAGTTCACGTCGATCGCAAATCCGAAATCGGTCGGTAAGTTACCGCTGATCTTCGTCCATTCGTCGCCGGCATTGTCGGACCGCATGACGTCCCAATGCTTTTGCATGAAGAGCACACCCGGACGCTTGGGATTCATAGCAACGTGGTGGACGCAGTGTCCAATTTCGGCTTTGGGATCGGGAATGTACTTGGAATAGAGTCCTTTATTAATCGGCTTCCATGTCTTGCCGCCGTCATCGGTGCGAAAGGCCCCTGCCGCCGAGATTGCGATGTAAATGCGATTCGGGTCCTTCGGGTCGAGAATGATGGTATGCAGGCACATGCCGCCAGCGCCGGGCTGCCATTTCGGGCCAGTACCGTGTCCGCGTAATCCGGAAAGCTCTTTCCAGTTCTTGCCGCCGTCCGTCGATTTGAAAAGGGCAGCGTCTTCAACCCCGGCATAGACCGTATCCGGATCGGACAGTGACGGTTCGAGGTGCCAAACGCGCTTGAACTCCCATGGATGCTGCGTGCCATCGTAGAACTGGTGGGTTGTAAGCGGAGCACTCACAGTGTCATAGGCGAATTTATTGCTCTCGCCCTTCGGCATTCCGCTCGGATCCGTAGTGGGCTCCCCGGCAGGCGTACCGGGTTGATGCCAGGTCTTTCCGCCATCATCGGAGCGCTGGATGATCTGGCCGAACCACCCACTAGTTTGCGAGGCATAGATGCGGTTCGGATCTGCAGGCGACCCCTTCAGGTGGTAAAGCTCCCATCCCGCGAAGTGAGGTCCGCTGACCTCCCATTTATCGCGCTTGCCATCGGCTGAAAGAACAAACGCGCCCTTCCGCGTGCCCACAAGAACTCGAACCCTACTCATATCAACTCCTCCAAATAGCTTGTACGAATGCTGTTTTGCCCCAGGTCGGAAGAAAATGAATAGAAGGGATTTTAACCGAGCCATAGACGGAATCAAAGTCGAGCCGCAATCCCCCGCAGCCACAATTGCGAAACCCGGTTACGGAGAGTACCGTAATCCCTGTATAGCCCTTAAATTTCGCGGGCAAATAGAATTAGGTGTTGCTACGTCAGGATGGTCGTTAGACAGCCGATGTATTCTCTGGGCAGTCGAGGGTTCCTGGATTGTCACAAAAAGAAATCGAAACAATTCAGCAGCACGTAACGCCGGCAATTCCAATGCCTGAGAAAGGCCTGCGTTACAGCGACGAAATCTTTCGCCTGTTGGTCGAAAGTGTCAAAGATTACGCCATTTTCCTTCTGGACCCTTCCGGTAAGGTCGCGACGTGGAATCACGGTGCCGAAAGAATCAAGGGTTATAAAGCCGACGAAATCATTGGTCAGCATTTTTCACGCTTTTATCCACGGGACGCTCGAGAGAGCCATTGGCCCGAACGTGAACTGCAAATTGCGGCGAAGGAAGGACGATTTGCAGACGAAGGTCTGCGCATCAGGAAGGATGGATCCAGCTTTTGGGCGTATGTGGTAATCACCGCTCTTCGAGATAAGTCTGGAGAACTGCGCGGTTTTTCCAAAGTGACGCGCGACTTAACGGAACGACGCGCTCTGGAAGAGCGAACACGGCAACTGAACAAGGAACTGCGTGGCCGCGTCACTGAATTACTCGAGACGCAACGCCAAGTCGAGTTGCGCACTTTGGAACTGCAGAGGCTTTCGTCCGAATTGATGCGCGTCCAGGATGAAGAACGGAGGCGCATGGCTCGGACCCTTCATGATGACCTCGGACAAGAACTGACCGCATTAAAAATCGAGTTAGATGTCTTGCGAAAGTCTGAGGGAGGTGACATTGCACACGCCAGTGACTTAGCCGAGAGTTCCCTCCGCAAAGTGCGCAACATGTCCTATCTGCTGCATCCCCCGCTACTCGATGAATCGGGCTTATTGCCCGCCTTGCATTGGTACTTTGAAGGGCTGCAGAGCCGGGGTCAGCTAAAGATTTCTTTCGAGTACACCCCTGTGCTGTTTCCGCGAATGCCGTACGATGTTGAAAATGCCATCTTCCGGATCATTCAGGAATCTCTCACGAACGTTTATCGTCATTCCGAAAGTCAAGATGCTCGCATTGATCTGACGCAGGAACACGATACCGTCGCAATCAGGATTCGCGACTTTGGCAAAGGCCTTCCTGATAACAGAACTGGAATCCCGCCGTTGGGAGTTGGCATCAGCGGTATGAGAGAACGCGTGCATCAACTCAATGGCGATCTAAGGATTTCAAGAGCGGAACCCGGTACGCTCGTGTACGCCACAATTCCTCTCCTCGAAAATAGTTAAGATTCATTTTGGTACGTTCCTTGGCGGTGGGTCCTGTCGAACAGGATCCAGGTTGCTGCGATCACTACGAAGCAGAGTACGCTTCCTTCCGGCCCCACCGACCCTCCACTGAGCCACGCAGGCCCGCGCAAAGAGGAACTCAGCAGATGCCCGGGAGATAACATCCCGCTGTCGGGAACCGAGTAGAGGAACGATTCGCCCCAGTCCCACGCCGCATGAAAGCCAACTGCAAACCATAGTGTTCCCGTGCGACGCAGGGTTAGGCAGAAAAACAGTCCGATAAATGCCGCGGCCAACAAACCAGGCCACTGCTCCCCTCCGTTGCGAAGGTGAATAAGTCCAAAAGCACTGGAAAGTGCAATCGCTGCTGGCCAGAATCCCAGACCCCGGGCGAGCGTGAACTGCGTATAGCCGCGCAGCAGAAACTCTTCAAATAACCCCACAAACAAAAACATCACGGCCCAGAATGCCGCAAATCGCACGGCGCGCAGGCCATGAACCGCAAGATGTCCGAAGTGAAAACAGTGTGCACCGTAAAGCGCCACCATTAACAGCGTAATTGCACCAATCCCCCACGATAATCCCTGCCAAAATCGAGTGCCGAAGGCGTCCCGGGCTGGTAACCCGTACGCTCTCCAACGCCGACGTTCAATTCTGCATAACACGACCGATGGAATCACGGCGGCCAAGAAATTTCCGAATTCTTCGAGTAGCCATGACCACAATCCGCTGAATCCGAAGTCCCGCGCCCACGCCAATTCGACCGCAATCCTTTGCAGCGCGAAGAACATAACCACATAGAATGCGAATCCCCACCCCGCGCGCAATCCGTCCGGTCCCACAAAAAGCGTACGCGCGTATGATGGCTGCGTCGCGGCTGAGAACTCCGGCGTTGCCGAACTGGGAGGCGAGTTCTGCGAGGATTCACTAGATCGGATTTCGAGATCGCTCATGCTGGATTTCCGGCGACAGCCTCCGTCATGGTAAAACACTCGGCTCGACCTTATGCGCTCATATTTCACACGCGACCGCTTCGGACGTCCGCAACTTCTTGCAGCATTGCTACTTTTGATCTTTCTGGCGCAGGCCGCATGGCTTGTTCAAGCGGAACTCGGATCTGTTCAGAGCCTCGAAGGACAAGAGGCTTTACGGATCGGTGAGGGCTGGAAACAGTGGCATGGACACGGAGTTGCCGCTGCTCCCTTGACTGAACCCTCAGGTGGCTTCATTCAGGACCCGTTCCTCGCCGACACGAGCGGATTTGACACGCAACATTCGCCGTTGGTTTATCTGGCGACTGCCGCGCCCCTTCTTGCTTGGCGTCATGATCTCGATCCAGAGACGGCGATATATTGGCGATGGCTAGCTCGCTTTCCGTTCCTGGCCTGCGGCGTTTTCCTGGGGGCATCGCTCTGGTACGTTGCTCGTCGACTTTGCGGCAATACGGGCGGGCTCGTTGCGTTAGCCCTTTACTGTTTTTCTCCGTCATTGATTCAAGCGAGCGCTGTCTGGCACACCGAACCGGAGATCGTCGCCGCCTGGGGAGCCTTTGGAACCATCTTCACGGCAATTGCTGTCGCGCATACGTTATATGCTCCACGTGAGGTGGTGCTGTGGAATTGGCGACGAATTCTTCTACTCGGTGTATCACTGGCGATTGCCATAGGGGCGCAGTTTTCACTCATTGTGGTGGCCCCGATCGCCCTCGCCTTCCTGCTCTACGTCGCTCCGGTGCGTCAGCGAGCGGCCTTCGTGATCTGGATTGCAGCTTGTGTCGTCGGAGCTATTCTCCTATTTGCAATGTACTTCTTCCATCCACACAGTTTCGCAGAAAGCATGCGACATGCAAGCTTTTGGGGAGCGACTTGGCGAGGATTCGCCGTTTGGGGAGTCTACAAGCAAGTTGCGGTTCAGATCAGCCGCGCATGTCCCGCTCTGCTTCTGGTGTTGCCGGTTTGCGTGGTCACTTACTCTGTATGGCCGCGGACTCGTTACTTCGGCAATACCGCCCCGCTGCTCGTAACGCTACTGTTCGTCGCGCTCGGGATGGCGCATCCGAGTGAAGCTGCAGCCGGATTTTTGTTGGCCGCCATTCCTTTTGTTTTTATCTTCGTCTCGGGAGTATTGGCCGATCTAATGGAAACCAAATATCGGCAAATCATACTGGCCTGCGTACTCGCGTTGTTAATCACATATGCGGCCAGAACTCTGATGGCGCTGGCCCAGGTGCCTAGAGGTTAAGTGCTTATCGTAGTTCTTTGTTCTGCAAGACGCCGCGACAGGAACTCAAGAAATTGCTGCATTCCTTCTCCTGTCTTCGCTGATAGCCGAAAAATCTGCATGCCCGGACGCACGGATTCGATGCTCTTCTGAGCCGCTCCCCAATCAAACTCTACCGCAGGGGAAAGCTCGTTTTTCGTAATCACCGCAACGTCGGAGCTATTGAAGATAGTCGGATATTTCAAGGGCTTGTCTTCGCCTTCCGTCACCGACATGAGCACGAGCCGCAGATTCTCACCGAGATCGTAGGAGGATGGACACACAAGGTTCCCGACGTTCTCGATGAACAGGAAATCCAATTCATTCAGATCCCAGTCCTGCATCGCATTCTGGATCATGGCTGCCTCTAAGTGGCAAAGCGTCCCGGTTGTGATCTGTTTCACGGGAGCCTTGCTCCGCGCGAGACGCATGGCATCGTTTTCAGTCGCTAGATCCCCTACCAGAGCCGCAACGCGATACGTAGGCTGCATCTGGGTAAGAATCTTCTCCAGGAAGGTCGTTTTTCCCGAGCCCGGACTCGAAACTAAACTGACCACGAACACGCCCGCAGCGCGAAACTGATCTCGAAGAGAACGCGCAATAATGTCGTTCTGCTTGAGGACGTTTCGTCGAACCTCGATCATTCGTGGCTCAGTCATTCCGCGACCTCCTCTTCTTCAACTTCCAACGCGAAAACTTCCAATTCCTTGCCTTGGACAATATCCATCGTCGGTGTGCCACACACGGGGCAAGTGAACGACTGCATTGAAACTAATTCCCGCTTGTCATTACATCGCGGACAGAACACCACCACCGGCACATCCTCGACAATCAGCTTCGATCCGGCAAGAGGAGTGTCCTGGCACGCGACTTCATAAGAGAATAGAAGCGCGTCTTTAACGACGCCAGAAAGTGCTCCCAGCCTGAGATGGACCGCGCTCACCTGCACCCCACGCTTTTGCGCTTCCTCGGTCGCCGCTTCAACAATCCCCATCGCGATAGAAAGTTCGTGCATAGCTAGTGGCAGTTTGAGTCCAAGGAGTGACCAATGAAAATATTCGCAAAGCGAGCGGCCGTACATCTAGTGTAGTCCTTCAAGATGCTCGTTCAGCGGGCGAAGTGGATCTCGACCTTCGAGGGCACATAATCTTCGCTTGCGCCTTGGGGCATTTGGACCATTAGCTTTCCATTTTTCGTGAGAGCGGCTCCTTCAACAGAAGAGATCTGGGCTGGATTCCACACCCCAAGTTCGTACGCCACTCCTGCTCGTCCCGAAAGCTCAACAGTCAACTGGGTCTTGCGATCGTTCCAGGACTCATTGAGCACGCGCAGTCCCCGGCTCGCGCTGCCGAGAGGAGGCAACTCGTTGTTGAGCGCCAGACCGAAGTCATTCCGCACATGGATAACCAGATTGTTGGGCCCGCCATATATAGGAAATCGAAGCGAAACGTGCTGATCATTTGCGCTGGATTGCATCTTGAAGGGAAGCGGACGGCCGTTCATCTCCACGTTCACAACCTGCGCACGAAGACTGAGTGCCGGTGAGAACTCGACCCAGCAATCCCCGTTGCCTGTTCGCACCGTCTCAAGCGTTATGCTGTCGAGCGTTTTTCGATACTGGAACTCGAGTTGTACCCCGCCGACATGGATGTTGTGCATGCCAAACGAAGTCCAATCTGCGGGAACATGTGGGGCCAAATCTACCTGATGCTTGTCTGCGTCCACTTTTAAGCCCAGCATCCCTCGCAGAATCGGACTGATGACCATCGCCGAAGACCAGATCTGGTGCGGAGAACTGGTCGAGAATGAATCGTAGTAGTCACCCGACAAAACTTCTGAAAAGTGTCCGAGGGAGCCGTCAAAGGCAAGCAGAGCGTTCGATCGCAAGTTCAAATACGCCGGGAGCGGGCGATGATATCGATATTCGCCGACGGACGCCCATCCGGTGAACAGCGGCCAGACAGAACCATAGTGATAGCCGGAACCATCGTAGACCTTTGACCGGTTCGAAATAATCCGCATGCCCCAATCAGTTTGATGTTCTTCGGCAGATAGCTTTGTAATCGTCTGGTCTGCTTTGTCAGCATCAGGCAAACCAAACCACATCGGGACGGTCGTCTCGACGCTCAGCTCATCCTGACGTTGATTGTCCTGCTTCAGAGCGAAAGCATAGAACTTCCCTTCTGGCGACCAGAAGGCTTGATCAAGCACCAGCTTGGCTTTATCAAATTCCCCAGACAATTGCTTGCTCACATCATCTTTGCCAATCAGCTTTGCAAGATTCGAAAGAGCCTGTAGCGCCTCGACTGCCAATCCGGCCTGGTAATACTCGTTCTTCACGGGAAGAAGCGGCCCACCCTCGACCCACCCGTGCCCGACGCCCAAATTTTGTGCGAATCCGTTCGCGTCATAGGTGGAACGCATGAACTGGTACGCCCGCCAAGCGTTATCCCACTTCTCGCGGCCGAACGCGACGTCGCCGCTCTGGGCAACATAATCGTTCAACGCAATAATCAGCAGCGGCGTGGCGTCCGCGGAAACGTAAGGATACGGATAATCCTTGAACCACGGTACAAGACTCGCGCTCTGCGAGATCTCATGCGGAACCTTGCCATCCTGCCGTTGATATTTGGCGATGAAATCGATTGCTGTTCGAGCTGTGGAATAGTCCCCTTCGGCGTTGAGGGCCAATGACGTCCAGAACGAGTCCCGCCCAAAGAACCATGCGAACCCGGGGCGCTGGCCCACGCCGGATGTCCGGTATCCCGCAACCAGTCCGGTCCCGAGATATGGATTGTTCACCAGCCCTTGCACCGTGCTGATCCGTGCCCAGTCGTAGGCTTGCTGTAGTGCCGCATCAGGCAACTCAAGGCTCACCGTATTCTCCAGGTAACTGGCGTAGTACTCTGCCGAACTACTGATCGCGTCCGAATACGACCTGAACAAACGTTGATACGTCTTCGCGGCATCGTCCATTCCGTTTACTGACGCCGCAATCACCAGAACTTTCGTCTCCTTTCCCTTGGTCGTCACGCCGAGCCGAAACGAGTTTTCATCCGAAGCCGAATAGTTCGTCTCGTAAGAAAGATGGGTATTACCACCCGTAGGAGATCCGACGAACGCGGCATATTTCCGGGCTTCTTCGCCGAATACGAACGCGTGTTCCTTCTCCTCCCAGTTGATATAAGTTCCCCCCAAGGCCGCGGGCCATTCCAACTGGAAGTCGCCCGTAAAGACCGCCTCGATTTCGAGTGGTTGTTCGGTCTCCACATCGAGCAGGATCACCGCTCCGGGTTCATTGATCGGGATACAGATGGTCTCTCGCACCCGGAAGGAATCTCCGGCGTAAAGAATTGACGCCGATTCTGGATGCACCGTCAGAGTACGAGCCAAACTCTCGGCTGGGAGCGCCCGGCCATCCACGTGAAAGATCAGATGGAAATCGCGAAAGATCTTCAGCGGATAGACCCATGCTTCGAAGCGGCCAGTTTCATTTCCGAACAGCCCAGCCCGGGTGCCGACGACCGGCAGAAATTCCCAACTCCGGATGGTTCGGGTCAGTTCAAGCGGTTGGGCGGTATACTGCGCCGGTGCGGGGAAAGCTAGCGCGAGCGCCAGGCAAGCGTTCGTAAAGAACAAAGCCAATGACTTGAAAATAGAACGAAGACGAAGAAGGCAGAAATTCATTGCGCTCATCTTTTGGTCGGGAATTTGGCTCCGCCGAAGCTTGCCAATTCGCGGTTCCCTTGCATATAAGAGGGAAGGGGCGAATTTTAGCACGACCCGAGCGGGCCAGGTATCGACCTCTTGTTTCCTTCACGCCGCGGATTTCTCAAGTCACTCAGCCGTTCCGCGCTCGTGCTGTCTCTCGAAAATGTTTTGGCTCTTGCTTGGCCGAGGCGCATGCATGCCTTTTCGATTCTTCAACAGACGCCGGCAACGAAAAGCGGCTCTCCACAAGCCTCCGACGTTGGAGTGAGCTTCATCAACGTCGCCAAAGACTCTGGCCTGAACGTCAAAACAATTTTCGGCGGCGAGCACAAAAACAAATACCTGCTCGAAACGACCGGCTGCGGAGTCGCCTTTTACGATTACGACAATGACGGCTGGCTGGATATTTTCCTGGTAAACGGAACGCGCCTCGAAGGCTTTCCAGCGGGCAACGAGCCCACTTCTCATCTCTTCAAGAACAATCGCGACGGCACATTCACCGACGTGACCGCTAAGGCTGGAGTCGCTCATTCTGGCTGGGGGCAAGGCTGCTGCATTGGTGACTACGACAACGATGGTTGGGAGGACTTGTTCGTCACCTACTTCGGCAAGAACGTTCTCTATCACAACAACGGAGATGGAACCTTCACCGACGTTAGCCAGAAAGCGGGCATCGCGGGCAACGGAAAGCGATGGAACACAGGCTGCGCATTCGTTGATTATGACCGTGACGGCAAACTCGACCTCTTCGTCGCCAACTACATCGACATGGATCTCGCGACTGCGCCAGTTCCCGAATCTGGTCCGTGCCTCTATAAGAGCATCATGGTCGCCTGTGGGCCTCCGGGGCTCGAGGGCGGAAAAAACATTCTGTACCACAATAACGGAGATGGCACGTTCACCGACGTATCTGAGGCGGCGGGTATTCTAAACGCAAACGGCACCTACGGCCTCGGCGTGTTGACCGCGGACTTCGACAATGATGGCTGGCCCGACATTTATGTTGCGGACGACTCGACGGCTAGCGCTCTCTACCACAACAAGAAGAACGGGAAATTCGAAGACATTGCGATCGAAGCCGGATGCGCCCTAAGTCCCGACGGCAAGCCACAAGCGGGCATGGGCGTCTCGGCCGCCGACTACGATATGGACGGCAATCTCGACATCGTTAAAACGAATTTCGCCGGTGACACTCCGTCTCTATATCACAATGTCGGAGGAGGCAATTTCGAGGACGCTACATTCACGGCGGGACTCGGCGCACATACACAATTTCTCGGCTGGGGATGCGGCTTCTTCGACATGGATAACGACGGCTGGCCCGACATCCTGATTTGCAACGGACACGTCTACCCCGAGGTTGAGCAACTGAAAACCGAGGCCGGCTACGCGCAGCGCAAGCTTCTCTACAAGAACCTGCGCAATGGCCACTTTGATGACATCTCATTCCAGGCAGGTCCGGGGATTTCTGATCCGAGCGCCTCGCGAGGCGCTGCCTTCGGTGATTTCGACAATGATGGCGACATCGATGTCGTCATCAACACTGTGAATGATTACCCGCAGTTGCTGCGCTGCGACTCGAACTTGGGGAACAATTGGATCAAAGTTCGCACGATCGGGACAAAGTCAAACCGTAGCGGGATTGGTGCTCGCATTACTTGTGTTACCCAAGTTGCAGGAGAATCGAAACCACATCGACAGATCGATGAAGTTCGCAGCGGAGGCGGCTACTTTTCGCAAAGTGATCTCCGCGTCCACTTCGGCCTTGGAAAGGCCGATAAGGTCGACTCGCTTGAAATTCGCTGGCCTAGTGGCCAGACCGACACCCTGAAAGACATCAAAGCTAATCAGGTAATCTATGTCGAAGAAGGCAAAGGAATCGCTCGCACCATGCAGTTCGAGAAGAACTCAAAGCCGGCAAAGTAAGATAATTTCCATTCCGCCAAATTGTAAAATCCGCATTCCGGCTTCAACTATCCCGCGACAACCCACTTAGAATCGTTTACCCTGACGGACTATGAGTTCTGTCCAGTCACCTGCCGCTCCAACGCCCACTTCGAGCGACCGTTCTCCCGGCGCGGCTACGGTCGAATTGCAGAACGTGCGCAAATGCTATGACGAGTTCGTGGCAGTGGACGGCCTCACCCTAAGCATCAAGCCTGGCGGCATCTATGGACTGCTCGGCCCAAACGGCGCGGGCAAGACCAGCACAATCCGCATGATCATGCGTATTACGGTGCCCGACGCCGGACAGATCACAGTGTTTGGTGAACCTCTCAGTCGCGCTCACATGGATCAATTTGGATACCTTCCCGAGGAGCGCGGTCTGTACAAAAAGATGAAGGTGCTTGATCACCTGGTCTTTCTCGGGCAGTTGAAAGGTTTGAGCGCCGCTGAAGCTCACAAGCGCACCAACGCATGGTGTGAGAGATTCGAATTCAGCGCCTGGACTTCTAAGAAGGTCGAAGAGCTTTCCAAGGGCATGCAGCAGAAGGTGCAATTTATAGCTGCGGTTCTGCACGACCCCAGATTGATCATTATGGACGAGCCTTTCACGGGTCTCGATCCTGCCAATGCGGTCGTCTTGAAAGATGTTCTGCTCGAGATGGCAAAGGCCGGTAAGACCATTCTGTTATCGACCCATCGCATGGATCAGGTTGAACGCCTTTGCCAGTCCATCTGTCTCATCAATCATGGGCACGCCGTCCTCGAAGGCGACCTCAACCAGATCAAAGCCCGCTATGGAAGGCACAACGTCCAGATCAAGTACGACGGTGACGCAAGCTTCTTAGAAGAGAAGCGGCTCGTGCAATCATTCAACGACTATGGTAACTATGTTGAGGTCCGCTTGGCTCCTGGCGCCGATTCGCAAGACTTACTGCGGCTCGCCTCATCCAAAGCTCGTCTCGACAAGTTTGAAGTGATGGAACCTTCGCTCGAAGAAATCTTTATTGATGTCGTGGGGAAGTCCAATGCGTAATACGTGGGTGATTCTGAAACGCGAATACCTTCAGCGGGTGCGCACACGCACTTTTCTGGTGCTCACGTTGCTGGCGCCTGCAATCATGACCGCGCTCATGATCTTCCCTGCGAAACTCGCGACCATGAGCCAGAAGGCGGATTACGTTGTCATTGTCACTTCTACAAAGCAATTCGGCGAAATGGTGCGGGAGCAGCTTTTGTCCGAGCTAGCCGTTTCCGATGACGACGATGCCGAAGAGTCCGGCTCCAAACAAAAACCTGAAGAGCAATACACGATTGTGGTCGACACGACGGCAACCGAGTCGGAACGCTCAAGCCTCCGTGACAAAATCGACACCCACACCATCGACGCCTTCATCTGGCTCACAGACGATGCAATCGCTGCCCACAAAGTGACGTGGACCGGCCGGGAGGTCGCAAGTTCGCGCGAGAAAGTTTGGTTGGGCGATGCGGTCAACCGCATCGTCCAGCACCAGCAACTGTCCAAACAGGGTCTGAGCTCAAGCCAAGCCGACGAATTGTTGAAACCGGTAAAGGTTGAATCCGTACGCATCGACCGCGGCCGCGAAACCAAGGGCAGCGGCAGCAGCCGATTTCTGGAAATCACCGTCATGGTGATGCTGATTTACGTTGCCGTCCTGCTTTACGGAATTTCGGTAATGCGTTCGGTGCTTGAGGAGAAAACCTCACGGATCATGGAGGTGCTGCTTTCCTCCGCCAGCCCCACCGAATTGATGACTGGAAAGATCCTAGGCGTCGGCGCAGTGGGACTAACGCAAATTGTGGTTTGGACAGTCATGGGCGGCGTAATCGCCCTGCCATCTCTTGCGGCACAACCCAACTTCGGTGACCTACAGCTATCGCCTCTCATGATGGTCTCTTTCGTTCTGTACTTTTTGCTGGGATACCTGCTCTACAGCACGATGTACGCCACTATCGGCGCGATCACCACAACTGAGCAAGAGGGGCAGCAGCTCCAGTTTCTGATCGTCATGCCGCTGGTTCTTTCCGTTTTCATGCTCATGCCAGTGATTCGCGCTCCTGACTCCGCGACGGTCATGTGGCTTTCGCTGGTCCCCTTTTTGGCGCCCATCGTGATGTATGCGCGCATCGTGATCCAGACTCCTCCACTCTGGCAGATCGGACTGTCCCT
>Ga0335081_10004360_pt1 | contig 22306 bp, 25 predicted proteins | sample Lox_Sample_35_FD_206713 | JGI IMG/M metagenome (GOLD analysis project Ga0335081, IMG submission 206713) | Soil microbial communities from Loxahatchee National Wildlife Refuge, Florida, United States - Lox_Sample_3.5 | ecosystem: Environmental > Terrestrial > Soil > Wetlands | place: USA... | reverse complement strand
TCGGCAACCCCAAGGCAGGCACGCCTTTGATGCTCGCCGCACCCAGCGTTGCCATCGACCTGCCACTGAAGGCCGTGGCGTGGCAGGACGGGAGCGGGCGGGTGTGGCTCTCGTATAACGCGCCGGATTACCTGAGGCGGCGGCACGGGCTACCCGAGACGCTCCTACCGAACATCGCCGGCATCCAGGCGTTGGTCGAGCAGGCCGCGCGATAGCACGAGGCGCACTCGCTGCGGCGCTCGGGGCGCCGTTGTACGCCTTCCCGAGCGCCATCAACGCCGGGCTTAGTTCGACCAGATCGCGCGCGGAACGCGCTACGCAGAGACGGGGCGCCATCTCCAGGTCCAAGATGTGCGCAGGTTGCTGTGGCTTCTTCGGTTCGACGACGCGGAAACGGCCTACCGTTGCTTCACGCCGATCGCCGGCTCGACGTCTGGGAACAGCACTTCGCGCTCGTCCTTCGGCGCGATAGATCCCTCACGCCTCGCTGCCGAACTCCGGTCCGTCCAGTTGGCGCACTTCGCATTCGATGTCCCACTCCTCCCCGTGGATTTTCAGGAAACGCTGCGTCAGCCCGATCGCTTCCTGCTTCGACTTCGCCTCGAGGATCGCGTAGCCGCCGATCACTTCCTTTGTCTCGGTGAACGGCCCATCGACCGTCGACAGGTTGCCGCGGCGCAACCGCACACGCACCCCTTCCGAGGTTGGCCGGAGCCCGGCCGTGCTGATCAGCTGGCCGCTGCGTGTGAGCTCCTCGATCAGCTTGCCCATGTCGCTCATGAGCTGCTCGCTGGGTGTCTGGCCGGTGTTCTCTTCGATGCGGATCATCGACATGAATCGCATGGTGCTCGTCTCCTTGTTGGTTGGCGCGTGGATGCCGCATGATTCCGTCGCTCGGCACACCGCTGCTACCTAGTCGAACCAAAGTCGGGTAGATCGACAAGCTACGTGATCGATCCAACGAACGGCCCGTCCGTCGCGCTCAGCTTGCCCCCAGCGGCCCGGACCCACGCGCCCGTCGAACTCGGAAGCAGCTCGCCGCTGTCGACCAGCACGCCCGATTTGCGCAGGCGCTCCGCGTGCTCACCGATGGCGGCGACCAGCTTGGGATCCGGCTGCGTGCCCGCTTCGTGACCGCGGGCTGATCGGGAGCTCCTGTCGTTGCTGATCAGCATCATGCATCGTCGCCTGTCCCGTGCGTTGACCGACTCACTACTCCAGACTCAGTCGTTCGGTATTGGGAGGCTCGACGATACCTTCTGTGCTTGAGCCGGCTCCCGTATGCTCGTGCTCGTAGCCTTCAGAGAAGCTGCCTGATCGGGTCGCGTACCCGGCTGAGCGCCCGGGACCCAGTCGATGATGCGCGAGATGAGCTCATCGGAGGCTTGCGTCAACGCCCGAGCGCCGCCTGCGGCGTCGGGCGTTGCTGCCGGCCGCTCGATGACGAAGACGCGATCCATCCGCGAGCCGTCGCTGCCGCGCAGCGTCGCCCGCGCGGCGGCGACTACCCGACTGCGATCCGGCTGGTCGAAGATCTGATCGAACTCGACGAGCTCTATCGTGAGGTCGTCCACGTTGCCCGGAGTGGTGTTCACGCGCACGACCATCTCTTCACTCGTCTGCGCTACGCGGACCCGCAGGCGCGCCGTCAGTAACGCAGCCGGCGACATCACCCAGCGACTCTCGGCATAGCGCTGCGGGCTCGCAGCATTCTGATAGGCCAGCCGGTAGTACATACTGGAATTGTCCATCCATGCCGGCGCCGTTACAGCGTCGACTACGATTCCGCTGCTGAGGCGAGGACGGGTTGCGGTGTGTTGGAGCGTCTCAACCGGGCCGAAATCGTAGGCGACGGTCGCTGTCTCACGCGACGGCGCGATAGCGCAGCCCGACAGGCATAGCAGCCCGATGCTCAGCATCAGCCTCTTCATTTGCGCACCTTCGTTCTGACAGTGAACCCCGCCTCGCCCGGCCCTGGGGCAGGAGCCGCAGGACCGTAGATCAGACTCTGCGGCTGCTCCCGGATCTCCGCCAGTGTCTGCCGAAGCTCTCTGGCGTCCCAGGTGGCCTGGTCGATGAGCGTGTTCAGACGCGGCAAGGTCTGCCCGGAAAAATCGCGGGCCGCGCGTTCCAGTTGTCGCGCTGCGCCCGACACGCTGTCGAGCGTGTCGAGGCGTCCATTGACGTTCGCCGCGACGGTTTCCAGCTCGCGCAGTGTGCTCTCGCCCTGCTGCATCGTCCTGGTGGCGCTCGCCACCAGTTGCGGGAGCGCTTTCGCGCTCGGTTCCAGCTCTCGCGCGAGCGCTCGATATTGGTCCGAGGTCTTTTCGAATGAGGAGATGGCAGAGAGGAACTGGCGCTGGTTGTCGTCGCTGAGAAAAACCTCCATCCGGCCTGCCACGCGGTCGATTCTCGCCAAAAGCTGCTGCGCGCTGTCTTCGGTGGTCTCGAAGAACGAAGGCCGGAGCTCCATCTGCGCGGCCCCACCCGGGGGCACGACCATCGGTCGCGAGTCCTTCCCGTCGTCGTCGAGCTGGACGAACGCCACGCCGCCCAGTCCCTGGTAGCTCAACTTGCCGTAAGCGCCACGGGTGACCGGGGCGTCGGGATCTACCGCGACGCGAACCCTGATCTGCCCGGGTTGGTCGCGGTCGAACTGGATCGTCTCCACGCGCCCGATGTCCACTCCGCGGAAGCGGACCGGCGCTCCGGCGCTCAATCCACTGACGCTGTGTCTGGTCACCAGCTCATAGTGAACGCTGTAGTCGTGCCGGTCGCGGCGCAACCACAGTGCTCCGCCGATCGCCGCCGCCGTCAGTGCGATGACGAATAGGCCGGCCGCGAAGGCGTAGGCGCGATTCTCCATGGCGGTGTGCTTCCGGCGAGAGAACTCGGCCGATGCGCGGGGCGCCGTCGCATCAGGGCCTGCTGCCCGCGCTCACCGAGGAAGTAGCTCCGAATGAACGGATGCGGGGTTGCGACGACCTCGTCGATCGGTGCAGCCACGACGATCTTTCGGTCGGCGAGCACTGCAACGCGGTCGCATAGTGCGACCAGAGTGTCCAGATCGTGCGTGACCATCACGACAGTAGGACGCAGCTCTCCATGCAGTTCGTCGATCAACTCCGCGATGCTCTTGGCTGCCTCGGGATCGAGACCGGCAGTGGGTTCATCGAGAAACAGGATCTCGGGCGCCAACGCGAGGGCGCGGGCGAGCGCGACCCGCTTGACCATGCCGCCCGAGAGCTCCGAGGGCAGCTTCTCGGCATGCTCCGGCCCGATTCCAACCGTCTCGAGGAGGAACAGCGCGGTTTCTCGAACGAAGTCGCCGTCATACGACTTCAACTCGCGCAGAGCCAGCGCGACATTGTCCACGACGGTGAGCGCCGAAAACAGGGCGCCGCGCTGAAACACGACGCCCGAGCGCCGCCGCAAGAGCGCGCTGGTCTCGGTGTCGAGCCAAGTGGCGGCGCCGTTCAGCATCTTGATCGTGCCGCGCGTGGGCCGCTCCAATCCGAGCATCAAACGCAGCAGCGTGGTCTTGCCTGTCCCCGACGCGCCCACGATTCCGAGGACCTCACCGCGCCTCACGGTAAGCTCCAAGCCCTCATGCACGACCTGGCCTCCCAGGCGGGTGGAGATCCCTTTCATCTCGATGACCGAATCCGAGGACAGCGGCATGGTCAGAAATGGGAATCCGGAAATAGCACCGCGAAGGCGGCGTCCAGCACGATCACGCTGGTGATTGCAGCGACCACCGCGCTGGTGGTTCCCGCGCCCAGGCTCTCGGTGTCGGATTTGATGCGCAGCCCGAAATGGCAGGCCACGAGCGCGATGGCGGCCCCGAAACTGACGCCTTTCGCCAGGCCCAACCAATACATCCCGCTGGGAACCACCCCGGGCAGCGCTTTGACGAAGTAGGCGTAGCTGACCCCGAGCGTGTAGTTCGCCACCAGCATGCCGCCCAGCAAGCCGAACAGATCCGTCCAGAGGGTCAACAGGGGCTGCACGAGAGCCAGCGCCAGTACCTTCGGCAACACCAGACGCCGAGTATAGGCAATGCCCATCGCGGTCAGCGCGTCCAGCTCGTCGTTGAGCCGCATCACGCCGAGCTGTGCGGTGATCGAGGAACCGGAACGCCCGGCGATGAGGATCGCCGCCACCAGCGGCCCCAGCTCCCGGACGATGGCAATGCCGAGGAAATCGACGACGTAAGCGTTCAAGCCGACGTCGCGAAGCTCCTGGGCGGACAGATAGCTCAGGATGATCCCGATCAAAAACCCGACGAGCGCCGTAATGCCGAGCGCTTGAGCGCCCATGCGATACACGCCTGCGGAGACCTCGGCCCAAGGCCAGGAGGCCGGAACTCTGAGAAGACCGGCTAGTTCGAGCAGAACTTGGCCCATCAGGCCGATGAAGCGCCCGAGCTGCGCGCCCATCTCGAGAGTTACAGAGCCAACGGACACGATCGGATCGGAGAAGCTGAAGCGGTGCCGCGAAATCCGGGGAGCGTCGCCCTGAAGGCGCGCGAACACGCGCCGCATGTCGTCTCGAACGATGATGTCTGCCGGCATGCGCCTGCCCCAGCCCTGCCACAACAGCAGCGCACCCACGTGGTCGAGCGTCTGCACTCGAGACAAATCCCACCGAAGCGCTTGCTTGCCCGCGTATCGGGCCAGCTCCTTGCGCAGCGCTCGCGCCTCGTGCCGCAGTCCGAGCGCCGTCCAGCTGCCGCAAAGCGCGATAGTCTGGTCGGCTTGCGCGCCGCCGGCGAGCCGAAGCCTCGGGAGTACGCGTTGCTCAAAGCCGAGGTGGTTAGCGGGCCGGCGTGGCGCATGATCTTTCCGATCCTGCGCTTCGACCGTGCCGCAGCTTTGGGACGCAATTCGCATCGCCGCGGCCGTGCGCGCTTGCGATGCATGTCCGTTGTGTCGAGCGAGTTCCATCTCAGATGCCGCAAGAAAGTTTGGTCGCCTCTCGCCGCCTACCGCAGACGGCAGTTGAACATGTCGAACCTATTGGTACTCACTGCCTCCACCGCGCCCCGACCAGCCGTCCAAGCGCTGCAACACCGCCTCGGTCATCGCCTGCACCGCTAGTTCCTCACGCGGGTCCAGCGATTTCAGCTGCGGCTCGCCACGCCGCTCTCGCTCCTCATACAACCCGCAGTGGAGGAGTTCGTGCACCAGAATCTTCGCGAGACGCTGCGGCTCGCTCCTCACGCTCTCCCGCACGGCGATGATGTTCTGCCCGTCGACGGTGCGGACGTAGACCGCCGGCCATGGCAGTTCCTCGGCCGGATAGCGGCGCAGGTCGGGATTCGTGCAAGGCAGCCCGAATGCCGCCACTGCAGCGATCAGTGTGCTCAGTTCCATCTAAGCCGTGTCCTGTGAAGTCTCATGCGGGGAAGCCGCGCCCGTCTGTCTGACGATCCCGCACGTCGTCCCCACCTTGGAACGAACGTTAACACTGCGTGCCGCCTCAACTCTAGAAAGAGGTTGGCATGCTTTTGGATAATCTTGTGCTCCCGGATCTGAGCGAAGCTGAATCGCCCACGCGTTCGTGACCATTCGAGATTTGGGGTCTCTGTCGTGCTCTAAACTGCCGTGGGGTGATGCCCGTCACGCGTTTGAAATGGCGCGTGAGATGGCTTTGATCGGCGAACCCAACGGCACTGGCCACCTCCGCCACCGACCGCTCATCCGCGCCGGCCGATAGTAACCAGCCGGCGTTATTCACGCGAAGCCGAATCAGGTATTGATGCGGCGACACGCCCAGCGAGTGCTTGAACACCCGGGCGAGATGAAATCGGCTCAGGTGAACGGCCTCCGCGATGTCCGTCAGTGACAGCTCGCGCGCGTAGTTGTTATGGATGAACGCCAGCGCGGCGATGACGGCTCGTGGCCTGCTCTCGCGGCCGCTTTCAGAGCATCCAGGCGGGATGATCGGATTCGGTGTCGATGCGCTGCCAAGCTTACCTCCGTCGGCGCATCGCGCATAATGGCGCAACAGGTGCACGGCGAGAATGCTGGCCAGTGAGTCTGCGTAGAGCGCGCTGCCGGGTTCGCCGCGGATCGTCTCCTGCGCCAGTACTGCCGCGATATTCGCGATGGCGATGTCGTGCGCACGCTCGGCCAGCAACAAGCGATACTCGCAAGAGCCCAACCCGAGCACCGCTTGCGCCACGCGGTCCAAGAAATCGGGCTGCATGCGCAAGACCGAAACGCTGATGCGGGTCGACCAACTCCAGCTCACAGGGGTATGCGCCGGCACGACGGCGACGGACCCCGGGCTAAGCTCGCGTTCGACCCGCTCGCCGGCGCTCGTGCGCACGGTACGCCCGCTGGTGAGGCTCACCAAGATCAGATGTTCCCTGCCGTGATGAGCCCAGGCGCGCGGCGAGGGCGGATAATCGCGGCGCTCGAAGTCCAGCGCCGACCATCCCAAACCGCGGCTGGACACCGGAACGCTGTGGGCAGCCCGGCTTGAAGACTGCGACGCCGCACTCCAAACGGCCGAAGCCGACCCCAGCCCGGACTGCACTGCGCGCACGGGTTGCCTTGCTTGGGGCCGGACTGGACTGCATCGTCTGCCCATCTCGCCTTGCATGAGGTCTGCGCACGAGGGCGCAGACCGCTGATGTCGCTGAGACTCCGTCACAATGACCTCCTGACAAGTTGCAGCATCAGGGCGCATGGGTCGCATTCGCGCACCGAACGCTGTACGTAACGATTGTCGATCGAGCGGCGACCGTTTCGACCGGCGCCTCGAAAAAATCATCGAAGAGCCTGTCGTCCGGGCTGTCGTCGCTCGGATCCAGGTAAATTGGAGCAGCGATCGCGAGGCGAGTCGACTACCTCGGAGGTAGTCGGACTGGACGGTTCGAGTCGGCTACGAGCCGCTCACCGAACCGTACAACTGGGAGGGGAGCGGTGCGGTCGTGCAACCGGTCGCCCAGTTGTTCGACTCACACGCAAGCCGGATAGATCCATACGACTGCTCGCGTCGGATTCGGAGCGCCTGGCGGCGCCATGAGATGCGAACTCGGGTGGCCGGCTTTGGCGGCGTAACGCTGGACCGAATGCCCGTGTGGATCTGCGTGCCGTCCCCGGCGGTGATGTAGCTCTTGCTGCCCGCGTTGGCGTGCAAAATGACGGCTGCGACCGAGACCGTGACTACGCCTTGCGCCTCGAGCGCACGAGGGAAGCGATTTGCTGTTCGTGGTGTCGGCCTGCGCAGCTTTCGATCGGGTGCGCAGTCCGGGATATCACGCAGGGCTGTGTGACCTTTGCCAGTGGATCACCGACCAATCGGGAACCAGTCCAATGATCACCGAAGCGCTCACCAACTCCACCGTCAAAGCTGCCATCGAGGCGCTGCAAAGCGGCGACCGGCATGCCTGGTCGGCGCTGCTCGAGCCCGACGCCGAGTTGTATGACGATGGCGAGCCGCGCAGCCTCGCCGCATTCACGCGAGACGCGATCGGCCACGAACGCTCCACATCGATCGACCGCGTCAGGAACCAGGGCCTGCACTTGGGTGGAGCGTTCCACTCCGCTCGATGGGGAGATTTCCGAACCTACTTCCGGTTCCGGCTCTCTGCGTCGGGCAAGATCCGGCGCCTCGACATCGGGCAGTCGAAGTGACCGGGTGCGCTCGTCCGCGGCATGCGGTCCAACGTGCGCCGGTGTGCCGATCGGCAAGCCCGGTCTAGGCAAGCTCCTTTTCGACCGCCTGAAACAGGTGTTCGAGGCCGAAGGACACGTCGACGATGGCGCCGTTGATGAAGAAGGTCGGGGTCACGCGCGCGCCGCTGCGCCTGGCGCTGTCGACATGCTCAGCCACACGTTGACGGTAGACCTGATCCTTCAGCTCGTAGTCGAACCGCTCGAGGTCGAGCTCCAGCTGCTGTGCGTAGCCGCGCAAGTCGTTGGGCTTCAGCTCGAGCTGGTGCTCGAAAAGGAGCGCGTGCATGGGCCAGAACCTATGCTGGGCGCCGGCGGCTTCTGCCGCTTCGGCAGCGAGCTCGGCGTGCGGATGCACTTCCGTCAACGGAAAATGGCGGAACACGAAGCGCACGCGGTGCTCGAAGCGCTTGAGCAGGAGTTTCACCGCCGGGTAGGCCTGACCGCAATTCGGGCACTCGAAATCGCCATACTCGACCAGCGTTACGCGAGCGGTTTCCGGCCCGACGATATGGTCGGTGGAGTTGACCGGTACGGCCAACGTGAAGGGTTCAGTGTGCCGGTTCACCGGAGCGTAGCGATCTTTGACGGGCCGTTGCGTGCAATGGAGCGGCATGCCCGCACCAGACGCTTGCGTCTCGGCGAGTCACACACCTCCGAACTCCAGCCAGGCCTGATCCACGTAGCACCAACCCCAGGTCTCTCCGGGTTCATGCGAGCGCATGATGGGATGCCCTGTCGCGTGGAAGTGCTTGGTCGCATGCTTGTTCTTCGAGCTGTCGCAACAGCCTACATGCCCACACGTGAGGCACAGGCGCAGATGCACCCACTCGTCGCCCGTCTGCAGGCATTCCTCGCAGCCATCGCTCTGCGGGGACACCTCGCGGATCTGGTTGAAGTGTTCGCATCGGGCAACCATCTACTTGACCCTACATCGATGAGGGGAGCGTTCGCGAGACACCCGGACAGCCAGCATCCACGCATCGAGTCGGTGCGCAGAACCTGGCTCGCGAGCCGCTCGCTGCGTCCATTGTCACCCAATCGAGCACTCTTGTCCGCGCCCGTACGCTCGCCTTGATCATCGCACCCGCCCCGGGGTCCCCATGGACGGGAGGCGACCGATCAGGATCAGACCCCGCCGGGCTCCAGCCCCTTATGCTTGATGACCGTCAATGCAGCAGGCGCGGTCAGGAAGCGGATGAACTGCTCCGCGATCGCCGGTTCCTTCGCCTGGGTGCCGACGCCCGCGGTGAGCGTGACGTAGCTCTGCACCTCGGCCGGAAGCGGACCGACGACCTCGACGCCGCGCACCGGCAGCAGCTCGTTGATGAGCTGCACGCCGAGTTGCGCCTCCCCGTTGGCCACCATTTCGCCCACATTCGAAGTCCCGTACTTCGTCTTGGGTTGCATCGCCTCGGCGATGCCCATCCGCTCCAACAGGCCGGCGAAGTAGATCCCGCTCGCGCCGGCTTTCGAGTACGCGATCGACTTCGCGTCGAGGAGCGCGCGCTTGAGTGCCTCGACCGAGCCGATATCCGGTTTGAAAGCTCCCGCGCGCACGGCGATCCCGATGCCGCCGTGAGCGATGTCGGTACGCGTGGCGGCGACGAGCTTGCCCTGGCCGATCAGCTCGTCGGTCACGGTGGAGGTCATGATCGCGAGGTCGAAGCTCTCCCCGTCGGCGATCTGCTTCTTCATGAGGTTCGACACGCCATAAGTGATGTCGAGCTTGTGGCCGGTTGCGCGCTCGAACCGCGGCGCGAGCTCCTGCACGACGGTCTGGACACCGACAGTGCTCAGGATCTTGAGGTCGGCGGGGTGGACAGTTGCGGGCAATGCCGACACGAAGAGCGCTGCCGCCGTCGCCGCATGGAATCGCCCGAGACGGATCGTCATAGCCTCCTCCCTGTTCTGCTCTCACCTTCGATGACCCGCGGGGTATGGGTCCGTCCGAACCGACGAGCACGGTCCTTCACGCTGGACGGCTGCGTACCATGGTACGCCCAATGCACATGCTCCTGCACGAAGGCGATGGGCGCGTTTTGTGGCACACTCCAGAACGACGATCGTCTGCAGCCACAATTCGGGTAGCGCCGCCCGGCCGGCCGCACACTGGGGAAATGCTGCGCGCTTCCCTGTCACCAAGCACCGATACGCATCGAGTCACATGCTCGCGCTCAAGCTCGCTCTGGTACCCTCACTCATCTGCGCGATCACGCTCGCCGGCCGCCAGTGGGGTCCGGCAGTGGCGGGCTGGCTCTCCGGCTTCCCCGTGATCGCAGGCCCGATCCTGTTCTTCGTGGCCACCGAGCAGGGAGATGCGTTCGCAGTCACGGCCGCCGCCGGAACTCTTTCCGGCGTTCCTGCACTGCTCTCGTTTGTCATCACCTATGCCTGGGCCGCGACACGCGCGAACTGGCTCGCGAGCCTCGCAGCCGGATTGCTTGCATACTTGGCAGCGGCAGCATTGTTGTACGGGCTCGCGCCCGGCCTCTACACCGCCAGTCTTCTGGGGCTCGCCTGCGTCTGGGTCGCCCCGCGCCTGTTCCCTGCCGTCGTCGGGCCTCCCTCCGCTCCTGAGCTGCGCTACGGCGAGCTGCTCCTTCGCATGCTCGCCGGCGCAGGCGTCGTGCTCGCGCTCACGCACTTCGCGCCCGTGCTGGGTCCACGGCTGAGCGGGCTGCTCGGCATGTTTCCGATGCTCGGCAGTGTTCTCGCCGTCTTCTCCCATCGTCACGCCGGGGCGCAGTTCGCGATCCATCTGCTGCGCGGCATGGCGCTGGGGCTCTACGCGCTCGTCACGTTCTGTTTCGTCCTCGCGGCCGTGTTGCCGTGGCTGCACATCGGGGCCGCCTTCACGCTCGCGCTCGGCTCAGCGGCCCTTGCGCAGGGCCTGACGCGAGTTCGAGCTCGGCCTGCCTGAGCGCGCGGACTGCTCAGATCCGTATGCTCCCGAGAAAAGCGGTTTAGAGCGGGACCCGCTCTTGCGCTGCGAGCGAAGCGCACGCTTCCTCTCCTTCGTCCCCACCCTACCGTGCGCAGGAAGGAAGGACCGCCGTCACGCGCTCCGTCGGGTCCGCGCTGCTGGAAGCTATGCGACTACAGCGGAGGGCGGGATGGAGGGACCTGTGGCTCCGCTCGTCTCGAGCGCTGTGACACCGAGGCCTTCCTGGCCGGGCACGAAGTGCACCGTTACGTTGAAGAGCACCCCGAGCCTCACGTGCACCTCGATGGTGTCGGCCGCCAACGTGCGCAGGAGCTCTTTGAAATTCACCGCCGTCTCCACGGCTCGCAGCACCGCGGCCAGCACCCGGTTCTCCTTGTGCGCCTCGCGCAGGTGGCGGATCTTCTCGGGGTCGAGCGAGCGAACGGAACCCGACACGATCAGCCTCACCGACGGCAGCATGCCCACGTCGACGGCGACGTCCTTGACGGACAAGCCGACGCTGCGCAACTGCGGCAGCATGCGATTCACGTCATCGAGAAACTTCTCCATCTTCTTCTTGGCGTTGGTCATGATTGCGGCTACGTTCATGGTGCACCTCCGTCTCCGAACGATGATGAAGTTGCGGTGCGGAGCCCGGCATGACGGGCTCCGCCGCCACCAACCGGCCAACCGCCGACTCACCCTGCCGGTTGATTCTCACGACGTACCACAGCGCGAGTGTTGCCACGACCAGGCCCGCGAGCAGTCCGCCCTGATATCGATGCAGAAAGAAGCTCCAAGCAGCCAGCAGCGCGTTCAACCCCCATTGGACCGCGAACAAAGGCACGGCCGATCGGCGCTGCTGGAACAGAACAACACCCGCGACCACGCTAAGCACGAGAAAGAGATCGAGCAAGATCAAAGGCGCCAGCGGCAGACCGAGGCCATCCACACAGACTCGCGACCTGCCGAGACTCATGGCGACATGCGCGAGGCATGTCCCGAACGACGCCAGGAAGTTGACCCCTCCGAGCAAGTAGGCGCCGGAGATCAGCCACACGAGCGCGGGCCGACCGAGCGCAGGGGGTTTCTTCTCCTCTGGGACGAGCGCGCGCATCAAGGCGGCAAACGCGTCCTCGTAAGTCCGCTCGTCGAAGTTCACCCATTGCAGGTTGCCCAGCGTCAAGCCGATGGCCGGCGGCAGCTGCACGGACTTATAGACGAGAGGAACGATGCGCCGGCCGGACGAGGCCGCATACGCCAGCTCCCGGTTCACTTCGTCCGATGCGACGGACCTGGGGGAGAGGACAATCAGGAAGGCGCCGCACTGCTGAATCGCCTGCGCGATCTCCTCGCGCCAGGGTTGCGCTGCGCGGATTGCTTCTTGGTCGATCCAGCAGCGCAAGCCGCGCCGCTCGAGATCCCGGGCTAGATCGCCCGTGAAGCCGCGGTCTTCGTGAGCATAGCTGAGGAAGACGTGACTCATCGAGCCCCCATCGCCGCAGGTGATCGGCGAGCGCTTCGCACACTGGCGCGGACCGGCATCGGGCGTAGCGGACATACTGCCGCCGGGATCAGGACAATGCAAGCAAAGCTGCCCTGCTCCGCAACGGGACGCCGATATCCCTGACTCGCCGCGCTCGCGAGAGTCCGAGCACTGTCGCGTAATGACGACAGGGTAGGCGGGCTCCGCACTCGGCGCTTTCAGCATTCCAGGAGCACACCCGGCAGCCGAGTGGAGCGCGGACGCCGACAGAGCGCGCAAGCGACGCGCAGCACGTGGCGCGCCCGGACGAGCTAAAGGAAACCGAAGCGGGGACGACGGTCAAGGCGACGTCACTGACCGAAGGCCAGCCGTCTTGTCGCCCCGATCGGTAAGCTACTCGGCGGGCTTGATCTTCTCCTTCGTTTTCTCGATGAGGTTAGCAAGCCCCTTTTGCATGACCTTCTGCCATTCCCCATCGGTCGCTGCGAACGACTCGATGGCCGCGGAACCTCGAACCGTCTGCTCCGTGGTCGGGATGACGACCTGCCCGTTGATCACCAAGATGCCCTCGAACTCCAACGTGATCGCCGCGAACCCGGGAGTGAACCAAGACCAGAATTGCTGGATGTCTACCCTGAGTGGGACCGCTTCCCCGTACTTCGGCGACTTCTCGTCCACGACGGCATAGCCCCGCTGCCGCGCCGCGTCCGTCACCACCTCCCTGACCAGTTGCTGAACCGTGCGCCCCTCCGGCAGAAGGATGTCGGCCATCGCATTGCCGAAACCGCCTCGCTTTCTGGCGATCGCTCGCGAGGTGATGGCGGGGTTGTTGAGGTCCTTCGCATCCGGGAGCGAAGGGGTGGATGGTTCGCTGGGTTTGCCTTCGAAATGGCGCTTGTCATTCACCTCCGTCACCTTGATGAAGCCCTTTGGCGGGGCAGCCTCGGCGGCGGGCACCGTGACGTCGAACGTAGAGCGCGTTGCTGCGCAGCCCGATATCAGCAACGCAAGCAGCACCGCAAATGCGCATCTCAGTTGCACTGTTGAGCTCTGCATCGTGTCCTCGCTGGTTGTGGGAGGCGTCGTGCCGACTTATGCCTCCGTGTGGGACTGCGTTGACTGGATGGACCCCGCAAGCAGCGCGTGCGGCTGGCTGGGCTTCTCATGTCACTTCGGGTTGAGCGACCAGCCGCTAATTCTGATCCCGGGCGTAGGTCTTACAATGCAAGCCGAGCCTCCCGCTGCTTGCAGCTCCGTGCCGTTGGCGATCGAACCCGCTCCGACATATGAACCGTATCATGTGTTACGGGACGACGCGAAGCGGAGTATGACGGATGCGCAAAGCCCTGTGAAGCGCTGGCGTAGGCTCGTCGCGACTTTGACGCCGACGGGCGAGAGCGCGATACTGCAGCGAACCGGGACTACGAGATCGTCCCTGGCTCATTCGCACGTCATCCGGGGATGGCGAGACGCATACTGATCATTCAGGGTCATCCTGACTCTCAGGCCAAGCACTTCGGGCACGCGCTGGCGGATGCATACCAGGCCGGCGCGGAAGAGGCAGGGCATGAGGTGAAACGGCTCGCAATAGCCGAGCTCGACGTGCCGGTGCTGCGCCGCCGGGAGGACTGGGAAGGCGGGATCGCTTCCGAGCCGATTCGCCGGTCCCAAGAAGCGATCGGATGGGCGGAGCATCTCGTGCTCCTCTATCCGCTCTGGCTCGGCGCCATGCCCGCGCTCCTGAAGGCGTTCCTGGAGCAGGTCCTGCGGCCGGGTTTTGCATTCGGGAGAGAGCAAGCCGGCAAGGTAGGCCGCCCGCTGCTCACCGGCAAGAGCGCGCGAATCATCGTCACGATGGGGATGCCCGCGCTCGTCTACCGCTGGTACTTCGGCGCGCACAGCCTGAAAAGCCTGGAACGGAACGTCCTCGGCTTTTGCGGCGTACGCCCGATCCGCGCCAGCCTCATCGGGATGGTGGAGGCGATGGGCGACGCCAAGCGAACGAGATGGATGGACGAGGTCCGCGCGCTGGGGCGGGCGGCCCGCTAGGCCAGCGCCGATTGGAGGGCAGCACGACGATGGAAGAAGCGCAAGTCTCCGACATCTACAACTACCGCGCCGTAGACGCACTGCTGTCCACCTCCGGGCAACCCACCGAGGACGAGCTGAGGGTTGTCGCGCGCGAAGGGTTCGAGGTGGTGATCAATCTCGCCCTTCACGACGATCCACGCTACTCGCTTCGAGATGAGACCGGTCTGGTCCAGTCGCTGGGGATACGGTATGTGCACATCCCGGTACAATTCGCCGCCCCAACGGAAGCCGATTTGGACGCGTTCTTCGCGGCCATGGAGCAGCACCGCGGTCGGAAGATCCTGGTCCACTGCGCCGCCAATAAGCGCGTCACCGCATTCCTCGGGCTATACCGTGTCATCCGCCAGGGCTGGCGGGAGGAGGATGCCTTCGCGCTCATGCACTCGGTCTGGCAGCCGGACGCGGTGTGGTCACCGTTCATCGCAGCGATGCTCGAGCGGCCGCGAGGCTGACGGAGAGGTCAGTCCGCGTTCGCCCTACGGGCGCGCCGCGAGAAACGGAGATCTTCCGCGCGCGCCAGCAGGCGATGTGATCGATTGACTCCCGCCGTAGCAGACGAAGCATTCGCGCGCGACCGCAAACCCCTGCTCAAAACCAGTTGGCCTTGTCGACCACGTTCCGCAGCGGGCGGCCGTCGCGGAAGCGGCGGCAGTTATCGAGGAACACCTCGGCGCGACGGTCGTCCAGGTATGGCCCCGCGGCGGCCACGTGGGGCGTGATCAGCATTCCCGGCGCGTCCCAGAGCGGGTGCTCGGCAGGCAGGGGCTCGCGCTCGAACACGTCCAGGCCCGCTCCGGCCAGTTGACCGGAGCGCAGCGCGGCGTCGAGATCCGCGAGCTTCACCGTCGCACCGCGCCCGATGTTGATGAAGACGGCGCCGCGCTTCATTCGCGCGAAGAACGCGGCGTCGAACATGCCTCGCGTGGCTGGGGTTTCGGGCACGGTGACGATCACGAAGTCGCCGCGCGACAAGATGTCATTCAGCCTTTCCGGCCGCACCAGCTCGGCTACGCCCGGAAGCGAGGACTCGACCCGCGGATCGATCCCGATCACATGGATCCCGAACGCCGCGCACAGCCGCGCCGTCTCTGCGCCGATTCCCCCGACGCCAAGAATCACGGCCGTGCACTCGGGCAGGTGGGACGTCGGTGCGCCGGTCTTCCATTCGCGGTGCGCCTGCTGCGTCCAGTAGCGCGGCAACCCGCGGGCGAAGGCGAGCATCATCGCCAGGATATGGGCGCCGATATGGTCGTTGAAGATCCCCCGCATGTTCGTCACCACGACATTGCTAGCGACCAGTGCCGGGTGGTAGAAGCTCGGGTCGGGGCCCGCCTGCGGACATTGGATCCAGCGCAGGCGCTTGGCGCTTGCGAACAGATCCGGCGGCAGCTTGCCGAAGGCAGCGTCGGCGCTGGCGATGTGCGCGTCGGCCTCGGCCCGGGTGCGTGCGAGCACCACCTCCACGTCCGGCAGCATCTCCTTGAGTGCCGCCGGATAGCGGTCGGCGATATGCGAGTCCGGATAGCTCTCGTCGCGGTACAGCAGGAGTTTATACGTCATGATCGCTCGTGTTCGAGTATGGCGGAGCGTTCTGCCGAACGGCGCGCGTGGAACTAGATGCGGCTGACGGAAAGCAAGTTCAACCGTATCACGCCTCGCGGAAGCGCTCAAGGCGAGCGGTAGTGCCGAGTCGGGTGAGTCGGCGAGGACTGGAAGGAGTCACGATCCGCAGCCAGGCGGGAATGAAGAACGCGCCGAGCGAAGTCCCCGTTGCACATCGCCTGAGCGGCCGCATCGAACGCCCGACGTCACTTGCGTGCGGAGAGTACTATGACACGATCCAATATGTCGGCGTGGTTCATGCGGACTCGCAGGACAGAGCAAGATTCGGCGCATTGCCGCACGCTACTCGGTGTCGCACCCGATGCTTGAGGGTCCGGGCAGCCGGCATCGATGGCGGATAAGGGATTCAACACGCGATTTCCGTCCCTTGCATCCCGTCCTGCATGAGGTCCGTGCCCTTCGATGCCCACAGCCGAAAATTCTGCGATCCGTTCGTCGCGCAAAAGGGAACCCTTGACCCCAGAACCTGAACGGCTAGACGCAATTCCGCAATCGGCCCGTCCCGATCGACTGGAGCCCGCACGCTCGCGGCGAGTCATGTTCGTCACGCTCATCGCACTGCTGCTCGTAGTGCTGGGGCTGGTGCTGGTGGTGTTCTGGCCCTTTCTGCTCACACTGGCGCTCGCCACCGCGATGGCGCTGCTGCTCCGCGGCACGCACCTGCGCCTCACCCGGCTGTTCGGCGGCAGCGCCGGGTTGTCGGCGCTCACCATCGTGCTGGCCGTCACGCTCGTGATCCTCATCCCGGTGATGGGCCTGATTGCGGGCATCGCCACCCAGGCGCTCAGCCTGTACGCATGGCTCGCCCCCCGACTGAACAGCGCGACACTGACCGAGTGGTGGACCCAGCACCTGCTGGTAGACTTCCCTTGGCTCGCGCAGCTGCACGCGATCGGTGAAGGGCGCGTGATGGATTTCCTCATGGCTTCCGCGTCGCGCCTGGCGGCGACGGCCAACTACATCCTGCAGCGCGCTGTCACCGGCATGACCTCGGCTGCGTTCGAGCTGGCGCTGTTGCTGATCACGCTGTTCTTCTTCCTCCGCGACGGGATGCAGTTTCGCGAACAAATCCGACGCGTCTCCCCGCTCAGCAAAGAGCAAGCGGACGGCGTGCTCGATTCGATTGCGCAGACCATGCGCGGTGCGCTCGCCTCGCTGCTGTTCGTGCCATTCGTGCAGGGCGGGCTCGCGCTCGCCGGATATCTCGTGCTGGGGCTGCCCAATGCGCTGCTGTGGGCAGGCGTGACCACGGTGATGGCCTTTGTCCCCGGCGTGGGCACGCCGCTGGTGTGGGGGCCGATTGCGGTCTATCTGTTCGCAAAGGGGCAAGACTGGCAGGGCGTCGTGCTGGTGCTGTACGGCGCGCTCGCCATCTCCTCGATCGACAATGTCTTGCGTCCGTTGTTCCTGAAGGGCGCGGCGCGTATCCACCCGCTGTGGAGCTTCCTTTCCATCTTGGGCGGCCTGATCGCGTTTGGCGTGGTCGGCCTGCTGCTCGGCCCGCTGGTCCTGTCGCTCGGCGTATCGGCATTGAGGATCTACGAGATGGATGTGTTGGGCGTTCCGGTGCCGCAGAGCTCACCCGGAACGGTGGAGAGGGCAGGTGAAGAGGTGAAAAGGTGAAGAGGTGAAGGGGGCGGAGGCGACCAGCCGATGCGCTTCCTGGCGGAGGGACGCGAGAGTGCACAGAACGTGCGAGATTCCCCTACGGCCCTGCCCTTCCGCCGTCGCAGCTCTCCGGCCGCGTCATTGGATCATCCCGAGCTTCCCGTTGTGCGAGCCCATGTACCACACGCGGCCGCTCGCATCCACGATCATCTTGCGGACTCCGGTGTTCTCGCCCGGTAGCTTGACCACGCGCATCTCGCCGGTCGCGGGGTTCAGCCGCACCACGGTGTTGGCGTTGATCTCGTCGGTGAACACCATTCCCGCGCCGTCGACGGTCACGGCATAGGGGCCGCCGTTCGGCCCTCCGGGCAACTCGTACTCGCGAATCTTCTTGCCCGTCATGGGATCGAAGTGCAGCAGCTTCCCGCTGCGATAGAGCGTGACCCACAGCGTGCCGTCCGGAGCGGCGGCGATTCGGCGCGGCGCACTGCCCGCACCGGTCGCGAACTCGCTCACCTGGCCGCTGCTGGGATCGATCTTGCCGAGCTTGTCCGCCACCATCCGGCATACCCACACGTTGCCCTGCTGGTCGAGCGCGAGTCCGTACGGGTTGCCCGACATCTTGTACTCGACGATCTTCCCGGAACGCATATCCAGCCGGCCCACGCGCCCTGCGCCCTGCATCGTGAACCAGATCGTGCCCTTGCCGTCGGTGATGAGCGTGTGCGGATCGCCGCCCGATGGCGTCTTGTACTGCATCACCTTGCCGGTGGCCGGGTCCAGATGCCCGATCGTGCCGTTGCCGTTCCCGGTGTACCACGCTGTGTTGTCGGCATCGACCAGCACACCGTGCGGGTACGCGCCGGGCGGCAGGTCCCACTCCTTGAACGTCTGCGTCTTCGGGTCGAAGCGTGCGATCTTGTTCCCGTGCATGACGCTGATGAAGATGCTTCCATCGGGCGCCGGTGCCGGGTCGCGCGCGAATTGAGGCGTGGGGACGGGCCACTCCTGTACCTTGCCTTCGAAATTCGCGTTGATGCCCGGCTTGACCGTGTAGTTGGAGCCGCCGGCGATTGCGACGCCTATCGTGAGCATCCAGCCTGGGATGAGCGCCAGCTGTCGTTTCATGGACTTCCTCCTGCCTCGATGAACGCGTATGGTACTGCTCCTCGGTTCCCCGCAGCGGAAACCCATGCGACGCGGCGGTGGGAGATCGAGTCGCGATGCGAACCGCAGCTTCCCTTCATTTGACACTGTGCGGATCGCTGCCGATAATCGGGGCGAAGAAGACTTCTCGGCAAGGAGGCGTGTCATGGCTGTGGATGTGTTCTCCGCGAAAAAGCTCGAGCGCCAGATCCATGTCGATCCGAAGTCCACGGCGCTGATCGTGGTGGACATGGTCAACGAGTTCTGCAAGCCGGGCGGCGCCATGGTCTTGCCCGGTTACGAGGCGTTGGTCCCGCCACAAAGGACGGTCATCGCCGCGGCACGCCAGAGCGGCTGCCCCATCCTCTGGGTCGTGGATACGCACCGGCGCAACGTCCGGCAGGACCGCGAGTTCCTCAAGCGCACCCCGCATTGCCTGGAAGGTGGCTGGGGCGCACAGGTGATCGAGGACCTGGAACCCAAACCCGACGACATCTACGTGGTGAAGCGCCGCTACTCCGCATTCTTCAACACCGATCTGGATGTGACCCTGCGCGACCTCGAGATCGACACCGTGGTCGTCTTCGGCGTGGTCACCAACATCTGCGTGCGCAGCACCGTCCACGATGCGTTCTTCCTGGGCTATCAGGTCGTCGTACCGGAGGACTGCGTCGCAGCCACCGGCGAGCGCGAGCAAGCCTCTTCGCTGTACGACATCGCCACCCACTTCGGGATCGTCAGCGACAGCGCCCAAGTGGCATCGGCGCTGCTCGAGGCCGCACCGCTTCAGAACCGCATCGCCGCTTGAGCGAGACCCACGCGCGAGCGCCGCGGACCGGATATGTCTGCGTTCTAGAAAGGGGAGGACCACCATGTCGACCAACGACCGTAACGACAAGCCGATCTCGATTGCACGCCGCCGCCTCCTTCAGGGGGCCGCCGCGGGCGCGGCGGTGCTGGGCTTTCCGTACATCGCCCGCGCGGCCGAGACCATCAAGGTCGGAGTGCTGCAACCGCTCTCCGGCGGGTTGGAGAACCTCGGCCAGCAAGGCGTCGAAGGCACACAGCTCGCCATCGAGGAGGCCAACGACGCGGGCGGCGTGCTGGGCCGCAAGTTCGAGCTGGTGATCGCCGACGACAAGACCGACCCCAAGACCGCGGTGGAGCGCTGTCGCGAGCTGATCCAACGCGACCAGGTGGTTGCGATCTTCGGACCGGTGACCAGCGCCAACCGCGACGCTATCCAACCTACGATCGAGCGCTTCAAGACGCCGCTGTTCTACGCCACCGACTACGAGGGCGGAGTGTGCAGCCGCTACATCATCTGCTACAGCGGCCTGCCCGAGCAGTGGGTGAGCCCGTTCGTCCCCTTCCTCAAGCAGAACTACGGCGACACGTTCTACACCTTCGGCAGCGACTACATCTGGCCGCACAAGATGAACGAGGCGGTGGCCAAGTCCGTGGCGCTCGCCGGCGGCAAGGTGGTGGGCGAAGAGTACACGCCCTTCGGCGTGAAAGACTTCACCAGCACGATCCGCAAGATCGACGAATCCGGCGCCAAGATCCTGGTGCTGGACGTGGTGGGGGCGGACGCGATCACCTTCGCCAAGCAGTTCACTGCGGCCGGCATGAAGGCCAAGTGCAAGTTCGCCTGGCTCGGCTACAGCGAGAACTATCTGCCGGGCCTGACGAAGGACGAGTCGGAGGGCATCGTCACGGTGGCCAACTTCATCAGCACGCTGAACAAACCCGAGGCCAAGGCCTTCGTATCCAAGGTCAAGGCGCGCTTCGGCGACACCGCGATCGTGAGCAACACGGTGGACGCACACTACATGCTCACCCGGTTCTTCATCGAGGGGATCAAGCGCGCGAACTCGGTGGATAAGGAGCAGATCATCAACCATGTCACCGGGTTTTCGCTGCAGTCGGGCAACGGCATGGTGCGCCTGCGTCCCGAGGACCGGCATGCCGATCTCAACGTGGTGATCGCCGAGACGCGCAACCAGCGCCTGGTGCTGGTCAAGGACATCGGCCTGGTCAAAGCCTCCAACCAGTGCCAGAAGTCGTGAGCCGCACGCGGGTCGGATGACCGCGAGCGTCGTGGCGCCGCCGATGCTCGAGGTGCGCGGCGTCACGAAAGACTTCGGCGGCCTGCGCGTGCTGCGCGGGGTCGATCTTGCGATCGGCGCGGGCGAGCTTCGCTGCATCATCGGGCCCAACGGCTGCGGCAAGACCACGCTCTTCAATATCATCACCGGCGCTTTCCCGCCCGGCACGGGCCGCGTGTTGTTTCGCGGCGAGGACATCACCGGCCGGCCGCCGCACCGGATTGCGCGCCTCGGCATCGGGCGCAAGTTCCAGGTTCCCGGGATCTACCCCACGCTGAGCGTCGCGGAGAACCTGGAAGTGCCGCGGGTCGGCCGGCCCGGCGCGCGAGGTCTGCGGCGCGCGCGAGCGCCGGGCCCGGGCGTCGCGCCGCCCATGAGCCGTCTGCTACGCGAGTTCGGCCTGGGTGGCGCGGCGCTGCGCGCGGCCGGCACGCTCGCCCACGGACTGAAGCAGTGGTGCGAGATCGCCATGCTGGAGAGCGCGCAGCCACAGCTGTTGCTGCTCGACGAACCCACCGCCGGCATGTCCGTCGCGGAAACCGCCGCCACCGTGCAGCTGATCCGCAGTCTTCGGACGGAGCGGGGCGCCGCGGTGCTCGTCATCGAGCACGACATGAGCTTCGTGCGCGCGCTCGGCTGCCCGGTGGTGGTGATGATCCGGGGCACCGTGCTGGTCGAGGGCAGCTATGGCGAGGTCCACGAGCACCCCGAAGTCCGGCAGGCCTACCTCGGGCAGGCGCCGCAGTGAGCGCGCGACCATGCTCAGCGTGATCGGGCTCGTCGCCGGGTACCGCGACGGCGGACGAGTCCTGGATGGCGTGGAGCTCAGGGTGTCCGACGGCGAGTGCGTGGCGCTCATGGGACGCAACGGCATGGGGAAGACCACCCTGCTGCGGGCGGTCATGGGCCATCTGCGGCCCGACGCGGGGCGCATCCGCTTCGCGGGCCAGGACATCACGGGACGGCCGCCCTATGCCGTCAGCAACTCCGGGATCGCCTACGTGCCCCAGGGGCGCGAGATCTTCAAGGACTTCACCGTGGCGGAGAACCTGCTGCTCGGCCTGATCGGCAAGAAGGCGCGAGGCGCGGTCATCCCCGGATCCGTGTTCGCGTATTTCCCGGTGCTAGCCGAGCGACGGCGGCAGATGGCGGGCACGCTCTCCGGCGGCGAGCAACAGCAGCTCGCCGTGGCACGCGCGATCGTCAGCCGCCCGCGCTTGCTGCTCCTCGACGAGCCCGCCGAGGGGATCCAGCCCTCCATCGTGCAATCGCTCGGGGCGACGCTGCGACAGATCGCGCACGAGGAGAAGATGAGCGTGCTGCTGGTGGAGCAGAATCTGGAGCTCGTGCTGGCCATGAGCACGCGCTGTCTGTTCATGGAGAACGGCCGCATCGTGGATGGTACGGACACCGCCGTGCTTCGGACCGACGCCGCGCTGCTCGACCGGTATCTGGCGATCTAGAGGCATGCGCGTCGCGCAGACTCCTGGGGTCGAAGGCCTCCCCCGTGGCGCCACTACCACCTGCGGCGCGTGTGTAGCGCGCTGGTAACCGCGTATGCAGCAAGCCCTGATCATTGCGCTCGACGCGGCCAACTTCATGCTCGCGCTGCTGCTGGTCACGCTCGGCCTGG
>Ga0335081_10004358_pt1 | contig 22316 bp, 19 predicted proteins | sample Lox_Sample_35_FD_206713 | JGI IMG/M metagenome (GOLD analysis project Ga0335081, IMG submission 206713) | Soil microbial communities from Loxahatchee National Wildlife Refuge, Florida, United States - Lox_Sample_3.5 | ecosystem: Environmental > Terrestrial > Soil > Wetlands | place: USA... | reverse complement strand
CGGCCCGATCGGCAAGGTCGCAACCGAGCCGACCTTGCCATTGCCGACCGCCGCCAGCTCGATGCTGCCGCCGCCCAGATCGCCGACCACGCCGGTTGCATCGGGGATGCCCGAGAGCACGCCGAGGGCGGAGAGCCGGCCTTCCTCCGAGCCGGGCAAAACGCGCACGCGAATCGAGAAGCGCTTCTCGATATCATTGACGAAATCGGCGCCGTCTTCGGCGTCGCGCACCGCGGCGGTCGCCAGCACGTCGATTCGCGATGCGCGCGCCGCGCGCGCGAGCGCGACAAAGCGCTGCAGGTTCTCGCGCGCGAGCTCGACGCCGTCGCGGTTGAGCCGGCCGGTCCGCTCGAGCCCGCGGCCCAAGGCGCACATCACCTTTTCGTTCAAGAGCGTGCGGGCGGCGCGGCGCGGCTCGTCATACATCACGAGTCGCAGCGAGTTGGAGCCGATATCGATGACGGCGACGCTTTGGGGATGCGCCGAGGTTTCGTTCGCAGCGCTGAGACGACGGATGATCTTCGCCTGATCCACAGGGCAGGAAGCTAGCGCTTTGCGCGCTCGGCGACAAGCCGCGGCCCGCCGCGCGGACGCTGCAAAGCGCTGCCGCGCCCGGAGAGACTCGGGTTGGTCATGAAATAATTGTGTGCGCTGAACGCCGCGGGATCGCCGCTGACGCGGTGATAGACGCCGTCGGGATCGAGATCCCAGCTTTGCGCCTCGTCCTGCAGCGAATGCACCATGATCTCTTCGAGCACCTGGCGATGGACGGTCTCGTTCTCGATCGGCACCAGGCTCTCGACTCGCCAATCGAGATTGCGCGGCATCCAATCGGCCGAAGAGATGAACACTTTCGCCGCGGGCGACGGCAGCGGGTGGCCGTTGCCGAAGCAGACGATACGGCCGTGCTCCAAGAACCGGCCGATGATGCTTTTCACATGGATGTTCTCGGAGAGGCCGGGGAGGCCGGGCCGGAGGCAGCAAATGCCGCGCACGATGAGCTCGATCTTCACCCCGGCATGCGAGGCGCGATAGAGGTGATCGATCATCGCCGGATCGACCAGCGAATTGACCTTGAGCCAGATATGCGCGGGGCGGCCGGCGCGCGCATGCGCGATCTCATCGTCGATCAGCTCGCTCAAGCGCGAGCGCAGCGTGAGGGGCGCGACGGCGATCTTCTCGAGCGTCGCCGGCGTCGCGTAGCCGGTCATGTAGTTGAAGATGCGCTGCGCGTCGCGGCAGAGTGCCGGATCGCAGGTGAAGAAGGAGAGATCGGTATAAACCTTCGCGGTGTAGGGATGGTAATTGCCGGTGCCGAAATGGACGTAGGAGCGCAAGCCCCCGGATTCACGCCGCACCACCAGCGAGACCTTGGCGTGGGTCTTCAGCGCGATGAAGCCATAGACGACCTGGACGCCGGCGCGCTCGAGATCGCGCGCCCATTTGATGTTGGCCTCTTCGTCGAACCGCGCCTTCAACTCGACCAAGGCCGTCACCGATTTGCCGGCCTCCGCCGCCTCGATGAGCGCGCGCACGATCGGGCTGTCGTCGCTGGTGCGATAGAGCGTCTGCTTGATCGCCACCACCGACGGGTCGCGCGCCGCCTGGCGCACGAACTGCACCACCACGTCGAAGCTTTCATAAGGATGGTGGACGATGATGTCCTTGGCGCCGATCGCGGCGAAGCAATCGCCGCCGAAATCGCGGATGCGCTCGGGGAAGCGCGGATTGTAGGGCGTGTAGATGAGGTCGGGCCGCTCGTCGACGATGAGGCGGCGGAGATCGGCGAGACCCAAAAGCCCGTCGAGCGCGATCACGTCGGTCGGCGGCACGTAGAGCTTCTCGGCGAGGAATTGCTGCAGATCCTCGGGCATGCCGGATTCGACGCACAGCAGGATCACATTGCCGCGGCGGCGGCGCTTCAGCGCGCTCTCATAAAGGCGGACGAGATCCTCGGCCTCTTCCTCGATTTCGACCTCGCTATCGCGCAGCACGCGGAACATGCCGCGGCCGACGACGGCGAAGCCGGGGAAAAGATGATCCAAGAACTCGCCGATCAAAGCCTCGAGCGGCATGAAGCGCAGCGCCTTGCCCGGCAAACGGATGAAGCGCGAGATCGTCGCCGGTACCAGCAGGAGCCCTTCCATGCGATTGCCGTCGCTCTCGCGCGTGAGCTGCAAGGCGAGCCCCAGGCCCCAATTGGCGATGAACGGGAAAGGATGGGCGGGATCGACCGCGAGCGGCGTCAGCACCGGGAACACATCGGCCCAGAAGCGCTCGGTGATGAACGCGCGGTCCTCGGCCGAAAGCGCTTCGGCACCGATGACGGAAATGCCCTGCTCGTCGAGCAGCTGACGCAAGGCGCGCAGCGTCACCTGCTGATCGCGCATCAGCTTGCCGGCGCGGGCGCTGATGGCGTCGAGCTGCTGCGCCGGGGTCAAGCCGTCCTGGCTCGGCGTCGCCACCTCGGCCAGCACCTGGCCCTTCAATCCCGCGACCCGCACCATGTAGAATTCGTCGAGGTTGTTGGCCGAGATCGAGAGAAAGCGCAGCCGCTCGAGGAGCGGCTGGCGCGGATTGTCGGCCTCGGCGAGGACCCGCTCGTTGAAAGCGAGCCAGGACAGCTCGCGGTTGATGAAACGCTCCGGCGAGCTCTGGTCGATGCTGCGATCGGCGAGCTTTGCTTGCGCCATGAATCCCGCTCCATTCCAGACCCTTGCCGGCAAGTTTATAACGATAAGATGAACATGTCATTGCAGCCTGTGACAATCCGGGGGAGCGGGAGCGCCAAGTCTTGAAAACGCTATATCTTTTGCGCCACGCCAAAGCAGCGCCCGATTCGCCCAAGGGCGATGCGGCGCGGCCGTTGCTGAAGCGTGGCCGCAAAGCCGCGGCCGCGATGGGCGAGCTTCTCGGCGGGCTCGAAGCCCGACCGGAGCTAATCCTGTGCTCGCCTTCGGTGCGCACGCGCGAGACCCTCGACCTCGTCCTGCCGGCGCTCGACCCCGCCCCCGATATCGCGATCGAGAACGAGCTCTATCTCGCCCCCGCCGCGGCGCTGCTCGACCGTCTGCGCCGCGTGCCGGACAAAACCGGCTGCGTGCTGCTGATCGGCCATAATCCGGGAATCCACGAATTGGCGGCGCGGCTCGCCACCGATGACGAAGAGCTGCGCCAGAATTTCCCGACCGCCGCGCTCGCGGCTTTGGCCGTGCGCGGCGCCTGGTCGGAGCTGCATTGGCACGAAGCGGCGCTGTCCTTCTTGCGCACGCCGAAAGACCTCAAATCGGATCGCGACGACGCTTGATAAGCAATTCGCGGGCCAGCGGAATGGCGATCGCGCGGCTGGAGGCGAGCGAGGCCGCATCGAGCTCGGCCACCATCTCTTGCGCCGCCGCGAAAGAACGGTCGAGCTGCAGGACGAGATAGGCGATCAGCTCTTCGCCGATTTGGAGCTGGCGGTCGGCAAAAAGCTTGACCAGGAGCGCGCCCAGCAACTCCTCGTCCGGCGCTGCGACCGCGACCGTCGGCGAGGCCAGCAGCCGAGAGCGCAAATCGGGCAGCGCAATGCCCCAGCGCGCCGGCGGCTCGCGCGCCGCCAGCAGCACATGGCCGCGACGCTCGGCCAGCAGATTGTAGAGATGGAGGAGGGCCTCCTCGTCGGCGCGATCGGCCTCGTCGATCGCCGCCGCGCGCGCCGCGCCGAGGAGCGCCGGGACGCGATCCGGCGCCAAAGCCGCCGCATCGATCAGCGCCGCGCCCGAGCGCGCGCACCACACTTCGACCAGATGGGTCTTTCCGCTGCCCGCGGGTCCCGCAAGGGCAAGGGCTGGCCCCGGCCAATCCGGCCAGCGATCGATCCAGGCGATCGCCGCCGCGTTGCAGGACGCGACCAGGAAATCGGCCCGGCCCAGCGCCGGGCGGATGCCGAAATCCAGCGGGAGCTGGGTCATCGCTCCGAATGCGTGGCTTTAAACTGAGCGGGCATCCATTGCTCGATCATCAGCCCCACAGCTCTTTGCTGGCGCGGCGGGCACCTTCGGCGAGGCTCGCGAGCTTCGCCCACACGATCTCGGGATGGACGCGATTGCCTAAGCCGCAATCGCTGCCGGCAATGACGTTCTCGCGGCCGACGATCTCGGCATAGCGCAAGATGCGGTCGGCGACGAGATCGGGATGCTCGACGAGGTTGGTGGCGTGGCTGACCACGCCCGGCATCAGAATCTTGCCTTTCGGGACGCCCGCGTTCTTCCACACGCGCCATTCATGCTCGTGGCGCACATTGCCGGCCTCGAAGGAGTAGCTCCGGGCGTTCACCTGCAACACGAGATCGACGATGTACTCCAGCGGCAGATCATGGGTGTGGGGCCCGTGCCAGCTGCCCCAGCACAAATGATAGCGCACCTTGTCCTCGGGAATGCCCTGCAAGGCGCGGTTCACCGCATCGATCCGCAGCTTCGCGAATTTGCGATAGGCGTCGATGCTGGGCTCGGGCTTCAGCATGTCCCACCAATCCGGGAGACCCGGATCGTCGATCTGGAGGATGAAGCCGGCCTCGACCACCGCGCGGTATTCCTCCGCGATCGCATCGGCGAGCGCAAAGAGGAACTCCTCGTCCGTCGCATAGTATTCGTTGTGAATGAAATGATCGAACCAGCCCGGCGCCAGAACGGCGAGAAAGGCTTCCTCGACCTTGACGCCGGAGCGCTCGATCGCCGCCTTGAAAACCGCGATCTCGCGCTTGATCGCCTCGGGTCCTTTGGACTTCAGGGGGGCGCGCACGATTGTGCGCTCAGGCGGCCGCACGACCGGTCGCTCGCCGGGCACGAAGAACATCGTCTTCTGCTCGTCCATCGCAGCGTAGAATTCGGGAAAGTCGTCGCGCTCGCGGGTACGAAGATTGCTGGAAACGGCCTCGCCCGGTTGCAAGGGACGGGTCGCGAGGCCCGAGAAATGCGCCGCGTAATGCCCGCTCATGCCATGGGCGGTCCAGAACTCGCCGTCATTGACAATGTCGACGCCGATTTCGACCTGGCGCCGCACGATCTCGGCGACGACGGGCACCACTTTGGCGTCGAGCTCCTTGGGGTCGGTTACGTCCGCACGCGCGAGCCGTGCCGGCATGTCGGCGAAATCTTTGGGCGCGGGCAACCGGCCCACATGCGAGGTGCGGATGCGGTCGGTGTTGTATCGCATGGCATCTCCCTTTTATGCCTCGCGCGCTTCGATATCCGGCGCATCGAGGAGCGCATTGGCAGAGCCGACTTTATCGTCCGGTGGAACCAAAGCAATCGGGAGGAGAGGAGCCTAGGCTTCGGGCTCGCGGCGGCCTTGGGCCGGATCGTAAAGCGGGCTCGCGAGATAGCGCGACAGCGCAAAGCGCACGAGCACGCCGGTAACGGCCGCGGCCGGCAAAGCGATCAGCACCCCGACGAAGCCGAAGAGCGCACCGAAGGCCAGCAAGGCGAAGATCACCCAGACGGGATGAAGGTGGACGCGCGAGCCGACCAGCTTTGGTTGCAGCACGTCATTGCCGATAAGATGACCGACGACGAAGACCACGGCAATGATCGCGGTCGTGGTCCAGGTGCCGAACTGCACCGCCGCGAGCCCCAAGGCCAGGACCAAGCCGAAGGCCTCGCCGATATAGGGAATGAAAGAGAGGATCCCGACGATGATCCCGAGAATGAACGCGAAATCCAATCCGAGAAGGCTCAGCGCGACCGCGTAATAGATGCCCACGATCAGGCAGACCAGCGCCTGGCCGTGGAGATAGCCGCCGATGGTCTCGTTGACGAGATGAAGCTGCTCGCGAATGGTCGGGGCATAAGGCCGCGGCAGCAAGGCATCGAGCTGCTCCGTCAGCCGGTCCCAATCGCGCAGCAGGAAGAAGGCGACAAGCGGCGTGATCAGCAGGAGCGACAAGGTATTGGCGAGCGCGAGGCCGCTCGTCAGCAAGCCTTGCGCCAAGCCCGCGGCCCAGGTCAAAGCCGAGCCGGTCCAGCTGCCGACCATGTCGCGTGCCTTGGCGAGGTCTTCTGGCGGGAGCTTCTGCTGCGCGAAATCGAGCAGCGCCTGGATGCGCTCGCGCGCGAAGCCGACGGCGGCGGGGCCGTTGCGCGCCAGCTGCGCCGCTTGCAACTCGATCAATGGGACGATCAAGACGATGATCGCAACCAGCGCCAGCAGAAAACCAACCAGCACGATGAGCGCGGCGAGTCCGCGCGGCACATTCCAGCGCCGGAGCATGGTCACGAGCGGCTGTAGCGCATAGGCGATCGCGAGGCCGAGAATGAAGGGCAGCAGCACGCCGCCCAGCAGATGGAGCAGCAGAAAGAAGACGGCAAGCGCCGCGACCCAGAACAAGGCTTGGCGCGACGCCGTCACGTCTCGAGCTCGGCGCCGGCGAGGCCCCGCCCCCAGCGCACCAGATAGCCACCGCCCGAAAGGATCGTGGTCGCGGCCACGGCATAGGTCAGCGCCACGACGACGATGTGATCCTCGACCGCGAAGGCCAGCTCGCCCAGCAGCACGGCGACGAGGACGAGCTGCAGCGCCGTGTTGAGCTTGCTGACGAACAGAGGCCGCCAATTGATCCGATAGCTGAGCGCCGCCGCCAAGAGAAAGCCGCCGACGATCAGCAGGTCACGGAACACGACCATGATCACCAGCCAGTTGGGCAGGTGCCCGGCGATGCCGAGCGTGACGAAGAGGCTGACGATCAGGGTCTTGTCGGCGATCGGGTCGAGCAAAGCGCCGAGCTCGGAGCGCTGGTCGAAGCGCTTGGCAATATAGCCGTCGACCGCATCGGAGAGGCTCGCGGCGACGAAGACCCAGAAGGTCGTCTCGAGATCGCCGACGAGAATCAGCCAGACGACCAGGGGCACGGCGAGCAGCCGCGCCAGCGTGACGAGATTGGCGAGACTCATTGGCTGGGATTCTCGGACGTCCCGTTGGTCTCGGTCGGCGCCGGAGCCGCGGGGGGCTCGGCCGGCGGCGCGGCTTGGAGCGGCTCCGCCGGAGCGCCGGGGCTGCGGCGCTGCAAGACCAGATCCGGATCCTCGCCGCTCAAGTCGAGGTCGCGCTGCGCGAGGGCGAGACGAAGCTGCTCGGCGGCGCCGACATAATGCAGCGTGACCAGCGCCCGCTGCCGGTCGAGCGCATTGAGCTCGACGCGCTGGATCGAGGGAATCCCGCTCAACCGGCTGCGCACAGCGACCCAGCCCGGCAAGTCGCGCATCGGCACCGAGACGGTCAGCGTGCCGCTGCGTTTGTAATCGATGATATTCGCCTGTTTCCAAGCCTCGGCGACCTGGTCGGCCGTGGCGAGCGCGGCGCGGTCCAGAAGATCGCGATCGCTCTCGCCGGCATTGGCCGGAAGCGTCGTCACCCAGGTCTGCTCGCCGCCCGGATTGCCGGGCGCAAAGCGCGTGCTGGTGACGTCTGCGCTCTTGGCATCGCCCGCTTGCCGGATGGTCGCACGCGTGACCAGCACGTCGCCATTGCCGTAATTGCCGGCGATCGCCTGGAGATGGGCGTCATCGCCGTCATCGGCCGCCTTCGCATCGATGGCGGTCACATCCTCGATCGCCCCGAGCGGGCGGACAAAGGGCACGAGCCCCGCGCCGAGATCGGCATTGGTCCAGGCGTCGCGCCAGGGATTGGGATCGTCCCACAGCACAGGCCCATTGGCGCTTTCGAGCACGGGCAGCACCAGAAGCGGCTTGCTCACGGTTTCGGCGAACGGGATGCCCTGGTCGCGCAACAACCGCTCGATCGCATCGGACCGGAAATGAAAGGTGTAATCGGCGAGGTAGCGCACCGAGGAACGGCGTTCATTCGCGACCTCGAAGCCCTGCACGAGCTCGTTGAGCGCGGCGTCATTCGCTTCGGGCAGCCGGCTGCGGTCGCTCGCCAAGGTCAAGCGGCGCAGCAAAGCGAGATATGCGCGTTTTTCGCCGTCGCGCCGCGCGGCATCGCGCGCCGCATTGGCGTTGGCGGCGGTCGCGTCGAGCGGCACGGACACGGAGAAGATGTCGCTCCGGTCGGCAGCAAGGCTCGAAAACGCGCAAAGCGCGGCGGCCACGCCGGCGATTGCGGTTGCGAAAAGCTTGCGCTTGTTCACGCCTGCCCTCCCGGCGCGGGTCTTAGCGCAGATCGGGCCGCAATTCCATAGATCGGAGGCGCGCGCTATGGTCGACACCCTGGGCAGAGAGGAGCAAGGCCCCTCGTGGATCTCGAACTCGCAGGCAAGGTTGCCCTCATCACCGGCTCGAGCCGCGGCATCGGGCGGGCGATCGCTGAGCTGCTCGCCGGCGAGGGCTGCGCGATCATGCTGACCGGGCGCGACGCGGCGGCGCTCGAGGAAGCGGCGCAAGCGGTCGAAGCGAAAGGCGCGAAGGCGCGAAAGTTGGTGGCGGAGCTGCGCGAGGAAGCCGCGCCCGCGGCGCTCATCGAGGCGGTGTCACGCGAATTCGGCCGGCTCGACATTCTCGTCAACAATGCCGGCGCGACCAAGCGCGGCGATTTCCTCGCCTTGACCGATGCCGATTGGCAAGACGGGTTCGCGTTGAAATTCTTTGCCCATGTGCGCCTTGTGCGTGCAGCCTGGCCGCTGTTGAAGGCGGCGAGCGGCGCGATCCTCGCAATCGGCGGCAATGGCGCCGCCAAGCCGACGGCCGATTTCACCATCGGCAGCTCGGTCAATGCCGGCTCCGCCGCCTTCCACAAAGCCCTGGCCGATATCGGCAAGCGCGACGGCATCCAGGTCAACACCATCCATCCCGGCCATGTCGATACCGACCGGCTGCGGCGCCAGATGCGCGCGCGCATGGAGAAATCGAAGCTCGACATGGCGGCGCAGCTCGAAGCCTATCGCCGCGAGCTCAACGTGCCGCGCCTGGGCCTGCCCGAGGATGTCGCCTCGCTCGCCGCCTTCATCCTGTCGCAGCGCGGCCGCTGGCTCCACGGCGCCACCATCATCATGGACGGCGGCGAGATCGAAATGCTTTAGTAACCTCAGAAAAGTCAGGGAGGCCCGCCTGTCGCAACTCTCGGCCGAGGCGAAACCGAGCATATTGCCCGCTGCCGCTGCACCGCCGTCGATCCGCCTCGACGGCGTCAGCAAATGGTTCTTCAAGCACGGCAAGCGCTTTGCCGCGCTCGACAATATCAGCGCCGAGATCGCCGATGGCGCGTTCGTCGCGCTGGTCGGCCCGAGCGGTTGCGGCAAGACCACGCTTTTCAACATGATCGCGGGCTTTGCGCGCGCCGATCGCGGCCACGTGATCTATCACGGCCGCCCGGTCGAAAGCCCCAATATCGGCATCGGCTACATGACGCAGAAGGATGCGCTGCTGCCCTGGCGCAGCGTCCTCGCCAATGTGATGCTGCCGCTTCACCTGCAGAAGATCCCCCAAACCGAAGCGCGCAAGCGCGCGCTCGACATGCTGCAGCGCGTAGGCTTGAAGAGCTTTGCCGAGCATCTGCCGCGCGAGCTTTCGGGCGGCATGCAGAAACGCGCGGCGCTCGCCCGCACCCTCGTGTTCAACCCGGCGACCCTGCTGATGGACGAGCCTTTCGGCAATGTCGACATCCAGCTGAAGCTGCAATTGCAGCGCGAGTTGATGTCGCTCTGGGAGAATGCGCGCAAGACGGTGGTGTTCGTGACGCACGACCTCGAGGAGGCGATCGCGCTCTCCGACCAGGTGATCGTGCTGTCGCGCCGCCCGGGCCGGATCAAGGCGGTGGTGCCGATCGAGCTGCCGCGGCCGCGCGATCCGGTCGCGATCCGCTTCGAGGCTTCGTTTCAGGCGATCCATCGCCAGCTGTGGGATCTGACCGATATCGCGACGGAGGACGAGGATGGCTGACACGACCTTCGCCGAGGACATGATCGACCCCGCTATCGCCGCCGAAAGACGGCGGCGCAATATCATTTTTGCGGCGCGCATCATCGTCGCGGCTTCGGCGATCCTGCTGTGGGAGCTGATGAGCCCGCATTTCGACCGTCTCGTCATCAGCTCGCCGGTCGAGATCGCCGCGCGATCCTGGGAATGGGCGAAGGACGGCACGCTCTATCTCAATCTGCTTGTCACCGGCGAAGAGATTTTGCTCGGCTATGTCGCGGGCGCGATTGCTGCGGTGGCGCTCGGCCTGCTGCTCGGCTCCTACCCGACCATCGCCGCGATCCTCGATCCGCTGCTGATGGCGATCTATGGCGTGCCGAAAATTGCCTTCGGGCCGCTCTTCATCGTGTGGTTCGGCATCAACCTCACGCCCAAGGTGGTGATCTGCGGCGTCACCGTGTTCTTCTTTATCTTTCTCGCGACCTATGAAGGCGTGCGCAATGTCGATCGCGACTTGCTGCGCACGATCCGGCTGATGGGCGCGACGCGCATGCAGGAGCGCGCCCTGGTCGTGATTCCCGGCGCGATGCCGGCGATCCTGCTGGGATTGAAGCTCGCCATTCCGGAAGCGCTCGTCGGCGCCATCGTCGGCGAGCTCATCGTCTCCAACAAAGGGATCGGCTATCTCATCGAATATTCAGCCAGCCAGCTGGACAGCGCCGGCGTCTTCGCCGGCCTCTTCATTCTGATGATCCTCGCCGTCGTCGCCAATTCGGCGGTCAATTACGCCACGAAAAAGACAGGGAGAGAAATGCAATGAGAGCGCAGCTAGTTTTCGCGGTTATTCTTGGCGCCGCGCTCTTCTTCGCGCCGGCGATCGAGAGCCGCGCCGCTGACAAGATCACGATCGCCCAGACCAGCAATGCGCTGGGCTTCTCGCCCGATTTCATCGCCGTCGATGAAGGCTTCTTCGCCAAGGAAGGCATCGAGCCCGAGATCACCATCGTCACCGGGGGCGATGCCGCGACCTTGCCGGCGGTCCGCACCGGCAGCGCCCAATTCGGCGCGATGACCATGGTGCCGGCGCTTCAAGCCGTCGCGCGCGGCGAAACCTTGCGCGTGGTCTCGCCGCTGGTGCGCGAATTCGTGGTGCAGATCGTGATGAACCAGGCTTCGCGCGCCAAGGCCGGCATCACCGATCAGATGTCGCTCAAAGAGAAGATCACGCGCGTCAAGGGCATGACTTTGGGCACGCTCGATATCGGCGGCGGGCTGCAGCTCGTCTTCAACGGCTTTGCCAAGAAATACGGCTTCACCCCCGATGCCGATTTCAACATCACCGCGATCAAATCCTATCCGGCGCTGCTCCTCGCGGCCAAGCAAGGCCAGATCGATGTCGCGCTCTTGGCCATTCCCTATGGCACGATCGGGGTCAAGGATCAGGGCTTGACCTGGTTTGCCGATTTCTGGGGCGGCGGCGTGCCCGAGACCGACGGCACCCATTTCCAGGGCATCGTCACCACCGCCGATTTCGCGGCCAAGAACGCCGACCTCGTCGCGCGCGTGAACAAGGTCTATGATGCGACCCTGATCTTCATGAAGGAGCATCCGGAAAAGGCGATCGCCGACATGCACAAGCGCTTCCCGGAATTCTCCGAGGATTTGCTGAAGGTCTACTATGTCGACGACAAGAACAGCTTTGCCAAGCGCGGCATTTTCGAGCGGCACGGGTATGAGCTGCTGCGCGATTTCGTCGCACAAAATCTGATCGCCGCGGCAAAGGATGTCGCTTACGAGACCTACGTGCTGCCGGTGGCGCAGGAAAAGAAATAGGAGGCCAGGTGAACCGGATCGATACCGAGAGCTTCCGGCTGCGGCGTTTCGTCGAGCAGCTGGTCGAGGCCGGCGAATGCGAGCGGCGCGATCAGCCGATCGATCTGATCGATCTCGGCGCCGCGCTCGATTGCAATACCAAAGCCGTGTGGTTCGGCGCCGCGGGGCCCGAGCGCGCCGAGGTGATCGGCAATGTGATGGGCGCGCGGAAGCGCCTCGCTTTGGCGCTCGGCACCGACGAGCGAGGCTTTCCGGGAAAGCTGCGCGACGGCATCGCCAATCCGATCGCGCCCATCGAGATCCCGCAAAGCGAGGCGCCGGTGCAAGAGGTGGTACTGACCGGCGCCGACGCCGATATGGCGAAGCTCCCGGTGCATTTGCAGCACGCTTTGGACGGCGCGCCCTATATCTCGGCCGGCATCGATTTCGCGCGCGACCCCGAGACCGGCATCACCAATATCGGTTGCCGCCGCATCATGCTGCGCGGGCCGCGTTCGGCCGGCATCGATCTCAATGCGCCCAGCGATCTGCGCGCGATCTATCAGAAATGCGTCGCCAAAGGCGAGAAGCTGCCGGTCGCATTCGCCGTCGGCAGCCATCCGGCGGATTTCCTCGCGGCGCTCGCGGTGACACCGCCGATCGATGAGATCCATGTGATCGGCGGGGTGCGCGGCGCGGCGGTTCCGGTCGTCAAATGCCGCACCATCGATGTGAATGTGCCGGCCGATGCCGAGCTCGTGCTCGAAGGCTATCTCGATCCGCGCGGCCTCGTCGAGCCCGAAGGGCCTTACGGCGAATATATCGGCTATTACGGGCTGTTGAAGCGCAACCCCGTGTTCCATTTGACGGCGATCACCAAGCGGCGCGATGCACTCTTTCAATCCGTGACCATCGGCGGCAAGCTGATCGGCCGCACCGACACGGCGCAGCTCGGCGCGGCCAAGACCGAAGCCGCGGTATGGCTCGCCTTGCAGCAAGCGATCCGCGAGCCGATTGCCGTGTGCTGCACCGGCTCGTCGGGCGGCATGTACAATGTCCGCGTCGCGCTGAAGCAGCGCTATCCGGGCGAGGCGCGCAACGCGATCGCGGCGGTGTTCTGCTCGACCGCCGATGTGAAGCATGTGATCGTCGTCGACGAGGATGTCGATCCTTTCTCGGACGAGCAGATCGATTGGGCACTGGCGACGCGCTTCCAGGCCGATCGCGATCTGGTGGTGGCCTCGGGCTTCCGCGCCGTGCCGCTCGACCCGTCGCTTGCCGGCAGCCGCACCGGCGCCAAAGCGGGGTTCGATTGCACCAAGCCTTTCGGCAAAGCCGAGAGCTTCGATTTCACCGTGCCCGAGCCGCCGCGCCTACCGGAACGCCCGCGCAAATCGGTCGAGGCGGTCCTGGCCGAAGGCCCCGCCACCTATCTCGATCTGATGGCCGCGCTCCACACCCGCGACGGGCGCGAGATTTTGCCGATCCTCGACAAATTCTACGAAGAGGGCAGACTGAGCCGATTGGAAGATGGTCGCTACGCGCTCGCCGCGAAACGGCCGGGATAGTCGTGAAACGCCAACACAAGAGGGAGCAGCATGCGCAACAAGCCGACACTGACCGCCGATGACGCCGCCCGGATGATGACCGCCTGCAAGGCCGAGGCTGCCAAGAACAATTGGAAGGTCTCGATCGCCATCACCGACGATGCCGGCTATCTCTGGCAATTGGAGCGCGTCGAAGGCGCCGGCCGCGTCACGTCGACGGTTGCGCTTGGCAAGGCGCGCACCGCGGCGATGATGGGACGCCCCAGCAAGATGATGGAAGATCGCGCCAAAGAGCGGCCGGGCTTCCTCAACTTCCCCGACATTCTGCCGATCCAGGGCGGGCTGCCGATCCTGGTGCAAGGCGAATGCGTCGGCGCGATCGGCGTCTCGGGCGTGCAATCGCATGAGGACGAGCAAGTCGCCCAAGCCGGCATCAACGCGCTGGGGTGAGATTGGCGTTTAAACCCTCTCCGCCCAATGGGCGGAGAGGGTGCGCGAGTATGCGAGCGCGGGTGAGGTGGGCACGCGCGCTCTAACACACCTCACCCTTCCCGTTGCTGCGCAACGGGCCCCTTCCCTCTCCGCGCAAGCGCAGAGAGGGGCATTCACTCAATACCCGAGCGCGAAGGCTTCGCGGCGGTGATCGCCGGCGCCGGCGATATTACCCGAAGGCAGAATCTCGATCGCTTTGGCCGAGCCGTAGAAGAAGGAATCCTCGGCACGCCGGGCCTTGTGACCCATCGCTGTCAGCGTGGGAATAAAGGCTTCAGGCAATTCCGGCTCGAGCAGAAAATCGCCGCCCGCGGTGTTGCACCAGCGCGGCTGCTCGACCGCCGCCGCCACGTCGAGCCCGTCATCGATGAGGCGCCCCAAGACTTGCGTGTTGGTGACGGTTTGGCTTAACCCGCCGGGGCTCGCGACGACGTAGCGAATCTTGCCGTCGCGCTCGACCATCACCGGGCAGAGCGTATGCGCGGGACGCTTTTGCGGCGCGACGCTATTGGGCTTGCCCGGAAGGTGGGTGAAGCCCGACATGCGGTTGTTGAAAAGGAGCCCGGTCGCGGGATCGCGGCACACGCTGCCGAAGACGCTGAACACGCTTTGGACGACGCAAATCGCGTTGCCCGCCGCATCGGCGACAAGCAGGCACGAGGTGCCGGCGCGATCGGGCACGCGCCCGCCGGGCGCCGCGCCGCGCACGGCCTGTTGCAACCGCTCGGTCATCGCTGCGGAGAGCAGCTCCGTCGCCGCATCGGGCACGGCGCGCGGATCGGCAATCAGCGGCACGCCCCAGGCGAAGGCCGCCTTCATCGCATTCATCTGGTAGCCGATGCGGCGCGCCGGATCGGCGGTGAGCGTCGCCGGGTCGAGCCCCGAAAGACCGTTGAGCTGCATCAGCAGCAACGAGCCGTAGGAATTGGGCGGCATCACCATTACGCGATGGCCGCGATAAAGCGTCGCCGCAGGCTCGACCCAAATCGGCTCATAAGCCGCGAGATCGGAGGCGCGCATCAGCCCGCCATTCTCGGCAAAGAAGCCGCCGATGCGCTCGGCAGTTTCGCCGCGATAGAAGCCCTCGGCGCCTTCGGCGGCGACGCGACGCAGCGTCGCCGCCAACGCCGGCTGGCGGAGCGTGGCGCCCGCGCCGAGCGGCGTGCCGCCCGGCAAATAGAGCGCGGCACAGCCCGGGTCTTTGGCGAGCGATTCCCGGCTGTCGGCAATCCGCGACGCGAGCACGGCCGAAATCGGATGCGCTTCGGCGCGCTCGATCGCCTCGTCGAACAAATCCTTCCAGGCAAGCTTGCCGAAGCGGCGATGGATCGCGTCCCAGCCGCGCACCAGCCCCGGCACCACCGGCGCGAGGGGACCTTGCGCCTTCATGCCCGCGGCAAAGCGCTCCGGCGTTGCAGCTTCGGGCGCAACGCCCGAGGCGTTGAGGCCGAAGATTTTGCCGCTCGCGCCGTCGCGATACAGCATGAAGCAATCGCCGCCCAGCGAGGTCGCATGGCCGAGCACGACGGCGAGCGTCGCCGAGGCGGCGATCATCGCGTCGACCGCATTGCCGCCGCGGCGATGCAAGGCGATGCCGGCGAGGCTTGCCGCAGCATGGCCAGACACGATCATCGCCTTGCTGCCATAGATGGGCGCGCGCGGCTCGCGCAACGCCACCCCTGCGCGGCTCGGCCGTGTCTCGCTTGTCGTCATCTCGTCACCTCTCGCTCTTCGCCTCTCACCTTTCCCGCGCCAGGCGCGCGCGTCAAGCGGCGCGGCGTTGCGCATTCCGGCGTCGATGCTAAATCTTGGAACGGGCCGCGAGGGAGGATTTCGATGAGCGTCACCACGCCATGGCCGGTCTTTATAACCGGCGCCAGCCGCGGCATCGGCGCCGCGACAGCGCGGCATTTCGCCAAGGCCGGCCACCCGGTCGCGCTCCTCGCGCGGAGCGCGGCGCCGCTCGAGGCGCTTGCCGCCGAGATCGAAGCGGCGGGCGGGCGCGCCCTCGCCATCCCTTGCGATGTCGCGGATGCCGCGGCGGTCGCAGCCTCCGTCGCCAAGACGCTCGCCGCGTTTGGCGGCATCGGCATCGTCATCAACAATGCCGGGATGCTCGAGCCGCTGGGTCCGATCGCCGAGATCGATATGCGCGAGTGGGCGCGCGCTCTTGCCGTCAATCTCAACGGGCCGATCTATGTGATGCATGCGACAGTGCCGCATTTGCCCAAAGGCGGCGTCGTGATCAACATCACTTCAGGCGCGGCCGAGCACGCGTCTTTCGGGCGCAGCGCCTATTGCGCGAGCAAGGCCGGGCTGATGATCGCCTCACGCGTCCTCGCGGTCGAAGAAGGCGAGCGCCGCGGCATCCGCGCGATCGCCTTCTCGCCGGGCTATGTCGATACCGACATGAACACGTTGAACCGCGCCAACCGCATGGGCAATGCCGGCAACATCCCTGTCGCCGAGCTACGCCCGCCCGAGGAGACCGCGCGCATCATCCACTTTCTGACCGAGCCCGAGGCGCAGGACTATGCCGGCAAGATCGTCAATGCGCGCGACTCCGAGCTGCGCCGCCGCGTCGGGCTTTAGGCTGAAGACGGCGCCGCGCATGGCCCGCGCTACCTGCCACTGTCCTGAAAGATCTTCGCGATCTTTTGCTGGTTGGCGTTGCCGGCATCGTTGGTTTCCTGCCAGGCGATGTCGGCATCGGTGAAGGTGAAGCCGTATTTCCGCTCGACCGCGGCGAGCCCGTCGCGCAATTTCGATCCTGGATAGAGATGGAGGTCGTTGAGCGTCAGCTCATACATGTCCTTCTGGCCTTGCTCGGTCATGAGATAGACGATGAAGAGCTTGGCGGCGTTGGGATGCGGCGCGTTCTTCGGCACGGCGTTGTAAAAAAAGCTGATCATCGGATAGTCGGGCGTCACGACGCGCTTGATCGGCGCGCCATTGGCGGCCGCTTTCAACATGGAGCCGCCGCCGCAATCGGTGACGAAGGCCCAGAACTCGCCCGAAGCGATGCGGTCGGGCTCGGTGCAAAGGACGAAGCCGGCGACGGCCTGTGAGGCGAATTTTTTTGCGAAGTCGAGCGTCTTTTCGGGGCTCCAGGCTTCCTTCGCCGAAAGCTGCTCGAAACCGGCGGCAAAAGGCGTGGTCGCGACCTTCCCCTTCCATTCCGGCTTCAAGAAATCGCCGACCCGCTCCGGCGCGGCTTTGACGAGCTCGGAATTGTAGGAAAAGCCGAGCGTCGCCGAATAGGTCTTCACATAAGTGCCGCGCTCGACGATGCGGTCGTTGAGGCGATCGGGATCGAACTCCTTCCACGGCGCGGCGAGGAACATGTCGAACTTCAGGAACACCGCCATGTTGCGCGAGAAGCCGGTATAGACATCGGTCGGCGAGGGCAGATTGTTGCGCAGCGCCACCGCCACTTCGTTACCGATCTCGGGCATCGAGCCGCCCGGCGCCCATTTCACCTGGATCTTGGTGCCATAAGCCTCATTGAGGTGATCGGTGTAGAGCTTGATGCCGCGCGTGCCGTCGAAGAAATTCGAGCTCGTCTTGACGATGACCTCGCCTTCCTTGTCGGCGGCGGCGGCCAATTCCTTCAAGGCGGGACTCATCTTGGCGGTTTGCGCGGCCGCGTCCGTCGCGGCCAAGACCGCCATGCACAGCAACCCGCCAAGGCCGATGGTCAAGCCACGCCCGCTCATGACGACCTCCCTGTTCCACGCCTCGGGGCGGGCGCGCTGCCCCCCCCGAGATCCTTCTTATTCCGCCGCCGCGCCGAAACCGCCCGCGTAATTCGGGTCGTCGCGCCGGTCATCCATCAGCGTCGCCTTCTGGTTGAAGTCGACCTTCTGCTTGGCCGGATCGCGAATGACACAAAGCGGGTCCTTGCCTTCGGCGATCGCCGTCAGCGAATCGCGCATCATCTTGCGCATCAGGATGATGCCGCCATCCGAGACGCCCAAATGCTCATTGGCGCGATCGGCGATGACGCCTTGCTGCTCGATCGCCATGCGGTCCTGGTCGGCGACATCGATGCCCCACCAATCGCTTTCGAGCCTCTGGTATTGACCAGGCGGATCCATGCGCCGCGACACCGAGAAGGATTTCTTGTCGCTCGGATAGAAGCGAACGAAATAAAGCAAGGTCGAGGAATCGTCGACCGGAACACGATAGAGCACGGTCCGCACTTGCGCGCCGCCCGGCTTCACCGGCGAAACGTTGAAACGGTTGACGGTCGGGAAGCCATAGCATGAGACATGCGTGTCGCTGTCGTCATTCTTGCCCTCGATCGCCATCACATTGTCGACGCCATAATCCTGGCGCTCCCAGTGATAGGTCACTTTCTTCGCCCCGTAGGACGGATAGGCATAGCCGTGGAGCCAGGCGAGATGGGAGATATCGACGATATTCTCGACGTGGTTGAGCCAATTGGCGTTGACATTGCGAATCTGAATGCCTTTGACGCCGTCCTCCATGCGCAGCACATCGTAAAGCGGCAAGAACGGCGCGGGATCCGGCCCGAGATAGCCGAAGACGAGGCCGCTGAATTCCTGGACGCGGTAGCTTTTCAGCCGGACCTTGTCCTTGAAGGCGCTGCCTTCGGGCTCGGCGGGCTGCTCGAGACATTGTCCCGCGCGGTCATAGAGCCAGCCATGATAGGGGCAGCGCAAAGCGTCGCCTTCGACGCGGCCGTAATCGAGCGCGAGGCTGCGATGCGCGCAGCGCAGCTGCATCAGCACGGGCGCGCCGCTCGCGCCGCGATAGAGCACCAGCTCCTCGCCCAAAATCTTCAGGCGTTGCGGCTTGCTCGCCACCTCTTGCGAGACGCCGACCGGGTGCCAATAGCGGCGCAGCACTTCGCCCATCGGCGTGCCCGGCCCGATACGGACGAGGAGTTCGTTTTCTTCCTGGCTCAGCATGGCGTTCCTCCCTGGCACCGATGGTAATCGCTGCGGGCGCGCGAGGGAACCGCCGTGTGGCCGCCCGCGCTTCTAAGATCAAGCGCAACGCTCGAGGGCGCTCCTCAGCTCGTCGCGCAACATCGAAATGTGCAGCCTCAGACTGTAGAGCGGATTGCCATAAGCGACCGGCATGGTCAGGCGCCGCACCTTGTCCTCGAGGGTTTCGATATCGATCAGCCGGCGCTGCAGCTCTTCGCGCGTGGCGCCGTCCGCGATTTGGTGCTCGATCGATTGCAGCTCGCGGTACCAGCGGTCGATCCGCGAGCGCATGCGCCAGTTATAAGTGGGCGGAACGATCTTGAAGAAGGGATAGGCGAGCGCGATGAGCGGCAGCAGCATGATCTTGAGCCGGTCGATCAGATTGGCCGCCCAGAACGGCAAATAGCGCTGCAACAGCGACGGTCCGGAATCGAAGAAGCGCTGCGCCGCGTCGGCGATCGGATATTCGAGATCGTGGCGCGACGGGAATTCGCCGGCTTCCTCGAAGATTCCGGGATAGCCGTGAATCTTCCGCGCCTCGATCAGCAGGAGCTCGGCCAGCGCCGGATGAAAATCATCGCGCACGACGAGGTTCGCCGCCGGCGCCAGCAGCTCCGTATCGGCGGCCGGCACATCGGCCGCGAGATCGATCGCGCCTTCGGGAAGCGTCAGAAGCGAGAGGAAGCGATGCCGCAGACGATAGGCGGCCGCGCGATCGACGGCAATGAGACGGAGGTCGCGCGCCGCGAAGAGATCGAGCAGGAGCGGCGCGTTGGCGGGGCCGATGAAGAACGCAGCATCGAGCTCGCCCGCACGCAGCGAGGCGACCGCATCGCCGCGCCCGAGCGGCGAAATCTGGAGATTGGTGCCGTCGAGCCCGGTATCGGCCAGCAATTGGAGCGCGATGACGCGTGTGCCGCTGCCCTCGCGATCGACCGCGACGCGCCGACCTTTGAGATCGGCGAGCCGCGCGACCGGCAGATCCCGGCGCACGAACGCCCAGATCGGCTCGAAATAGAGGCTCGCCAAGGAGCGCAGCGGCGTCGCGCCTTCGTCGCCCCGCGTGCCGCCTTGAACGAAGGCGACATCCGCCTTGCCGTTGTTGAGAAGATCGATGTTCGCAATGGAGCCCGCGGTTTCCGCGAGCGTCACCTCGATGCCTTCGCGCGCCATGAGATCGCGGTAGATCCGGCCATAATAGTAATAGACACCGTCCGTGGCGCCGGTCGCCATGACGATGTGGCGCGGCGGCGCCGGCTGAACGAAATGATAGGCCACCGCGAAAGCCGCGAGGGTCAGGACGATGGCCGGCCCGAACACGCCGACCCGCTCGATCCAGGTGCGGATATGACCGCGCATCGTGGGCTTGTCGCCCGCCATCCTTGTCTCCCGGCCGGCCTCGACTCACTTCGCCGGCAAAACGATCGCGTAGCGCTTATCGATGAGCTCGGCGCTCGTCAATTCGCCCTTCATCAGACCTTGCGAGCGGTACCATTCGATCTGGTGCTGGACATCCTTCGCATCGATCCGCGCCTCGGCATCGACATAGGAAATGCCTGACTTCAGCTGCTCCGGCGTCTGGCCGAGATATTTGGCGAGGATCGCCATGATCGCGGCGGCTTGCGGCCCGTCCTTGCGCTTCTCGTCGGGTCCGGTGAAGGCGTCGTGATAGTCGCGGGCACCCTTGCGATAGGCGTTGAGAAACGCCTTGATCATGTCGCCGCGCCGCTCGGCGGTCTTGGTCGCGACGAACATCGCCCCGAGCTGGAACGGCGTTTCGTCGCCGATGAAGCCAAGAAGCTTCGCCTCGTCGCGCTGCACCGGCGGGAGCAGCGGCGCCGCCGGGCCGACGCCCGCATCCGCCTGCGCGCCGATCACCGCCGAGACCACGTTGGGCGTGGTTTGCAGCGGCAGAAAGCGGATGCTCCGCAAATCGAAACCGTATTTCTCCGCGAGGAGGACGACGCAATATTGCGGCGACGAGCCGATGGTCGTGATGGCGACGGAATGGCCGGCGAGATCCTTGTAGGATTTCAGTCCCTGCTCATAGGCGCGTTTCGAGACGATCACGGTATTGTTCTGAAAGCTCGGCGCGTCGGCGCTTTGCCCGGCAATGACGCGCAAGCTGCCTTGGGCCGCGAGATTGTACAGGCCGCCGGTCAGCGCGGTCGCGCCGATATCGACATCGCCCGAGACCGTGGCGACGGCAATCGGCTGCGCCGCCTCGAAATAGGTCAGCTCCAGGGCCAATCCCTCGGCGGCGAAATAGCCGCGCTCCAGAGCGACAAAAGTGCCGCCATTGCCGGCCGTCTTGAGGAGGCCGAGCTTCACCGGTTCGGCAGCGCCCGCCGCCCGCGGCAGGAAGGTCAGCGCGACAAGCACGAAAATCCACGCCAGCGGCCGTTTCTTGGTCAGCATGGTCCCTCCCCCAGATGCAACGCGCACAACGCCGAGAATTTGCCAGCGACCATAACATCGAGCCCCGCTTGCCGGAAGGCATGGCGACGGCCGGCGCCGAGCGGCGCGACGACCCCATCCACGCCGGCCCCCATGCCTGCCCGCAAGAAGCTTTGTCTTTGCGCGCCATCTTGGCGTATTCTCGCTTCCGGAGATCGCATCTTTCGCCAAACAAAGCGATCCGCAGGGAGGTCAACATGAAGATCCGGACAATCGTGTCGACGGCAGTCTTCGCCGGTCTTGCCGCTTGTGCGATGTCGGCCGCCGCGGCCGAGCCGTGGAAGATCCGCGTGGGCTGGGTGACCACCCCGACACACATGCAGCCGATCATCGACGAGCTGCAGCAACGGCATCCCGAGATCTTTCCTCATTACGGCAAGACCTATACGGTCGAGAGCATCCACTTCCAGGGCACGACGCCGCAGATCACGGCGCTTGCCACGAACGACCTCGACATTGCGGCCTTTGGCCCCGAGGCGCTCGCGCTTGCCGTCAAGAACGCCCATCTCGACGTGCGCATGATCGCCGACGTTTTCCAGGATGGCGTGCCCGGTTCGTCGAGCATCACCTATGTCGTGCGCAAGGACAGCCCCATCCACAAGATCGAGGATCTGCGCGGCCGGGTAGTCGGAACCAATGCGATCGGCTCGTTCGGCGATTCGGCGATGCGCATCATGCTGCGCCAGCACGGGCTCGGCGATAAGGACTTCACTTCGGTCGAGACCAATTTCAACGCCATGCCGGCGATGCTCGACGAGGGCAAGGTCGAGCTGATCAATCTCTTGCCGAAATTCCATTACATGCTGAAGGATGGCAAGTATCGCATTTTGTTCAAGGCAGAGGACGGCGAAGGCCGGATTCAGGCAGTGCTCTGGGCGATGCGCGCCGACGTGCTTGCCGCACATCGCGCGACGCTCGTCGACTTCCTCGAGGACCATGTCCGCGCCGTGCGCTGGATTCTCGCCCCGGCACATCATGCGGACGCGGTCGCGATCGCCGCGGCGGTGACCAAGGCCAAGCCCGAGACGCTCGAATACATCTACTCGAAGGACGATTCCTTCCATGCGCCCGACGGCCGCCCGGATGTCGCCGCGACCCAACATGCGCTCGACGTCGAATTGAAATACGGCCTCATCAAAGAGGGACTTACGGTCGCGCCGAAATATGTCGATCTCGGGCCGATCGACGAGGCCAATAAGCGGCTG
>Ga0335081_10004357_pt1 | contig 22317 bp, 10 predicted proteins | sample Lox_Sample_35_FD_206713 | JGI IMG/M metagenome (GOLD analysis project Ga0335081, IMG submission 206713) | Soil microbial communities from Loxahatchee National Wildlife Refuge, Florida, United States - Lox_Sample_3.5 | ecosystem: Environmental > Terrestrial > Soil > Wetlands | place: USA... | reverse complement strand
GAGCCGAATTTCAAAACGCACTCCGCCGTGACGTCGGGACTTTAATCATGAATTGCCAGGAATTCCAATCTATCGTTCACGACTGGTGCCAGCCATCGCTCGATCCGGGCGTGCGGCGCGACGGGCTGGGTCACGCCGCCACTTGCGCGAAATGCGCAATTCTGTTGGCGTCGGTCCAGTCGCTGGCCGTCGGGCTCTGGGCACTGGCGGAAGCTTCGGTTTCGGCAGAAGCCTCGCCTTCCGTAGAAAAAGCGCTTCTGCAGGCTTTTGAGCGCGAGCATCGACGGAAGGGAGCGCCGCGCACGCCGTCGCGGTGGGAGCTGGCACGTTGGACCGCGTCACGCTGGGTGCTAGCGGTGGGAGTGGCAACCGCGCTGGTGATGGTAGGGCTGGGAGTACAGAGCTGGCGGGCGCACCAAAGGATAGTAGAAAGCCAGCATGGGCAATCGCGGGTTGCGCCGCCATCCAACAGCGGAAAAGAGCAACTCGCGGCGGGCGGCACTCTTCCGGAGCAGGGGCAAGTTGCCACAGCGGCTGATCAGCGGCGAAATTCGGTTCCCCGCGCCGGTGTAGCGCCGCAAAAGGCGCTGCAACCAACCAGCGAGCTAGCCACCGATTTTCTGCCGCTGGGTGGAGTTCTGGATCCTATGGATTTTGAGCAGGCCGAACTCGTGCGCGTAAGCCTGCCGGCATCGGCGCTGGTGGATCTGGGCATGAATGTCAACGAGGAGGCGGGAGCAGCGACGATTACGGCCGAAGTTCTGATCGGGGAGGACGGCACGGCCCGGGGAATTCGGTTCCTGCGCTAGAAGCCCATTCGGAAACCTTTGCTGAACCTGCAGCCTTACCTTAAGCCCCGCAAGGGCTGAGAGGGGGAGGTAGGCGAGTTTGAGATATAAGGAGGAAAAGTGAGTAAATCAGTCTATCGAATCATGTCTTTAATCGCGATGGTATCGCTGTTTGGCCTTGGCTGGGCACTCCAGGCGGGCTCGGGGAACGCAGCACAAGATCCTCAGGCCGCGGGGGCTCCGCCTGCCCGGCCGGTGGATGGCGGATGGGGAGGGGGTAGGTTGCGGCTCCTCGGCATTGAAGCAGCTCTCGAAAATAAAGTCGTCACCGGAGCGCCGTACTCGGCTCAGGCCGTAACCGAGAGGACCCAAGTTCTCGCCAACGGTAACAAGATCGACCAGAAGAGCACCGCGACTGTTTATCGGGACAGCCAGGGGCGTACGAGGCGCGAGATGACGATGGGTCCCATTGGCCCGTGGGCAGGACCGAAGAATCCAACGCCGATGGTCCTCATCAACGACCCTGTCGCGGGACTCGGGTATGTATTGAATCCAGGTAAGCAAACCGCAGTACAGCACCCGCTGGGTGCTTTCAAGAGGTTCGCCGGGAATGCTCAGCATCGGCAAGCGAGACTCCAGGAATCCAATGCCAACGCCACCACCGAATCGTTGGGAAGCAGAATGGTCGCCGGAGTAGAAGCCGAGGGCACTCGCACCACCGTCACTATTCCCGCGGGCCAGATCGGTAATGCCCAGGCTATTCAAATCGTGACCGAGAAGTGGTATTCGCCCGCGTTGCAGATTGTAGTCATGATGACGCGAAACGATCCACGATTGGGCAGTACGACCTACCAGTTGACCAACATCAACCAAACGGAACCCGATCCCGAGCTTTTCAAAGTGCCATCCAATTACACAATGCGGGAACGGCCGGCAATTCGAAAGGGACCACCTCCGCCACCGCCGGCATCTCCAGACTCCAATTAGACTTGCGACGCAGGTCATCAAGATGGTCCCATTCCGTCGACAAGAGCAGGGGCCAGCCGGGCAACAGCGGGCTCTGGCTCTGCTAACATTGGGGCGAAGGCTGAACACTCACTGAGTTCCTGTGCGGTCTAAGGCGTGAAATCGTGTTGAAGAAAGATCCCAGAGGGCAAAAACAGGGAGACACAAGGACGCTGGTACTTTTGGCGTGAACTGATATAATCCCTGTCCCGGTTCAATCAACGCCAGCTATCCTTGCGTAGGCGTACCCCTTCGCAAGAATTAGGTGGATTCTGAAATCGGGACGAAGGGAGGTCAGGTGACGAAGCGAACCACTTTGCTGGTTTTAGTTGCAGTTGTGCCGACGTGCGGACTCTTTACCCTTGGATGTGGCAGCTCGACTTCCGTAACGCCCCAGACTCTGACCATCAGTTCAAGCACCAACGCGGTATTGGTGGGCGGCACTGTTCAATTCCAGGCACAATCCCAAGGGGGAAACAGCCCTTCGGTAACGTGGTCTGTAAATGGAGTTGCAGGTGGAGGCGCTTCCACAGGGACGATTTCCACAACTGGGCTCTACCAGGCGCCTCAGCGGGTTTCCGGCGCAGAGACTTTTACCATCGAGGCCGCGCTTGGTGCAAGCTCGGGAGCGTCAGCCTCCGCGTCGGTCACCGTCTTTGCGCCCGGCCAAGTCTCCACCACCCCGAATCCCCTCGTGGCACTCTATTCTTTCGGTGCGCCCGCCGGGGGCTCAGTTCAGATTGAGTTCGGTCCAGACACGAATTACGGCCTTAAGACTTGGTCTCAACCTGCTCCGTCCGGAGGCGGCACGGTGGGTATTCTGGTAGCTGGCATGAGAGCGAACATGACGTATCATCTTCGTGCCACCGCGCAGCTTTCTGATGGAACCCAGTTCGCTGATTCGGATCGGACTTTCACTACGGGTTCGTTGCCAGCCGGCCTAGCCCCTTCCATCAGCGTAACGACAACGCCGGGAATGACGCCTAACAGCGGAATTGAGCTGCTTGAGCTTGTCGATCAGCCTCCCTCTGCCGCGTTGGAGCTGGTGGCTACGGACCTGAGCGGAAATGTAGTCTGGTATTACGCCGGCGGGCCTACAGGAACGGTCCCGAATCCGGCCAAACTGCTGTCTGACGGGAATGTTCTGATTAATTATAGTAACGATGGAGTTGTTGACGGCACGGATTCGCTGCTGGAAGAGGTTGACCTCGCCGGCGACGTCATCTGGCAAATGACGGCGGCTGACCTGAATCAGGCCCTTGCGGCTGCCGGGTATGACCTGACGGTTGTGGGGACCCACCATGACTTTGCGGTGCTCCCTAACGGACACTTGCTGCTCATTGCCGCCGCGTACAAGAACTTCACCAATCTGACCGGATTCCCCGGCGTTACCACAGTCCTTGGGGACGTCGTGATCGATGTCGACACGAATCGAAAACCGGTTTGGGTTTGGTCTGAGTTTGACCATCTCGACCCCAACCGGCATCCGATGAGTTTCCCCGACTGGACCCACACAAACGCTATCTTCTACTCGCCCGACGATGGTGACATTGTGGTTTCGCTGCGACACCAACACTGGATCATCAAGATCGATTACCAAGACGGAAAGGGTACCGGAAACATCGTCTGGAAGCTGGGGTGGCAAGGCGACTTCACGTTGCAGGGCGGCACGGATCCGATCGATTGGTTTTACGCCCAGCATGACGCCAGCGTCAACAGCCCTAACAGCAGCGGGACGTTCCAAATGCTGCTTTTTGACAACGGTGACAACAGAGTGCTCGACGCGGGCGGTGATGTGTGCGGTCCCGTTACTTCGTGCTACAGCACCGTTCCAATCATTCAGGTTGATGAAACTGCGAAGACCGCTACTATTCTCTGGCGGGACAACCTGTCGCCGGCGTATTCCTTTTTTGGCGGGTCCGCCGGCACTCTGCCAAACGGAGATATGGAATTCGACGAGTGCTCACCGACGAGCAATCCTCCGAGCGCCGCCGTCTTCGAGGTTACTCAGAGCACTAGCCCACAAACGGTCTGGGAGATGCAGATTGCAAATCAATATGCCTACCGCGCATTTCGCCTTCCCAGCCTCTATACTGGGATCCAATGGTGAGGGAAAGCCTGTTCTTTGAAGCTGGACAGCGGCATGGCGGTTAAGTTGAGTTCACCTGAAGAGGGTGGACGCTGTGGTATTTGGCACTGGTCTCCAACTTGATTTCGGGCCCCATTCAATCGAGTCGGTCTGTGCCAGCCTTGATGTAACCATAGTAACGCAGAACGCGTCTGACTCCTTGTGGCTGCCTCGAAAGATTGATGCAAAGGAAGTGCTCGTGCTTGAGTCGGCCCGACTTTTAACGCCCCGAAGCCGCCTTTTGACTGGAAAAGCGGCGGTCGCGTGCTTTCTTGGTCTGAGTGCGGTTCTTCTCACGGGTCAAGCCGCGCGCGCCGCCGGGCAGGCCGCCGCCGAAGGTCGTATCAGCGGCCACGTGCGCGGACCAGGAGATGTCCCGGTGCCGGGCGCGACGGTGACGCTGGTCAACACGGTTACCGGAGAGCGCAAGGCGACTTGGACCGACGAGGCCGGCAACTACTCGCTAACCGGCATCAAGCCGGCGACTTACAAACTCCAAGTTTCCCTGGTGGGCTTCCGCACCGATGTGCGCGAACCAGTTCCGGTGACCGGCGGAAGGTCGCTCCGGGTAAACATCGCAATGGTGCTCGCTCTGCCTCAGACCCCCACCGAGACGCGTCCCGGCCGGCCAGCCGGGGCCTCGAACCTTGCCTCCATCTCGCCCCAGGAAGGAGTGGGGAACCCGAGTGCGGAGGTTGAAGGCTTACCGTCAATTCCGGGATCGATTCCGGGACCCGGGGGTGGCGCAATGGGTGTCAACGGCGCCGCCGACCTGCGATTCTCTGAAGGGGCGGAAGCTGGCGCGGCCCAGCAAGGACAATCGGCAGAAAACGCGAGTGGCGAAGGAGAAATCTCTGCGGATGCGGGTTCCAGTTCCGCCAATTCCTTCCTCCTTTCCGGAAGCGTTGGAGAGGCTCCGGCGCCGGGCGGCCCCGAAGGTCGGGGCGGCCGCGGCCAGGGCTTCCGTAACGGCCAAGGAGGCGCTCCGGGATTCGGAGGCGGGGGCGGCGGCTTTGGTGGAGGTGGAGGTGGAGGTTTTGGGGGCGGGTTTGGTGGTGGAGGCGGCTTTGGGGGATTTTTCGGCGGTGGCCGGCGCCCGCAGGTGAATCGCCTGCGCGGCAACATCTTCGAGGACTACTCCAATTCCGCGATTGACGCGCGGCCGTATCCTTTGAATCCGGTGGTTGCAGGCTCACCGCAAGTCTTCTATTATAGCGAGCGGGCTGGGATCACGATCGGCGGGCCGCTCTCGATCCCGAAGATCTACCCGAACGGGAAGAATAAAACCAGTTTCTTTGTCAACTACCAGGGGCAGTGGTCGCGTAGCCCGTTTTATAACTTTGCCATCGTGCCGACACTCGCTGAGCGCCAAGGAGATTTTTCGGACGCGGTAGTGAACGGAGCCGTGCCTACGATCTATAATCCTCTGTCAAACCCGCTCAATCCGAACGCGCGCACGCCGTTTGCACCGACGCCGTGCGGATCTTCAGTGCCATGCCCCGGAAACGCTATTCCCAGCAACCTGATCAACAAATCGGCCGTCGGTTTACTGGCCTATATACCCTTACCGAACCTCACGACTGGTTTGCAGAACGTACAGGGCTGCGCCGGCGGGACGGTTGGCGCGACATGCGTGCCGTACAATTTTTATCTCAAGGAGTCGCTACCTTCCCGCAACGACCATCTGATGGTCCGCGTTGGACAGCAGATCTCCTCCAAGGACAATCTGTACGCATTTTACAACCTTGGTTCCTCAAACTCATCGTCGGTATCGAGTTTTCCCGAGCTGACATCGACGGCAGCAGGACGGCAGCAGAGCCTCAATCTGGGCGAGTTGCACAATTTCGCTCCTCGCTTCTTCAACAATTTCACGCTCAACTTCACCCGCTCGCGCACTTTAACTCTGAATCCTTTCGCCTACAAAGAAGACATCGCCAGTGACCTGGGAATCCAAGGTGTCTCTCAGAATCCGTTTGACTGGGGACTGCCCATCATTTCGTTCACCAACTACAACGGCCCAAACGATACCATTCCTTCGCTCATTCGCAACCAGACGCTGCGCGCGGTGGACTTCGTCATCTGGAACCGCGGCAAGCACAATCTGCGCTTCGGCGGCGAAGTGCGGCGGATCGAGCTGAACAGCCTCACGGATCCCGACGCCCGCGGCACCTTTAACTTTACCGGCTACACCAGCAGCGGCTTCGAGAACGGCCAGCCCGAGAAGAACACCGGCCTCGACTTCGCGGATTTCCTGCTAGGCTTGCCTCAGGTCACCTCGGAGCGGTTTGGCACCGCCAGTAACTACCTGCGCTCCTGGGCCTTTGCCGGATTCGTACAGGACGACTGGCGCGCCACGTCGCGACTGACCTTCCTCGGCGGCTTGCGCTATGAGTACTTCCTCCCGTTTACCGAGAAGTACGGCCATTTGTCAGATTTTCTGCTGGGACCGGATTTCTCGTCGGTGAGCGTGGTGACGGGGCAATCGCCGGACGGGCTACCTTCGTCGCTAATCTGCAACGATCCCCATCTCTTCTCGCCGCGCCTGGGCTTGGCTTTCCGACCATGGACCCAGCACAGTTTCGTGGTACGCTCCGGCTACGGACTCTTCTTTAACGGATCCATCTACTCGCGTCTGGTGCAGAATCTGGTGGATCAACCACCTTTCGCCACCGCCTCGACCCTGATCACCAGCCCGGCGCAGGAGTTAACCCTGCAAAACGGCTTTCCCACCACCGCGACTCAAACCTCGAACAACACCTACGCGGTGGACCCGCATTACCGCGTTCCTTACGGCCAGACGTGGAATCTCACGCTGGAGGACCAGGTGTTCCGTAATGTCGTCCTCTCTGTGGGGTATGTGGGAACCAAGGGGACCAAGCTCGACTTGCTGCTGGCACCCAACGAAGCATTGACGGGCCAGCCGGCTCTCCAGAACCTACAGTTCCGCTATGAAACCGACGGCGCCGATTCGATTTACAATGCCCTGCAGGTGACCGTGCGGCGCCAGTTTCATAATGGCTTCTCCCTGAGCGGCAACTACACCTATTCGAAGTCGATCGATAACGCGGCCAGCGTGGGCGGAGCGGGGAATGCGGTGGCTCAGAACCTGTTTGATCTTGAGGCCGAGCGCGGCCTCTCCACATTCGACCTGCGCCATAAACTGCTGGTGAACTGGAACTATGAGTTTCCGTTTGGCGAGCGGCGGCGCTGGTTCAATCGCGGCGGAGCTCTGGCGGACGCGCTGGGCAACTGGCAGATTTCAGGATACGCACAGATCCAGTCCGGGCTGCCCTTCACGGCTAGCCTGCAAGGCAATCGTAGCGACAGTGCAGGCGGGGGCGCATTCTTCTCCGAGCGCCCCGATGCGACCGGCGACCCGGTGAGCCTGCCGAGTTCCCAACGCACTACGGTCCAGTACTTCAACACTGCTGCCTTTGCCTTGCCTCCAGCAGGAGTGTTTGGCAACGCAGGACGCAACACCATTACCGGGCCCGGGATGGTCAACCTGAATGCATCGCTTGATCGATTCATCGAGCTGAACCGGGAAAAGGGGCGGCGCCTGGATATTCGTCTCTCGGCCAACAACCTGTTCAATACGGTGAACTACGGCGGTCTGGGAACCGTGTTCGGTTCGCTGAATTTCGGGAGCGTCACCAGCGTGAAGTCGATGCGAGTCCTGGATCTCAGCGTGCGGCTGCGTTTTTAAGAGCAGTGGCTAGTGGCCAGTGGCGGCGGCTAGGAAAGCAGTGGCGTGGCGAGTGGTAGTATGGAGGGGTGGTTGGCGGCGACTGGCTAGTCGCCAGCTTTCAAAATCAGTTGTTGGGAGCGAGTGCCGAGGAAGGCGAGGAAGAACTGCCCTCCTCTACCACGTGCCACTAACCACTAGTCACTCGCCACTAACCACCGCTTTAGCGGAGAGGGAACTTGACTGCGCTGCCTCCAAGAAAATTGGTGGTAGGGGGACTGGCATTCTCGGCAGTCCTCGCGATGCTGCTCCTGGCGGGTGCGCTGGCCTACGGCCGCAAGGAAACCGAAGGTCCGCCGTTCGCTTATGCGGCCGGCACCGAGGACGTCGCGGAGGGGTGCCGGGGTATTCTGGCATTGACCAACACCGAGCTGGTTTTCAAGTGCCCGGAGCACCCCATCACCATTCCCTACACCGCCATCACGCTGATGGAATACCGGCCCGAGGTCAGTGCCAAGATTCTCCGCATGGACCTCAAGTGGAAGGTCCAGCTTCCGGTGGAGCACGGCCGGAAAACGAGGAAGAACAGGTATTTCAGCGTGGTCTTCGAACAAGGCGGTACCCATCTCGTCGTGTTCGAGGTTGAACCGCAGACCATGGTGTCGTACCTGGCAGAACTCGAACTGAAGGCCAACAAGCGCGTCGAGGTGTGGGGCTATGCGGACTAAGCAGGCGGGGTCCGGGGTTGGAGATTCGGAGTACGGAAAGAAGAAGGCGCTCGCAGAGAAGATGGGATTCGTGAGCCGGTGCCTCTTCCGCGGACCCCGTGCCTCCTGCCTTCGGGCCGCTTTCTGCCTATTGCCCGCTGCCTACTGCTTTCTGGCAGCACAGCAGCCTTCGCCCGCGCCCAGTGGCAACTCGAACCAGACTTTCACCATCAAGGCGCAGACCAATGTGGTCCTGGTGGACGTCCGCGTATGGGATAAGGCCGGCAACCCGGTCACTGACCTGAAGCCGGAAGACTTCAAGGTGTATGAGGACGGTGCGCGTCAGCAGATCACCTCATTTAGCATTGAAAAGGTGGCCCAACTGGAGGCAGCAAGCGCCGAAAACGGCGCGCCCCCGACCATCGATCTCGCCAGCCTGCCGCCGAGCACGCCACCCGAACAGGTGATGAAACTGCTCCAGGACCGGCGATTGCTGGTTCTGTTCTTCGACCAAAGCTCGATGCAGCCGGACGACCTGATTCGCGCCCTCAACTCAGCCATCCACTTTGTGGATGTGCAGATGACGCCGGCGGACCTGGTGGCGGTGGTGACCTATTCATCCGACCTGCGCATCGCCCAGAACTTCACCAACGACCGGAAGCAGCTCGATAAGGTGCTCAAGCAGATCCAGCTTGGGGAGGCATCATTCCTCGCCGAAGCGGGCTCCGAAGGCGACGCGGGCGGCACTAACGCCTCCGGCGCGGAAATTGTCTCCCAGGATGTCTCGGCGGCGTTCACTCCCGACGAGACGGAGTTCAACATCTTCAACACCGACGAGAAACTGGGGGCGATCGAGTCCCTCTCCGAGATGCTGCGAGGTGTGCCGGGGCGGAAGTCGGTGATCCACTTTTCCAGCGGCCTGCAACGCACCGGCGTCGACAATCAGGCGGAGTTGCGCGCTGCCGAAGACGCGGCCAACCAGTCCAACGTTTCACTCTACACGGTGGACTCGCGCGGGCTGGTGGCGCTACCTCCGGGTGGTGACGCTTCATCGTCGGCCCCGTCGGGGACCGCGCTCTATTCGGGGTCGGCGGTCAATTCCCAGGTGACTTCGCTCCAGGAGACCCGCGAGACGCTGGCCGCGCTCTCCGCCGATACGGGCGGCCGCACCTTTTACGACCTGAACGACTTCAGCAGCGCGTACCAGCGCATTGAGGAGGACAATTCCACTTACTACCTGCTAGGCTACTCCCCCTCCAACGGCAAGTCGGACGGACGCTTCCGGCGCATCAAGGTGGAAGTCGACCGGCCGGGCGTCAAGGTGCAGTCGCGGCCCGGCTACTTCGCTCCCAAGAACTTCCGCCAGTTCACCCGTGAAGACAAGGAAATGCAGCTCGAGCAGGCAATGGATTTGGACACGCCCTTCGTCGATCTGCCCATGGCCATTGGCGCCGATTACTTCCGCCAAGCCGACGGCAAGTATTACGTCGTCCTGTCCTCGAAGATTCCGGGGACGGCGGTTTCGTTTATGCAGAAGTCGGACGCCCACCAGACGGAGTTCGATTTTGCCTGGCGGGCCACCAACCAGGCCGGTGCCACCGTCGCCGCGCTGCGCGACACTTTGCCGGTGAAGCTCAGCCCAGAGACTTACCAGCAGGTAGTAGCGGGCAACATTCTCTATGAGGGGGGATTCGTGCTGCCGCCGGGGCAGTACCACCTCAAGGTGGTGGCCCGCGAGAACGCGAGCGGCAAAATAGGCACCTTCGAGCAGAACCTCAACCTGCCAGCGACCGATCAGCCCGGCCTCAGCTTGAGCTCGGTGGTGCTCTCCAATCAGTTGCGCGACGAGGCCGCCGGCAACCGCAACCGGCGCCGACCTTCGGGCGGCGAGGCCAATCCGCTGGAGGTTGGGAGCCACGCCATTCTTCCCAGCGTCACTCGCGTGTTTCGCAACAGCCAGGACCTTTACGTCTATCTCGAGTCCTACCAAGCCAAGGCGGCGAAGCCCGGGCAGGCGCCCGCCGCGTCCGCTTCCCTCCCACCGTCGTTCGCGCTCGTCTTCTTCCGCGGCGGCGTTCAGGTTTCAGAGGCGGGCCCTTTCACTGGCAAGGTTGAAAGGTCGCCGGAAGGAAAGACGGCGTACTTCGTGAAGATACCGCTGGCGAAGTTCCCCACCGGCCGGTATCAGATGCAGGTGAACGTCATCGCCCCGGCACTCGACCAGGTGGCATTCGCCCGCGTACCGCTGGCCATCATGAAGCCTCCCGCAGTGGTTCCGGTTGCACCTCCCTCCGGACGCTGACGGTCTCGGCAAAATTGCAGATTACGATTGAAGTTGCCAGACCGGGTCATCCTCGGCCCGTGATCGCCTGTTGAAAGCGCCGCACCATCATGCCTGCCGCCTGAACCAGCAACCGGCCATCGGCAATTCCCGGCCTTGACTCGCATACCCGTGTAAGCTACACTGTGAGCCACGGGGGTGGGAGGCGGGCTGAACCGGGGCCGGGCGCCGCGCCAATATGATCACCGAACAAAAGCTCAGAGAGAAACTGCGGAAGATCTCCGCCTTGTTCGAGGGCGCCAAGACCATCGGCGAGCGTCACGCCGCGGCGGCGGCTATCGCCCGGGTCAAGGAGGCGCTGGCGGCGCTGGCACAGGCGGAGCAGGCGATCGAAACCAAGTTCACCTTGCCCGATCGCTGGCAGCGAAGGCTGCTGGCGGCGCTGTGCCGCCGCTACGGCCTCGAGCCCTACCGTTACCGCGGGCAGCGGTACACCACGGTGATGGTGCGAGCTCCCCGGTCGTTTATCGAGAGGACGCTCTGGCCGGAGTACGTGGAACTGCAGGTGGCGCTGGATGAGTACCTGAATCAGGCCACCGAGCGCATCATCCGGGAAGAGGTCTACCGTGACGCCGCGGAAGCGCCGGAACGGACTTGAGGATTCCCGACGAATAAGTTCCGCCCACAACATATGTAGCCTATTTGCGTCAGTGTCTATCGGCATTGCCTCCGGCCGATCATCGCTCTACCACCCGCAGCGGCTGGCTCACCCCGACCTCCGAGTCGAAGTTCTGCAGCCTTTCCGTCAAGCCGCCCGTCACCTCCTGTCCCCTGGCGATCAGCAGCGAGCCGCTCACCGTTTTCACGTCGGCTGCCAACACCATGCCAGGCTTCAGTTCGCGAACCCGCAAATCCCGCACCAGACCTTGCAGAGCCTCGCGGGCGCCGCCGCGGATCCAGGCGAGGGACTCGATGATGGCGGGGTCGTAACAGCCCGCGCGCCCTCTCAGGCTTTCAAATGCCAAGCCGGGCGGCATGCCTTGCGCCTCCAGCACGTCGTAGTCGAGCGCCACGCGCAACGCCCGCGAACCCCAGGGAATGGCCGCGCCGCGCAAATCGTCGCGGGGCAACCCCGTGCCGTCATAATTCTTCTGCTGGTAGCGGAGAATCTCCCGCACCGGCTCGAGGCGCGGGATGTTGCCCAGAAGCTCTTCCACGAAGGCGGGCATGTGATTGACCATGGCCTGCTCGTCCTCGCGCAACAAATCTCCGTGATAGACCTTGTCCAGCGTGTGCGCCGGCAAGATGACGCAGCCGACTTGTGACAGCGTAGCCGCCATTTCCGCCGGCCACGCCGGCGCGATGGCGCTGTGCCTGGTGAGCTGGCTGATAATGGTCTGGGTGCGCATGGCCCGTCCAAACGCGGCGGGGCTGACCAGTGCCAGAATCTCGGTGAAGGCCTTGACGCTGCCGCGTAGCGTTTGTTCGAGCAGCACACGCTCGGCGGTAGCCAGCCGGTGCTGCTCCACTGCCGCCTCCAGGGTAGTAAGAAGCAAATCGGGCGGGCACGGCTTGGTGAGAAAGCGGAAGATGGCTCCTTCGTTCACAATAGCGATGGCGCTTTCGAGATCGGCTTTGCCGGTAAGCAGAACTCGCGTAGTGTCGGGCGCCGACTTGCGCGCCTGCCTGAGGACCGCCACTCCCCCGTTCCCCGGCATCCGCAAGTCAGAAACCAGTACGGCAAAAGGCCCCTTGTGCGCCAGGATATCGAGCGCCTCGGCGCCGCTCGCGGCAGTGGTGACGTCGAAGCGTGTGCGCAGGTTGCGGCGAAGCGCATCGAGCACCCGGGCCTCGTCGTCTACCATCAGTATCCGAGCCCGTTCGGCCTCAATCATTGATCCCCTCCTTCTGCTCACCCGCCATCCCCGCAGCCATCCTTTCCCGCTGAGCGATCGCCTGGCGGTGATGCTCCACCGCCGCCTCGAGGGCCTTCAGAAACAGATCGAGCGACAGTGGTTTGGTGAGGAAGCGGAAGATGGTCCCTTCGTCGATCCCACCAGGATGGCTGGCGATGGCGCTGGCAAGGTCGGTTTTGCCCGTCAGCAGAACGCGCGTGGTATCGGGAGCCAACTTACGCGCCTCCGCGAGAAGCTCCAGGCCACCCATCCTGGGCATTCGCAAGTCGGTGACCAGCACCGCAAACGGCCCCCTGCGTTTCAAGATGTCGATTGCCTCGGCGCCGCTGGTGGCCATGGTAATGTCAAATTGGTTGCGAAGGTTGCGCCGCAAGGCCTCGAGCACGCGTCCTTCATCGTCCACCAGCAGGATCCTGGGCCGTTCCGTCTCGCTCATGATCACCCTCCATTCTCCTCCGCCGCCACCTCGGCCGCCATCGACTCCCACTCGGCGATTCGATCCGCAAATCCCAGTTCGGCGAGATATTGCCGGTCCAAGGCCGGGGACGCGAAGTCCGGGGCCGGGTGCCTGGGTTCCTGAGCGTGGGCCAGGGCATCCGCGACGTGCACCGCCGCCAGGCAATCGAAGGTCTGATGCGGCACTTGGCCCGGGTTGTGATGATAGGCTGCGGCCTCCACGATGGGGAGCGGCAACCCCCAAAGTCCCAACAGGTAAGCACCGATTTCAGCATGGGTTACGCCGAGCAACTCGTTCTCGGCGTCGTGCAAGGGACGACCCTCGTTGCGGGCCCGGCCCGCGATCTGGGCGAACTCCTTGGGAAGCCGCGCCATCAGGATCAGCCTTCCTACGTCGTGCAGCAGCGCGGCGGCTCCGGCGGTCTCCTTGACGGGTTTTTCCACCGGCAGGCGGCTGGCGATGCGGGCGGTAAGATAGGCGTGCGCGTGAATCCTCTCCAGGCTGCAGCCGCCAATTGCCGCCACGCCTTCGAAGGCGCGGAAAGCCTCCACCGAAAGCACCAGGTTGCGAATGATGTCCGTCCCGAGATAGCTCACCGCCGCCCGAAGGTTGGAGATCCGCTGGGGGAGGCCGAAGAGCGGTGAATTAACAAGCTGCAGGGTTCGGGCGGCAAGCGAGACGTCCTTCTCCACGATACGCGCAATCCGCTCCAAGGCCACCTCGGGGTCCGAGAGCGCATCGGTGATGGCGGCGTAGGTGCGCGGCAAGGCTGGAAGCTCGCGTATCGAGCCGACCGTGCGAAGGATCAGGTCGCTGCGCAGGAGATCCTTCAAATCGCAGGCCCGGTCCACCGTCACTCGCAGAACGTTGGGGTCGCAAGGCTTCAACAGAAACTGGTGAGCTATTGGAACCGCCCGGAGAGCGGATTCGAGGGAGGTGTGACCGCTGAGCACCATCCGCACCACGCCGGGAAAACGATCGCGGACTTGGGTCAAAAGAGCCGCGCCATCCATCTCCGGCATGCGCATGTCGGAGACAATCACGTCGAAGGGTTGCTCGTCGAGCAGTTTCAGCGCTGCTTCACCGCTCGGCGCAAAGGCCATTTCCCAGTGCTGCCGCTGGGGGCGCAGCATACGCTTCAAACCCTCGAGAATGTGCGGCTCGTCGTCAACAAACAGAATGCGCTTCATGTCTTCCTTCGCAAGGGGAGTCGGCACAGGGTGTCGACCGGTACGACATTGCCCGTTTACACCCTTATCTCAATCGGTCTTTACGGGCAAGTTTCGCTTTGTTTTTTGGAGCCGCCCCTTTGTTTTCAATAACTCCTCCGCTTTGTTCCGTAAAAATGCGTTCGCAAAAACCAGTCATGTTTCATTCCTGGTGCCGCTCCTTGCATTATTTCCATTCGTCAGATGCTGATTTCGCAAAACCGTGGCTTCGTTCCCGTTATCTTCCGGCGCCGATCCTTTGTTATCAATCAAATCGGTGGCTTCTTTTTTCAATGACGAAAACAACCCCTCACCCCCGGCTTCGCCGTACCCTCTCCCCTTGGAGGGGGCTGTTATCAAGTTGGGTGCGGTCGTGAAATTCAAAATGTCTACCAGTGGAAAGGCTCAAGCCTCTCCGCATATCAGTGCGACAGAGGCGCTGGCCGTTTACACCCTTATTTCAATCGGTGTTTATGGGCAAGTTTCGCTTTGTTTTTTGGAGCCGCCCCTTTGTTTTCAACAACTCCTCCGCTTTGTTCCGTAAAAATGCTTTCGCAAAAGCCAGTCATGTTTCATTCCCTGGGACCGCGAAGCTGTGGGCGAGGGATTTGCGGATGGTGACGGAAGAAAACAACCCCTCCCCCGGCTTCGCCGTACCCTCTCCCCTCTGAGAGGGCTGTTATCACGTTAGGCATAGTCGTGAATTCAAAATGTCCAAACTCCAAAGCCAAGGCCAGGCCGTTGGTCCATAGGCGCTAAGATAAGGTCATCTGTAGTGTTCAGCCCTCCCTCGGGGGAGTGGGTGCCCGACGTAGGAGGGCGGGTGAGGGGTCTTTGCCCTCCTGACTTACGGGTGGAATCGCCATCCAAACTACCCCCTCACCCGGCCCGCGTCGGCTGATGAAAGCGCCGCCCGCGGTCCACCCTCTCCCCTGGGAGAGGGCTGGGAATGGCAAGCGAGGCTGGTCGCGGCTGGCGCCGATAGCTTGTCTTAGCGCCTATGAGGGCCGTTGGCCTGGGCTCTGTTAGCTCGCCTCGTCGGGGCTGGGGGACAGCACCATGGATCAATCGAACGATGTGGCCCCCTTCCCTGATCCCGACTTCCCGCTCCCTGTTCCCTATTCCCTATTGGCTACTGCCTATTGGCTATTGCCTATTGCCTACTGCCTGTTCCCTGTTCCCTATTCGCACCCCCACTCCCGACTGCCGTCCCAGGGTCAATCGGCAGCCGGATGTGAAACGTCGTGCCCCGGCCGACCTCCGTCTCAAACGTCAGCGATCCGCCATGTTTGTCCACCACCACGGACCGGGCGATCGCCAGACCCTGTCCCGTACCCCTGCCTACGTCCTTGGTGGTAAAGAAGGGTTCGAAGATATTATTGCGGATGTTTTCGGGAATCCCCGAACCGCTATCGCTGATCGAGATCAACACGTCGTTGCCTTCCTGGCGGGTTCGGACTCGGATCAGGCCCCGCCCGCCGCCCGGTTTCACCACGTCCGTAATGGCGTGCGCCGCATTCACCAGCAGGTTGAGGAACACCTGATTAATGTCGCCCCCGTGGCAAAGGACCAGCGGCAACTCCCCGAAATCGGTCTCCGTATCCGCAACGTATTTGATCTCGTTCCGGGCCACGGTGAGAGTGCTCTCCAGCGACTTGTTGAGGTCGGTGGCCATTTTCTCGCTGCGGTCGGGATGGGCGAACTCCTTCATGGCCCGCACGATTTTGGCGACTCGGGTTACGCCATCCAGGGATTGCTCGAGGGCCTTGGGGATTTCCTCCCGGAGATAGTCAACGTCCGCCACCGCCTCCACCTGGGCCAACTCCTCTAGCAATGCGGGTGGCACTGTGCCCCGAGCAGCCGCGTCCCGGACGTCGCCGTATTTCTCCAGCACCTGGCCCAGATCTCGAAAGGCGTCTTGAAGGAAGTAGGTATTGTCGCCCACAAACTGGATGGGCGTATTGAGCTCGTGGGCGATGCCGGATGCCAAGCTGCCGACCGCTTCCAGCTTCTGGGAGTGACGGAGCTCAAGCTCCAGCCGCTTGCTTTGGGTCACATCCTGGGCGATCACAACTGCGGCCTTGTGTCCGTCGTAGTCCAGGGCGTGAGAGGTGATCTCCACGTCAAGGATGCGGCCACCCTTGGTGCGATGTCGCCACTGTCCAGAGTCTCGGATATGCGAGCGAAGCTGCGGCAAATATAGCCTGAAGCGCTCTGCTTCCTCGGTAGAGCGAATCCCAGTGACCTTCATGCGCAGAAACTCGTCCCGGCTGTACCCATACCGCTCCACAGCTGCATCGTTGACCTCTAGAAAGTCCAGCGTGTCGAGGTCAAACACGTAGGTGGGATGAGGGATGGTCGCGAACAGGAGCTGGGCGCGCTCTTCACTGCGGTTGAGAGCTTCTTCCGCGCGCTGGCGTTCAATCAACGGGCCGATCTGGCCGCTCACGGTCATCAACAGCTCGAGAGTCTGGCTGTCCTCCGGCCGGACCGCACGGCTGAACAATTGGATCGTACTCAGGACCTTTGTGCCTACGACGATGGGGAAAGCGACTGCAGAACGTAACCCGCTTTGTTCGAGCACGTCTGCCCGCTCGAGTTGGTGGGAACCCAGATCCGAAAACCAGAGCGGCCGGCCGGTGGCCCAGACGCGCCCACACATGCCGGCGCCCGGTGAGGAGGTGAGTTCTCGCGCGACGTTTTCGGCTTCGGTCAGATCGAGCAAAGTCGTGTGCCAACTACCCGCCCAGCGCAAGACGTTGGCTTTCCAGTCCGCGTCCCAGTGGATTCCGTAGTCCCACCCCAAAGGCTCGCAGATGGCCTGAAGGATCCTTGGCACCGCTTCGGCCAGGGTTTCGCTTTCGGCCAGAGCGCGAGCGGTTCGGTACTGCACCGTCAGCCGCGCTTCCGTCCGCTTGCGCTCGGTGACGTCGGCGTGCGTACCGACGAGTTCCACCATTTCGCCGCGTTCGTTCGTCACTGGATGACCGGTGCCATGAATGTTCTTGGTCGATCCATCCGGCAGAAGGAGCCGGAAATCCCATTCGAAGTCCTTCCGTTCTATCACAATGTTGTTAATAACCTTGCCGACGGCGCGGCGGTCTTCGGGATGCACCCGCTCGAGGGCGGTGGCAAAAGAAACGGACCCTTTCTCCTTATCAAAACCGAAAATGCGATAATGTTCCGGCGACCAGTAAATAATCTCCCGAGTGGCAACGTCCCAAGCCCAACTGCCAACGTGACTGAGCCTCTGCGACTCAGCGAGGTAGGCCTCGCTGCGCTGCAAGGCTTGCTCGGCCCGCTTGCGCTCGGTGATGTTCCGGGCGATGGTTGCGGCGCCAGTCACCTTCCCTGACGCGTCAAAGACCGGAGAAATGGTCAGGGAAACGTCCACCCGTCGGCCATCCTTCCTGATCCGAACAGACTCGTAGCCGGATATCCTTTCACCGTGGAGGATCCTTCTGAGAAGTTGGGGCAGTTGGTCAGGGCAATCCGAAGGAATCAAAACCGAGACAGGCTTCCCGATGATCTCTTGGGCGTTATAACCATAGAGTTCCTCGGCTCCGCGATTCCAGCTAACGATGATCCCCTCCATATTGGCACCATTGATGGCATCCTGAGAGGACTCTACCAGTGAGGCCAGAAACGCTTGCGCCTCCTCCGCTTGCTTGCGCAGGGTGATATCTTCAATCTGGCTGATATAGCGTGAAAGTCTGCCAAGGCTGTCTCTCACCACGGAGATCTTCAGACGGGCCCAGATGATGTTGCCCTGTTTGTGAATGTAGCGCTTTTCGAACTCCAACGAGGAAGCAACACCACGGTTGAGTAGATCTTCCATCTGGACGGAGTGCTCGAGATCTTCCGGGTGCGTGATTGCCCGCCAGGCTCCAGCCAGCAATTCGTCGGATGAGTGGCCGACCATGCGGCAGAAGGCGGCATTCGCGCTCAGGAAGCGGCCGTCCAACCCGACCATGCACATGCCATAGGGTGCCTCTTCAAAGGCGGTCCGGAATCGATCTTCGCTTTCGCGGAGCGATTCCTCCGCCCGCTTGCCCTGGATAAACTGCGCGATGCTGCTGGCAACGGGCGCAAAGACTTGAAGTGCGGCATCCGTCAAGGGTTGACGCGCGAAAGCGGCTGCGACCCCCAGCACCCGGTCCCCAACCTTCAGGGGGTAGCCCGCGAACGCTACCATGCCTTCCCGGCGCGCCCATTCGAGGTCGCCCACCCAGGGATCTTCCAGCACGCTATTCGACAAATGCGGCTCGCCGCTTTCGGCGATGCGGCCGATCTTGAAAGCGCCAACCGGGACTCGCCCGTGGGGGCCGTTGAGGTGGGTGTACATTCCGGCGCTAGCCTCCAGCACCAGGGTTGCCGATGATTCCTCTAACACCCATATGCGGCCAAAAGCCACGTCGAGGTGACGCACCAGAGCTTCGGCGCACTCCTGGAGCCCGGAGCGCAGCGTGCCGCCGCGCGTCAAAGCCGCGCCGATCTCGGCCCGCAGCGCGTCCAACCGGGCCGCTTGTTCCAGGGCCGCCTCCGCACGTTTACGATCGGTGATGTCCTCATAAGTTCCGATGACACCGATCACTTTACCTTCCCGGTCGCGCAAGGGCAGTTTGTTGGTCCGAAGCCAAAGAAGGCTTCCATCCGGCTTGCTCAGTTGTTCTTCGTAGTTGAGCTTGGGTGTTTCGTGTTCCATCACCAACTTGTCGTCGGCGCGGTAGAGCTCGGCAAACTCGCTCCAGGAGAGGTCAAAGTCACTCTTGCCGATGATCTCCGCCGGATTTTCAAGCCCCGCGTCCATCGCGAGCGCCCGGTTGCACCCGAGGAACGAACCGTTGCGATCTTTCCAGAAGACGCGTTGGGGAATCGTGTCCAGGATGGATTGGAGCATCTGCCGCGACTGGTGCAGCTCATCTTGAACGCGCTTGCGCTCGGTGATGTCTTCTGCGATTCCGACCACGCGGGAAAACCTGCCTTGGGAGTCGTTGGCTGGGAAGGTGCGATTTCGAATCCAACGAATGGTGCCGTCCGGCCGGAAGATGCGATACTCCATGTCGGTCGGCGAGCCTTGCTGGGACCGTGCAAAAACGCCGATCGCCCGCTCGCGGTCCTCCTCGTGAATGGATTCGATCCAGGCGGCCGGCCGTTCGTAAATTTCCCGGCGAGGTCTGCCCCAGATCTCCTCGTAGGCTGGACTGACGTAGGTCACTCGCACCGGTTCCGGCGTGCTGACAAAGAAGACTTCGCGAATGGTCTCCGCCAACTGCCGGAACTGCTCCTCGCTCGTGCGCAGGCCTTCCTCCGCCTGCATGCGCTGGGTGATATCGACCAGCGTGCCTTGGACAAGAGCTTCGCCCGTCTCGTCCGCTGAAGCCAGGCTGAGATTGAAGAACACCCAGATTGGTCTGCCTTCCCTGTGACGCAGCCTCACTTCAACTCCGGCGATGGTCTTCTCCGCTTGCAGCCTGGACATCAGCTCCGCCCGCAGCTCAGGATCGCAGTGGATATCCTTCATGCTGAGGCCCAGCATTTCCTGGGGCGACTCATAGCCCAGGAGGCGGGCGGCGGGACCGTTACAATCGACGATGCGGCCGTCGAGCGTACTACGGATAATCGCGGCGATGTTAGTCTCAAACAATAACCGGTAGCGCGATTCGGAGGCTCGTAGTGACGCTTCGGCCCCTTTGCGTTCGGTGACATCGTGCTTGACGGCGATGAAATTGGTGATGACGCCGCTCGCGTCGCACACCGGTGTGATGGTCATCTCCTCGGCATAAAGCGTGCCGTCTTTGCGGCGGTTCACCAACTCCCCATGCCAGATTTGCCCGGCGAGGATCGTCTCCCAAAGTTGGCGGTAGTACTCCTGGTGCTGCTTGCCGGACCGGAGTAGGCGCGGATTTTGGCCGATGACCTCGTGGCACGTGTAGCCGGTCATCCGGCTGAAGGCCGGGTTGGCATACTGGATTCGCCCGTGCGCGTCCGTGATGAATACACCGTCCGCCGCCTGCTCGACCGCAGTAGCCAATAGAAGGCGTCCAGCTTCCGCAGTCTGGCGCGACGTCAACGCAGTTTCCAGTTCCCCAACGCGGTCGGCGAGCGAGTTCTGAAGTTCCAATACGCGAGCACCCACCTGCACTCTTGCGCGTAACTCGGCGGGATCGAAGGGTTTGGACACGTAATCGTCGGCACCTGCCTTCAGGCCGCGGACGATGTCCGTTTTCGCTTGCAGGGCGGTGAGCAGAATCAGGTATTTCGGTTGAGCCGGGGAGTTTGAGCGGACCCTTCGGACAACTTCGAGTCCGTCCAACTTAGGCATCATCCAGTCCAGCACCGCCAGTTGCGGGGGGTTCGGTTCCTGCAGGATGTGCCACGCCCCTTCGCCGTCTTCCGCCTCCACGATTTCGTAGCCCGCTTGTCTTAGCGCAGCCGACACGACGAACCGAGACGTTATGTCGTCGTCCGCAATCAGGATTCTCATTCATCCCTCTTTACGGGACAGGGTTGAGGGGCACAGGGGACAGGCGCCTGCTGCTCTTTCGGCATTCACGAATCGCGAACGACCAACTTTGAGTGCCATGTACCTCAAATGAACCACGCTGGCGAGTCTGGCATATGATTATTAGAGAGTCAAGTCTTTGTTTGAATATTTACGAGCGCCTAATTCACTTCCTCGTCGAGCTGGCTCAGAGCGCAGCTCTGCGACCTGGAGTTAGGACATTTGAATTCACGGCTGCACCTAACTCGATAACAGCCCTCTCCGAGGGGAGAGAGCCTGCCCTGAGCTCAGCGAAGGGGTACGGCGAAGCCGGGGGCGAGGGGTTGTTTTCTTCCGTCAGCATCAGTGAATCCCTCACCCACCGCTGCGCCGTCCCCCCTCTCCCGCAAGCGGGCGAGGGCTGTCATCCGTTGTTATTTCGTGGTCAGATTCAAATGTCCAAACTCGAGCGCGCAGAGCGCAGCTCTGCGACTTGTTAACGGCCCCTGTCGAACAGCCTGGTGTGCTGTCACGCCTAATTCTTGACAGTAGCTCAGCGGCTCCGCCGCCCCGCAGTGCGGAAAGGCTCAGCCTTTTCGTGCGCCGGGACAAAAGAAAATTCTTCTCTTAGCCTTTCCGGAAAGGCTGAGCCTTTCCGCATGTCAGGGCGGCAGAGCCGCTGGCCGTTGTCTAGTTTAGGTGTGACAGGACACTAGGTCGTGGTAAGTGCTGGTAGTGGTAAACTGCAGTTCGCCGAATGGCAGGGCTGCGCCCTGCGCCAGCCGGGGTGACAGCACACTAGTCTAGGCTAGCAGTGTGCGGAAAGGAGTCTCTGTCATGCTGAGCGCAGCAAGGCATCTCTCTTAACTCCCGGAAAAAAGAGAAGAGCGATCCTTCGCTTCGCTCAGGACGACATGCGCGGAAGGCCTTTTTCCGCAGCCTGCTGGTGTCGAGAAACTAAGACCAAGAGCGGGCGGAGCCCGTCCTGAGCGAAGGGAAGGAACGCCCGCGCTTCCCAGGGTTGTTCACTCAGCTCAGCGAGACTTCGGCTGGGGTGGTGAGCGCCACGCCCTCGACGGCTGCAACCAGCTCCTTCGAGTTGATGGGCTTTGAGATGTACCCGTCCATCCCGGCTGCCAGGCACCGCTCACGATCGCCGTGCAGGGCGTGGGCCGTCATGGCGATGATGGGAAGGTGGCTTCGGGTCTCTCTCTCCCGCTCCCGAATCGCCGCGGTGGCTTCGAACCCGTCCATCACCGGCATCTGCACGTCCATCAGCGCCAAGTCAAAGCTCTGCTGGTCGAGCGCCTTCAGCGCCTCCCGGCCGTTGCGGGCGGCTACCGTCGAGTGCCCCTGTTTCTCGATCAGGCGCACTGCCAGTTGCCGGTTCACCGCATTATCTTCAACGACCAGTATTCTGAGGCCCTTCCGCTCTTCTCGCAGCGAAGGGGGGGTAACACTCGTGCGGCCAGTCTGCTCCGAGGGCAACCGGGCTAGCCCAAGGCGCACGGTGAAGTGGAAGGTGCTACCCCTCCCGACCTCGCTCTCCACCCAGATTCGTCCTCCCATCATGCCCACCAACTGCGAAGCGATAGACAAACCCAGTCCCGTGCCCCCGAACTGCCGTGTGGAAGAGGCGTCGACCTGGACAAAAGGCT
>Ga0335081_10004353_pt1 | contig 22329 bp, 20 predicted proteins | sample Lox_Sample_35_FD_206713 | JGI IMG/M metagenome (GOLD analysis project Ga0335081, IMG submission 206713) | Soil microbial communities from Loxahatchee National Wildlife Refuge, Florida, United States - Lox_Sample_3.5 | ecosystem: Environmental > Terrestrial > Soil > Wetlands | place: USA... | reverse complement strand
GCGAGATCGAGAGCGCGCCCGAAGCCCAGCGCGAGCGGCTTCGCCAGGAAAAGATTGCGGAGTTGCGCGCCCGCTTCGCCAATCCCTATATCGCCGCGGAGCGCGGCTACATAGACGCTGTGATCGAGCCGCGCGAGACGCGCGCCCGGCTGATCGTGGCCCTGCGCGCGCTCGAGAACAAGCGCGACTCGAATCCCAAGAAGAAGCACGGCAATATCCCGCTTTAGCCGCATGGAAGCAATCGGACTGCTATCATTCAACAAGGCCCGGAGTCGATTGCTGGCGGCTCGGCGCATTCAAGACACATGATCCAACTCTCCGAAGCGGGGAAACATTTTGGCTCCAAGACTCTTTTCGAGGGACTCAATTGGGTCATTGGCGATGGCGAGCGCGTCGGCCTTGTGGGCGCGAACGGAACGGGTAAATCGACCCTGCTGAAAGTGCTGGCGGGCATGGAAACGGTGGACGAGGGATCGTACTCCGCCACCAAGGGCACCACCACCGGCTACCTTCCCCAAGACGGCTTGTCGCTCTCCGGCCGCAGCGTACAGGACGAATGCCTCTCGGTTTTCGGGCGTCTGCTAGAGATCGAAAAAGAGATGGAAACGCTCACGCACAAGATGGCGGAGCTCGATCCCTACGGCGCCGAGTACCAAAAAGTTGCCGACCGCTATCATCGGATCGAGACGGAGTTCCAGCAAAACGATGGCTATTCGCTGGAAGCCCAGGTTGGCGAGGTGCTCAACGGCTTGGGCTTTTCCCGCGAGGATTCCGCCCGGCCTGTGGAGGAGTTCTCCGGCGGATGGCAAATGCGCATCGGTTTAGCCAAGCTGCTTTTGACCAAGCCCAACGTCCTGCTGCTCGACGAGCCCACCAACCATCTGGACCTCGAAGCCCGCAATTGGCTGGAGCAATACCTGAACAATTATCCCTTCGCCTTTGTGCTTGTCTCGCACGACCGCTATTTCCTGGACGTCACGATCAAGAAGATCCTGGAGATCTGGAATCGCCGCACCTATTTCTATACCGGCAATTACGACCGTTACCTGGAACAGAAAGCGCAGCGCCTGGCTCAGTTGGAGGCCAGTCAACGCAACCAGCAGGAGCGCATTCATCATCTGGAAACGTTCATCAACCGCTTCCGCTATCAGGCTACCAAGGCCCGGCAGGTGCAGAGCCGCATCAAGGAACTGGACAAGATCGAGCGCATCGAGTTGCCGGAGGAAGAAAGAACCATTCATTTCTCCTTTCCCCAGCCAAGACCCAGCGGGCGCATGGTCGCGGAGTTTCGCGGCCTGGCCAAGAACTACGGCGACAAAAGAGTTTTCGAGGGAGTGAGTTTCGTCTTGAACCGCGGCGACCGTGTCGCCTTGGTTGGAGTAAACGGCGCCGGAAAGTCCACGCTCATCAAGCTCCTGTCCGGAGTGGAGCGGCCGACGCAGGGCGAATTTCGCCTGGGGCATAACGTCGAAGTCGATTACTTCGCGCAGGACCAATATAAGGAACTCGATCCCGATGCGCGCCTTCTGGATGACCTGACCAGCTTCGCGCCTACGGCCGTGAGCAACCAGACGCAGTTGCGCAGTTTGCTCGGATCATTTCTCTTTTCCGACGACGATGTTTTCAAGCGCATTGGCGTGCTTTCCGGCGGCGAACGCAACCGCTACGCACTGGCGCGCATGCTTCTGCGCCCGGCGAATTTCCTGCTGCTCGACGAACCCACCAATCACCTCGATCTGCGAGCCAAGGACGTTTTGCTCGAAGCTTTGCGGAAATATACGGGAACGGTCGTATTTGTTTCGCACGATCGCTATTTCATCGATCACCTGGCGACTCGCGTTTTTCACATCGAAAGCGGCAAGCTCCAGGATTATCCGGGCAACTACGAAGACTACCTGTGGCAAAAGGAGCGGCGCGAGAGTGGCATGGCCGTTACGCTCGCCGGTCCCAATGGCCACCAACCAGCGCCCCCTGAAAGCCGGCTTGAGCCGAAAAAACCGGCAAAAAAACAGAACCCCATGGCCATCCGTAAAATGGAAAAGGAACGCGAGGAACTGGAAGAGCGGATTTCCCGGGCAGAGGAGGAAATTAGCGGTCTGGAACTCGAACTCGGGCAGTTCAAGAGCGCGGAGGAGTCCATTCGCGTGAACGCTCTGATCGAGGAACGCCGCGCTCGCTTGAAGGAGATGACCGCGCGCTGGGAAGAAGTCGTGGCCAGGCTCGAAAGGGAGGGCTCTCCGCCCCAAGAGCCTCGTGAATCTGAAATCCCCTCGACGGAACTGGATTAAGTTTCGGCACGACCGGCGGTCCCAGCGTCGCACCTTCAGACACCTGTCGCAATTTCGTTTCTGAAGTGACGTCATCTGACAAGCCGTGCTGGCTATCCGTGGTACCCAATGTATGCGGTTGTAGTTCAAAAAGGTGCACCGTGTATCGTTATCGAGCGAATCTACTGCCGTTGATTCTGACCACGGCAGTGGCCCTCCTCCTGATTGTCAGTTGCGGCAAATCCAGTGAGTCAAACACTAGCCCAACCAATGGGTCTGGCAGCGGCTCAGGCGGAGGCTTTGGCCCCGGTTCGAATCCTAACCCGGGGTTCACATCTTCCTCGGTCGACGTAGTTACCTACCACTATGACAACCTGCGCACCGGCCAGAGCACCAGCGAGAACATTCTCACGCCGGCAAATGTGAACTCCACGAGCTTCGGGAAGCTGGGCTCCTTTCTCGTGGATGGCGCAGTGGATGCGCAGCCGCTTTACTTGTCCAATGTCACGATTCCCGGCGTCGGGGTGCGCAATGTGCTCTATGTGGTCACGGAAAATGGCACGGTCTTCGCATTCGATGCCGACAGCGTAAATGGCAACACCACTACACCCCTATGGATGAAATCGACGCAATCGCCGGGCGAAACCGCCAGCGACAATCGCGGCTGCGGCCAGGTATCGCCCAAAATCGGTATCACCTCGACGCCGGTGATCGACCGGAGCCGCGGCGTTATCTACGTCGTCGCAGTCTCCAAAGATGCCCAGGGAGGTTACCACCACCGCATCCACGCGCTCGATTTGACTACGGGAAACGAGGCGCTTGGCGGGCCGGTGGCCATTACAGCGACATTTCCGGGCAGCGGCGCGGGCAGCTCCAACGGAACTGTGGTTTTCGATCCTTCCCAATATAACGAACGAGCCGGCCTGCTGGAGGTGAACGGCACCATCGTCACGGTTTGGGGCTCGCACTGCGATATTGGCACGTATACATCCTGGGTAATGGCCTTCAGCGCCGGCAATTTGCAGCAGACGGGAGTACTCAATCTCGTGCCCAACGGAAGCGAAGGTGGAATCTGGATGGCCGGCGGCGCTCCGGCCAGCGACGCGGCGGGCAACGCTTATTTCATTATCGGGAACGGCACGTTCGACACCACGTTGAATGCGGGGTTCCCGGCGCAAGGCGATTGCGGAAATTGCTTTGCCAAGATTTCGGTGCCTTCGGTTGCCCTGCTGGATTACTTCACCCCGCGGAATACGGTGATGCTTTCGGACGATGATTTCGATTTAGGCTCGGGCGGACCCTTGCTCCTCCCTGACCTTACGGATGCGGGCGGCGTCACCCGGCATCTCGCCGTGGCTTCGGGAAAGCAAAACGCCAGCATTTACGTGCTCGACCGCGAGAACATGGGAAAGTTCAATTCCAGTGCGGATGCGATCTACCAGGAGATCCCAGGGGGGATTGGAAGCGGCGGCGAATTCGGCAAGCCTTCTTATTTCAACAATACCGTTTACTACGGCGGCGTGGGCGATACGCTCAAAGCCTTTCCCATTGTAAATGCCACACTTACTGCGACGCCTTCATCCCAAAGTTCGATCCAGTTCGCGTATCCGGGAACGACACCCAGTATTTCCTCGAACGGCGCCACCGGCGGAATCGTATGGGCTATCGAGAACGCTGCCTCGAGCACGGGCGTCCTGCATGCCTACGATGCGGCCAATCTCGGCACTGAACTCTACAACTCGAACCAGGCCGGGAAGCGCGATCAGTTCAGCGACAACAAGTTCGTCACCCCGATGGTCGCGAACGGGCGGGTCTATGTGGGAACGCCCAACAGCGTAGTGGTGTTCGGTCGGCAGCAATAAAGAGCCAAGGATCTACCGGTGTCGGCAGGCGCACTCTTACCGCGCGGATATCTCTCTTTCCTGAGCGGGCGCCTTCTGTTTCAGTACGGCAATAAATTCGCGCATCCACGCCGGGTGATCCGGCCAAGCCCGCGCCGAGACCATGTTCCCGTCGACTACCGCCTCGGAGTTCACGAACTCCGCCCCGCCGCCCTGAACGTCGGGCTGCAACGCCGGATACGCCGCTGTCTTGCGTCCTTTCAGCACCCCCGCCGCCAGCAGGACGAGCGGCGCGTGACAAATTTGGGCCACAGGCGCCTGCCGTTTGAAAAAGTTCTGGATGATCCGAACACAGTCGGCGTCATTGCGGATATATTCGGGCGCCCGGCCCCCGGGAATGACCAAAGCCGCATAGTCCGCCGGATTAACCTCCGCGAACGCGAGGTCTGCGTCCCAGCTATAGCCGGGTTTCTCCGTGTAGGTGTCGAAGCCCGGCTCGAAATCGTGCACCACAAAATGCAACTTCTTCCTGGAGGGCGCAGCGATCTTCACGTCGTAGCCCTCCTCACGCAAACGTTGATATGGGTACATGACCTCGAGCGACTCGGCGGCATCGCCGGTCAATATGAGGATTTTCGGTCTGCTCATGATGCACCTTCCGGTTGAGAATATAGATCGATTGGAACTGGCATTGACTTCCGCGGTTGCCTGCACGCGCTCAGCGGCTTGGCGGCCGGCTATCTGTTCGCAGTGTCCGGCCGCGTCAGCAAATTTCCGACGCCCGCCTTGTTCGCCCAATACTCCCAGGCTCTCCAGGTTTCGGGCGAATAGGGTCCGTAGCCGCGATTGCGCGCGTCGATCTCCCCTTGCGAAAGATACTTGATCGGGCCGCCGAGTTGCTTGGCTCGCAAGAGGGCTCGCGCGTTGCGCGGCAAAAAGACGGACATGCGCACGACTTCGATGAGCGAACGCCCGGCCGCCGTGAAACCATGACCGCGCATCAGGGCCACGTTGGCGGCGCCGAGGCATTTCGCCAAATCCCGCGCCTGCTCGATATTCGCGACCAGCAGATTGGTGTCGCCGAATTTGTCGGCGATATCCCACACGGGAATATGCAAGCCGAGGAAGCTTCCGGAATGGATCACCGGCTTCAAGGGCGTGGCGCTGGCCACGCCAAACGGCAGGATATCCTCGGCATGCGCGTGCACCACCGCCATCGCTTCCGGGCGCGCTTCGAAAACGCCGCCGTGGATAAAGCGCTCGAGATAGAGCGCACGCTTCTCCTCCTTCACCGGCTTGCCGTCGAGCGTAAGCTCGACAATGTCGTCGCGGGTGACCAACTCGGGAGCCAGCGAACGGGCGAGAAAGAAATGGTCCGGCTTTTCCGGATGACGCACGCTGACGTGTCCGTACGCGTCGACGATATCTTGATTGGCGAGGATGCGGTTGGCGATAACGAGATCGTTCAGCAGAGCGTCCAGATCGGCCATCACAGTTCTCCGGGAACCTTGGGTCGACGAATTCGGGCCATAGGTTAGCATGAAAGAAGAACCTTCCTCGCCGGGCGCAATGCGACGACAAGCGAGAGTTACGCAATTGACGACAAGGCTTTCGAGACATAGCATGCTTGGGTCTTCTAAAATCCGATGAACCAAGCGAGGGGATCGGGAATGTCAGCAGGAGTCGATCGGTTGAAGGGTTCGATTTGTCCGCTGGTCACGCCGTTCAAGAACGGCGAAGTCGATTACGAAAGCTATGGGCGGCTGGTGGCGATGCAAATCGAACGGGGCAGCCATGGGATCCTGGTCAATGGAACAACCTCGGAACCTGCGACGCTCACCGTCGAGGAACGGAACAAACTCGTCGATCTCGCTTTAAGCGTGACTGCCGGGCGTGTGCCGGTCGTGGCGGCCACCGGATCGCAATCTCTGGCGGAAACGGCGAAACTCACCGAACATGCCGCCAGAGCGGGCGCCGACGCGCTCCTGATTGTCACGCCTTACTATACGCGCCCGCCGCAGCGCGGCCTCGTCGCCTACTATCTGGAGATTGCCAAAATCAGCGACCTGCCATGGATGGTCTATCACATTCCTGGGCGCACGGCGCTGAGCGTCACGTTGGAGACGCTCAAGGAGCTGAAGGCGAAATCGCCGAACTTTGTGGGAATGAAGCACGCCGTGAACGACCTTGGTTTCGCCTCGGAATGCCTTGGTTCCTTCGGCCCGGATTTCAAGATTTTCGTAGGGCTCGAAGAGTTATCGTTTCCGATGATGGCTATCGGCGCCTGCGGTCTGATGAACGCCGTCGGCAATCTTTGTCCGAGCGTTCTGCGCGAGATGTGCGAGGCGGTCTGGAGAAACGATTTGGCCGCGGCGCAATTGCTGCATCAGCGGCTGTTCGAGATCAATCGCGCCGTCTTCTTCGATACCAACCCGATTCCGATCAAGTACATGATGAAGCGCCTGGGCATATTGGCCGCAAACGAGCATCGTCTTCCGATGGTCCCGGCGACGCCCGAACTCGAAAAGCGGCTCGACGCTGTTTTGCGTTGCGCCGGCCTCCTCGAAGCAGATCGAGCGGCATGAAGCTGGCCACCTTCGAGGTGAACGGGCGCGCTTCGTACGGGGTCATAACGGAAGCGGGCGCCGTTGATGCGGGTGTGCGCCTCGGCGGCCAATTCCCCGACTTGCGTTCCGTGATTGCCGCCGGCCAAATCAACCGGCTCGAAAATCTCGCAGGCCAGCCGCCGGATTTTCCTCTTGGAGAAATTCGCTGGCTGAAACCGATCCCCAATCCCGGAAAGATCCTCTGTGTCGGCGTCAACTATCCGGAGCGGGCCGGCGAGTACAAAGACAACGCGGACGCGCCAAAATATCCGAGTATTTTTGTGCGCTTCCCTGCCTCGCTGGTCGCCCACGAGGCGCCGATTCTCCGGCCTCCGGAATCGAAGCAACTGGACTACGAAGGCGAGGTCGCGCTGGTCATCGGCCGCCCCGCGCGGCGGGTAAGCGAAGACGAGGCAATGTCACGCGTGGCGGGATATACGATTTGCAACGAAGGCACCATCCGTGACTGGCTGCGGCACGGCAAATTCAACGTAACGCCCGGAAAAAATTTCGAAGGAACAGGTTCGCTGGGGCCCTGGATGGTGACCTCGGATGAGATCGGGGCGGACCCGCTGCGCATCGTCACGCGCGTCAACGGGGAGATACGTCAGAGCGATACGACGAACCGGATGATCTTCTCGATGTCCTTCCTGATCTCCTACATCTCGCGCTTCTGCACATTGGAACCCGGCGACATCATCGTCACCGGGACGCCTGCGGGGGCCGGTGCGCGTTTGGACCCGCCGCGCTACCTCGTTCCGGGAGACGTGGTCGAGGTCGAAGTCAGCAAAATCGGCACGCTCCGCAACCGCGTGATCGACGAGCCGATCCCGCACGAACCCCGCTAGAGCGCCTCTTCTTTGTAAAAGCCAAGCGTCTTCAAGAGCGGAACGTCCTGGACAGAAAAGAGAATGGCCGGCTCACCGCTTCTGTTGGCATGTTTGTGAACAGCCGACGGAGCGACCACAAGCACGTCGCCCTTCGACCAGCGGTACTCCGTTCCATTCACATGTGTGGTGCCTGAGCCCTGCCATGCAAAATAGATCGCACAGCTATTGTGCCGGTGAGCGCGCGTTTCGATACCCGGACGAATCATCTGCAGATAGGCGCTTATGCAGGGAAATACGGGACCCGTGGTGCGGGGGTCGACGTATTCAAGAATGACGTCGTCGAAGGGGTCGCTCTCGACCTCGGCAAGCCGCAGCAGCGCCTCATGTGCGTTGTCCCACCGGTAAGTCAGCATGCGCTCCTGCTTTTGGGCGTCATGCCCGGCAGGGAGCAGACCTGCCTCGGAATAGCGGCGCTCGGATACCTCCTTCTTGATTCCTTCGATTTGCTTTTCATGTGGATACGGCTCCATGTTGAGCGTCTCCAGAAAGCGCACCACCGGCGAATCGAGAATATCCATCCACATCACCGGCTCCGCGCCTTCATTCCCGTGATCGTGCCAGGTGCCGGCGGGCGTCAAAATCAAATCGCCGGGCCGCATCACGCACTTGTCGCCGTTCACCGTGGTATAGGCGTTCTGCCCATCGATCATGAAGCGCATCGCGTTGGGGCTATGGCGGTGGGCCGGAGCCACTTCGCCGGGCAGCAAATATTGAAAGGCGATGGACATCGTGTGCGTGGCCGTAAGCTCCGCAACGCCCGGATTGGCGATGCGCAGAATTCTCCGCTCGGCCCCCTTGCCGGGATCGACAAAACTCGGCGTGCTCCGCACCAAATGCTCGATGGTGTCCCATTTCCAGAGGCCCGATTGAACCTGCGACTTCTTCTGCTGGATGAGGGGGCCAGGATGAAACCAGGGCGCATCCATATTCGCCGCGCGAACATCGTGTTCGAACTGCTGCGCATCTTTCTCCGAAATCTTGGTTATCGTGGCCATCCCGTTCCTCCCTGATGATCGTATCTTCGGATATTCGCCTATTCAGGCGGTGCCGGCAATCATTTTCCTCGCGAGACCCGGTCCGCCAAGACTTGGGGATTCATCGCCCCCGCCGGCACGTGGCCATCCAGGTAAGACTCAATGTTTTCAATGGCCTGCCTGAAAAACTGGGTGTAGGACTCCTCCGTGACGTATCCCATGTGTGGCGTCAGGACCACGTTTTCAAGGGAACGCAGCGGGTGATCTGCGGGCAAGGGCTCGGTCTCGAAGACGTCGAGAGCCGCTCCGCGAATACGCCCGGCGCGCAGAGTGTCGACCAATGCGGCCTCGTCGACCAGCGGACCCCGAGCCGTGTTCACGAAGCATGCGGTCGGTTTCATGAGGGCGAACTCGCGCGCCGTGATGATGCCCTTGGTCCGTTCCGAAAGCCGCAAATGCATGGTGATCACATCGCTCTGCCGCAAGAGATCGTCCAGCGTCGCGTAAGTCGCTCCCGCCGCGGCGGCCTTTTCCGCGGTGAGATTGGCGCTCCAGGCAAGCACCCGCATACCCACCTGATTGCCAAACTGAGCGATGCGCGTGCCGATCCGCCCGAGTCCCACCACACCCAGCACTTTACCGGAAAGGTCGAAGCCAACTCCCGTTTGCCAAAGTCCCATACGCATCGCGCGATGCTCCTGCGGCACCCGATGCGCAAACGAAAGTATAAGCGCCATGGTCAGCTCAATTGCGGACGGCCCGGAACCCTCGGTTTGCGTGACCAGAATTCCCTGCTCCGTGGCGGCGGCGACGTCCACATGGCCTGAATTCTTGCCCGTCAATGAAAGCAGCTCGAGTTCCGGTAACTGCCGGAGAATCCGGGCGGAAAAGCGGGTCCGTTCGCGAATCGGAACCAAAACTTGAAAGGGACGCAGCCGTTCCACGAGCGCGCCTTCGTCGTGCAGGGTGTCGCGAAAGGCTTGGAGAGCTATCCGGCCGCTCAGCCTTTGCCAATACGGCTGCGCCAAGCCCGCTCCTTGATAATCATCCAAAACCGCGACTTTCTTCACTAGACCGTTCCTCTCGCTCACGGAAAGTGCACAATTCCGACTCAGAAACATACTAAATGAAGTGGCAGCGGGTAGAAAGGCCGGCGCCCGGCTCGAATCGGTTCTCCGGCCAACCGGCTAGATCGCGCGTTCTTTCACAATGGAGTGCAGATTGTTCTTGCGGAACGCAGCCGTATTGTCGATCTCCTGCACTTCCAGGGAGATCGCCAGGGGCGACGTGTCGTAGACACCCCGAAGAAATTCGCACGCTGCGTCGAAAATCTCCTGCCCCAGACGCTTGCGTGTTTCGGCCGGGCGGCCGGGCGCGATGCGGGCGTTGATCGCCACGAAGGCATTGTCGGCGTGGCCGTCCGCAATGGCGTAGACGTCGCGAGCCGCGGCGCGCGTACGCACCGCCGCGACCTCGAACACGCCCGTGCGCAGCGCCGCTTGGTGCACGGCTTCCACCAGCTTGTGTATATCGATCTTGTCTTTGAGATTTGCGGAATATTCGATGGTGATATGCGGCATTTCGCGCCTTCCTATGAGCTCCTATGAGCTAAGATATTTCGGGTTGCGTACACATACCAAAACTATAAGCATACCGCGATTGCGTTATTCTCCCGTGCTCTACCTTTGTCCTCGGAGAGAGGGCCCTCGTCGCCCAGATAGAATAATCGACGGGAATAACTGATGGCCCGCAAACCACTTCCGGCGCCCTACGCAGGCGCGCTGATCATTAACAAGCCGGCCGGCCGAACGTCTCACGACGTGGTCGAGGCCGTGCGCCGTATTCTGGGCTTCCGCCAGATCGGGCATCTCGGAACGCTCGACCCCCTGGCGACCGGCGTGCTCGTTTTATTGCTCGGTCGTGCCACGCGTCTGGCGCAGTTCTACGCGGGCCGGCGAAAGCGCTACGACTGCGGCTTCCGCTTCGGCTTTGCGACCGATACCTATGACGCCGACGGCACTCCTCTCGGCCCGGATACGAACCCGCGCTTGGAGAAGGACGTCCTGGAGCGCCTCGCCGCCGAATTGACCGGAAGGTTCATGCAGACGCCGCCTCCTTTTTCCGCAAAAAAGATCCACGGCCGTCCCGCGCACGAACTCGCCCGCAAGCACAAGCCGGTGGAACTCAAGCCCGTCGAGATCGAGGTCTTCGAGTTCAAGCTTCTTGGTATTGAGGGGCCGCTAGCACGCTTCTCGGTTGAGTGCGCGGCGGGCACCTACATCCGTTCTCTCGCGCAGGAAATGGGCCTGCGCATCGGTTGCGGAGCTCACCTTGCCGAGATTGTGCGCACCGCCGTCGGCGAATTCACCCTCGACCGCGCCGTGACTCTCGACGATTTCGCGCGTGCGGCCGCGGCCGACCGCGCTGCGGACTGGATTGTGCCGCTTGAAAGTCTATTGACGGAGTTGCCCCGGGTGTCCGTCCTGCCCTTTGTCGAACGCCGCGTGCGCCATGGCTCCCGTTTCCAGGTTGCGCTTTCGCAGGTTCAAGTGGGACGCAAGGAAATTCCCCCGGGGGCTCCTGCGGAGCTTGATTCGGGAGAATGGAAGCCCGCGCGCGTGCGTGTTTTCAACCAGCAGGATCAACTCATCGCCATCGCTGAGCCAGTCGTGCCACGCACCTATCAGCCGGTGCTGGTGCTGGAAGCGGAAGGCTGAGAAGCGAACAGCTCCGACTCACGACGAGCCGAAGAATTGACGGACAATTCCTTAGCGCCCGTTTCAAAACACTCTCCGCGCGGCTTTGAGGTAGTTCCAGCAGACGAGCACGCCGCGTTTGGATTACGGGCAACCGCACCAGCCGGCAGGTTCCGCCGTCTCCAATCCATCGACGGGATAGCCGTCATACCGCCAACAATCGAGGCCGCCGATCAACTCCTTAACGCGGAATCCGAGCTGCAGCATGTTCAGCGCCCCTTTTGTCGAACCATTACAACGGATCCCATCACAGTACGTAACGATCAAGGCTCCTTTATCCAGGTGGGCCGTCGTGGCGTTGCTCATCGTTCGATGCGGGATATTCATCGCGCCGGGAATATGGCTTTTCCGGTAGGCTTCCGGGGATCGTGTATCGACAAGAAGAATTTTGTCTCCTCGCCCAAGAGCCTCGTTCAGATCCCACGGATCGATCTCATACTCGAGCTTCGCTTTGTAGTGTCGTAGTTGGTCGTCCATAGGTGACCCCTATCAGGATTCGTAGTGGTGCACTCGAACCACTGACCTCGTGCGTTCAAATCCTCTCACGCCGACCATCAACCCTCAAAAACATTAACAGAGTGTTTTGAAACGCGCTTTTCTAGCGCTCGTCTTGCGGCGGCCCGGTAGGTTGCGCGGGAGCTGGCGCATTGGGCTCGCCACCAGGAGCCGGCGGCGCGGCATTCCCAGGCGTCTGGACCGGCGGAACGCCAGGAACGCCGGGCACAGGGACGACGCCGGACGGAGCGATACCGGGCTGAATGGTCCCCGGAGGCACCACGCCAGGCCGAGGAACTCCGGGCGCGGGCGCCCCGGGAGCCGGGGCTCCCGCAGGTTGGGGCAGGCCTGGGCCTACAGGTTCGGGTGGAGCAGCAGTGCCCACTCCGCGTCCTGCGTAAAAGCTGTGGTCCTGATGGGGCGTAAGGCGCAACTGGCGAGGCGTGATAGCGATGACGAGTTCGGTTTCTGCCTCCTGCTTGTCATGATCTCCGGTCAGGGGGCCGAGAAAGCTTAGGCCAGGCCACCCGCTAACGCTGCGAAGCGTGCTTGTCTCGATCAGGCCGGAAAGAATGCTCGTCTCGTTCGCGCGCAACCGCACCTCCTGCTCAATCGTGCGGTTGCTCAAAATGGGAATGCCATTCACATTTTGCCCGCTGAGCGCGCTCACATCGAACTCCATATTCAGCGACACTTCGCCATCGGGATGCACCCGCGGCGTGGTGTGAACCTTCAGTCCGATATCCACATACTCGGAGCCCGGATAGAGCGTCGAGGGTACGCTCGAAGAATTGGCTGGATTCGCGCTATTGAGAATGACGGAAACCGTATTCGCGGATTCATCCACAACGGCCACATCGAGCAACGTGCTGCCGCTGAAGACGCCCGAGGCCATAGCCACGGGACCGGTCCCCGTGGCAACACTGATGGGCGATGAAAACGTCGCGCTTCCGAGCCCGAGAAAAATATCGATCGTGCTGGCTGATTGGCACGCCACGATCAAATCCGGGAATCCGCTGGAACTGAAATTTCCCGCAATGATAGCCGTGGGTCCCGCATCGGTGGTGAAGTTCGTCGCAGCGCCGAAGGTGCCATCGCCGTTTCCAAGAAAGATCGAAAATGTATTGTCGATCTTGTTTGTCACGGCCAAGTCTGCTTTCCCATCAGCATTGAAATCCGCGGTCGCCATGCCAGAAGGCCCCGCGCCGGTGGCGAAGTCGATGCGCTTGGAAAACGCGCCGTCCCCGGCGCCCAGCAACACGGAGACACTATTGGAACCTCCGTTGGTCACAGCTAAGTCTATCTTCCCGTCCTGATTGAAGTCGTCGGTGAGGAACGCCGACGGACTGAGGCCGACCTTAGTGGTGGTTGTCGTCCCAAACGTGCCGTCGCCATTTCCCTCAAGCACGATCACCTGCCCATCCGTTTGGTCGAGGACCGCCAGATCCAGGTTTCCGTCGTTGTTGAAATCGGCGCTGAGCATTGCCACTGGGCTTTTCACGCCGGTTATGGCAGTGCCTGCCGCGAAAGTTCCATCGCCGTTGCCCAGCAAGATCGAAATGCTGTTGTCCGTGAAATTGGCTACGGCGAGGTCGGATTTTCCATCGCGATTGAAATCGGCCGTGACGATGGCGTCCGGGTCTATGCCGGTGGCGATGGTCGTCTGCGTCTGGAAGGTGCCGTCGCCATTGCCCAGCAGGAGCGAGATGGAGCTGTCGCCCTCATTCGTTACGGCCAGGTCGAGATTCCCGCTGCCGCTGAAATTGCCCGTGGCGATAGAGCTTGGTGTGTGCCCGACGGGATAATCCGTTCGCGGGAAGCTCACCACTCCCGTAAGGCTCGCCGTGGCGAGTTCCGAAATTGGCGAGGCTATGCTCGCGGACAGCAGGCCCAGTGTTATGGGGTAGTGCTCGCCGACGAAGAATGTGGCCGGGCGCCCGTCCTCCACGCGCAACAGCACGCGTTGGGCGCGCTGCACCAAGCTCAACGTTTTGGCGAACGTCGCGCTCGTGCCCGGAAGGGTCGCCAGAAAAAGCGAATCACCGCCTCCGAAGGCAATCAGCGGCGGAATCGCCGCGGCGGCACTGCCCGCCGCGGCCAGGGGATTTTGCGATCCGAATATGCTCTGCAGCGCCTGGAGAAGCGTGCCGGAACTCTGCGCTTGCTGCAGTTGGTTGAGAATGCCCGTGCTCAGCGAGAACGTCTTGCCGCTGGTGGGCGGTGTGATGCCAAGATTCTGCTCGGCGTTGCGATCCATTTCCAGAAGGTCGACCTCCAGCAGAAATTCGCCCGGCGTTTGCTGCACGTCCTTGAGAATCGCCTGGGCCAGCGCGACGTTTTGCGGAGTATCGCGCAGCGTGATGCTGTGGGTCTTGACGTCCAGCTCGGTGCGCCGCAGGCCTACAATGTCCCGCACCATACGCATGGCCTCGGTCATCTCATCGTTCGTCTCCGAAGCCGGCAGAAGTATCGTTTTCTTGATTTCGGGATCGTAATCGCGCCGCTTGGCCACCGTGTCGGCAGCCACGAAAAACGTCTTGGAGTCCACGGCAAACCAAAACGTGCTGGTTTGTTCGCCCAGCAGGCGCATGGCCGTATCGAAATCGACGCCGGAGACCCGAAATCGGATTTGCCGGTCCTGAAGCTCCGGATCAAAGGCCGCCGTGACTCCGAATTGCCGGGCGATCTCCTGGTAGGCGCCGCGCGTCCCTCCTTCGAAGTTGAAATCGCGGGCGCCGGAGCCGGGGTTTATCGTGGGCAGGCCGGCTTCCAGACCTTCGCCGAGGTCGTTTCTTACTGGCGTCGAGGATGTCTCTTGCTCAATTTGCCGCAACCGTTCCTGGGCCACGCCGTAAGTCGGATCGAGTTGGACCGCCGACTGCAATATGGCACGCGCCAGGGCCAAATTGCCGCTTAGAACCTGCTTTTCGGCGCTCTCCGTGCGCTGCTGCACGAGGGCCGAGCGGGCAAACCCGGCGTGCGCCAGGATCGTCTGGTCTCCGGGGGAAAACTGCGCGGCCTCGCCGTACGCCTGGAATGCCGCCTCCCAATCACCTTCCGCCTCGGCACGCTGGCCCTCGGCATAGGCTTTCCGAGCGTCATTGGAACGGGTCACCGCCGCGCTCGGCGCTTGCGCGCGAAGCGCGAGAGATGCCCAGACGGAAAGGGCTGCCAGAGCGGCAATGGAAATCAGCGCGCCTCGGCCCATAAATCTCACGGGAAGCATGCCGGGATATTGTATCGATGTGAGGCAGCAAAGGCAGGTTAAAATGCCTTGACTGTGGAGCTTAAAGGCACTAGACTGCTCTTTCGAGTTGCAACTGAATTGCAACTGGGGCTTGCCCTTGATCTCATCCTTCCTCATTGCTCTGCGCGAGGGCGCTGAGGCCGCTCTTGTTGTCGGCATTGTACTCGTCTATTTGGACCGCACCGGACGTTCCCGATTGTCCCGTTTTGTTTGGGCCGGGGTGGCCTTAGCTGCTGCTTTGAGCCTCGCGGCGGCCATCGCGCTGGAACGCTGGCAGATCAGCGAAGACGGGTTCGAAGGGCTTTTGATGCTCCTGGCGGCGGTTTTCGTTGTCAGCATGATTGTCTGGATGAACCGGGCAGCACGCCATCTTCGAAAGACGATCGAACAGCGAGTCGAGTCGTTTGCGCAGAAGTCGGATTTGGCCGCAGGGCTCGGCCTGGGTACCTTTGTTTTCCTGATGGTCTTGCGCGAGGGCGCCGAACTGGCGCTGATCCTGCGAGCTGTCGAAATTTCCACCGAAGGACTCGGCGTGTGGGTCGGCACGGGACTTGGCTTGGCGCTGGCCATCGCCGTCGGCTTCTTTTTCTTCGAGGGCACGCTGAAGATTCCCCTGGGCCGCTTCTTTTCCGTGACCAGCGCAATCTTGGTGATTGTGGCCGTGCAATTGGCGCTGACGGGATTCCACGAGCTGAGCGAGTCCATGTGGATTCCTTCGAGCAAGCGCGAGATGGCGCTGGTCGGACCGATCGTGCGGAACGAGTATTTCTTCTTTGTTTTGATTCTGGGCGCCGCGGCTTTGCTGATTCTTCGCGAGTGGCGCGCCATGCGGCTGGCGGCCGCTCCTGAAGCGGCCAATGAAGCGGACCGCCGCCGTATTCGATGGGAGCGGCGGACGCAGAGCCGCTCGATGTTTACGGCGGCCGTGGTCTTCGTCCTAGTGATCCTTACGTTGACCGCCGATTTCGTCTATGCCCGCGTATCGGCGGCGCCTCCGCAAGCGCAGACCGTGGCGGCGCAGAATGGCGTCGTGCGCATACCTACCGGCCAGGTAAACGACGGCAATTTGCACTTCTTCACGGTCGACGCAAACAACACATCCTTGCGCTTTATTGTGATACGCAAGCCCGACGGCACCTGGGGAACCGCGCTCGATGCCTGCATGATTTGCGGATGGGCGGGTTACCGCCAGAGCGGATCGGATATGATCTGCCGAAACTGCGCTTCGGCGATCTACGTGCCCAGCATTGGGCAGCCGGGCGGTTGTAATCCCGTCGCGATTCCGGCGCGGGTCGATGGCGGCGAGCTGGTAATCGACGTTTCCGCCCTCACCGACGCGGCGCGCAAAGTTCCTCAATAGGCAGAGGCATTGTTTCTCAGAATTATCAAAGACTCTTTCGCGCGGCAGCCGCGGCGCAAGCTGCTCACCATGATCGCGCTTGCTTTGGGGACCGCCGTCGCCACCGCGACACTCAGTGTCGCGCTCGACGTCGGCGACCGGCTGGCGCGTGAGTTTCGCAGTCTCGGCGCCAACCTTTTGGTAACTCCGGAAGCGGACACTCTTCCGCTGGAAATCGGGGGCGTCGATTTCCGGCCCGTGGACTCCGGCGTCTTCTTGTCCGAAGCGGAGCTCGGAAAACTAAAGACTATCTTCTGGCGCAACAACATTATTGGTTTTGCTCCTTTCCTGGATGTCCCCGTCGCCGTGAACAATAGCAACTCGTCCCCCGCCGGCTCTCCGCTAAAAACGATCTTGATCGGAACCTGGTACCGGCACGACGTCGCCGTTCCGGATGGCGGAGGCGTTTTCACCACCGGCGTCTCCTCGACGAATCCAGGCTGGCGCATCGACGGACGCTGGTTCGCCGATCACTCCGCCGAGGCAGTTGTGGGCGCGAGCTTCGCGCAGCGTGCCGGCGTTCATCCGGGCCAGACGCTGGACGTCAGCGCCGGCGCGGCGAGCACACAGCTCACGATTACGGCGATCGTCTCCACCGGTGGGCAAGAGGACGACGGAATTCTCGCCCCGTTGGAAATCGCGCAGCGGCTTTCGGGAAAGCCAGGGGACTATCGGCGTCTGCTCGTGAGTGCGCTGACCAAACCGGAAGACTCCTTTTCGCAGCGCGATCCGAAGTCGATGGTCCCCGAGGAGTTCGAGCGCTGGTACTGCTCGCCGTATATCTCCTCCATTTCGCTCCAGATTCGGGAGCAATTGCCCGGCGTAAGCGTCCGGCCCATACGCCAGATCGCCGAGGGCGAGGGCCAAATCCTGTCGCGGGTGCAAGCGCTGATGTGGCTGGTGACTTTCGCGGCCTTGCTGGCGGCAGCGCTGGCTGTCGCGGCCACGGCCGGTACGACGGTGCTCGAGAGAACCACGGAAGTCGCCTTGATGAAGGCATTGGGAGCGCGCCGCAGACTGTTGGGCGCGGTGTTTCTCGGCGAACAGTGGTTCATGGCCGCGATTGGGGGACTGGTGGGCTATGTAGGCGGATTGTCGCTGGCGCACGAGCTGGGGCAGCGCGTCTTTGGAGTTTCGCCGAGCACAAGGCTCATCCTCCTTCCTGTGGTTCTGGGCGTGACCGCGGGGGTGGCTACCCTAGGGAGCCTGCTCTCGCTGAGAAAGGTAATGCGGCTGGATCCTGCACCGGTGCTGCGCGGCGAATAACTCCGCCCCGGCACGTTGGCACACACAATCGAGATGTTTTGGCGAATACTTTGGCGATTGCTCTATGCAAGCCGGGGGCGGCTTGCCCTGGCCCTGCTTGCGGTTGCCAGCGGCGCGGCCGTTTGCGCGGCGTTGCTGAACCTCGATCTGGACGCCACGGACAAGTTGACGCGCGAATTTCGGGTGCTCGGCGCCAATGTCGTTGTATCCGCTCCGCAAACGGGAGACGCTGCCGGAACCATGGATGGGGGCCAGATCGATCGGATACTGCAATTACAGTTACCCCAGGTCGCCGGCATTGCGCCGTATCTTTACCTTTCGGCGGAGGCCGCAGCGGGCGAGAACAAGGCGGCCGTAATCGTTGCCGGCACCTGGTTCGACGAAGCCCAGCGCATGAATTCGTCCTGGAAAATCGATGGCGCCTGGGTTACCAGCCGCGACGACCGCACGAAATGCATGATCGGAGAGCAGGCGGCGGCGCGCCTGGGAATGACTCTAGGGAAAAGCTTGAAGGTGGAATATGGCGGGCGAGAAGCCGTGCTTCAGGTAGCCGGCATCATCACCGCGGGCAGTTCCGAGGACAGCCAAATCTTTGTCGGCTTGCCTGTGGCGCAGGAATTGGGAGGGATGGGCGCCCGCGTCTCCCTGGTGCAGATGAGCGCCCGCGGCTCCGCGCCCGAGGTAGACAACGTCATCAGCCGTCTTTCCCTTGCCTTTCCTGGGCTTCAGGTCCGCCCTCTGCACCAGCTCGCTGAGGCCGAAGGCCGCCTGCTCGAACGCATTCGCGGACTGATCTTGGCGACAGTTGTCTTGATCCTGGCGCTCACTTCTTTGGGCGTTCTGGCGGCCATGGCCGGCCTGGCCCTCGAACGCCGGCGCGACGTCGGGTTGATGAAGGCGCTCGGCGGCTCGGTGCGCCAGATCGTGCGGTTTTTCCTGGCGGAAGCCACCGCGATCGCCCTTGTCGGCGGAACGGCAGGATTTGTTGTCGGAATGTTCCTCTCCCAGTGGATTGGCCAGCGCGTATTCTCGGTATCCATAACGCCGCGCCTGATTGTTTTGCCCGCCACGCTGGCGCTGATGGTGCTTGTCTCGCTTGCGGGCGCGTTTCCCTTGCGGCTGCTGGGTCGTGTGAGACCATCGGAGATCTTACGGGGCGAATGATGCCGGTTCTCGTTCAGGTCGAAGACATTTCGAAAACCTACGGCGGGCTGCGCGCTCTCGACAGCGTCAGCTTCGAAGTGCTAGCCGGAGAATGGATCGCCATCATGGGCCCCTCCGGCTCCGGCAAAACCACCTTGATCAATATCCTCGGCGGCTTGGATCACCCGACGGGCGGGCGTGCCATCGTGGATGGCGTCAATGTGGGTACGCTAGGCGAACGCGAACTCACGCGCTACCGCGCCGAGAAGATCGGCTTCGTCTTCCAGCAATTTCATCTCGTGCCCTACCTTTCCGCTCTTGAAAACGTCATGCTGGCCCAATACTTTCACAGCCTCGCGGACGAGGCGGAAGCCTCGGCAGCTCTCAAGCGCGTTGGCCTTGCCGACCGGCTGGACCACTTGCCCAGCCAGCTTTCCGGTGGCGAACAACAGCGCGTCGCGCTGGCCCGGGCTCTCATCAATCATCCCAAGCTCATACTGGCGGACGAACCCACCGGAAATCTGGACGAAGCCAACGAGCACGTCGTGCTCGATTTGCTTCAGGAACTGCACCGCGCCGGCCACACCATTCTCCTCGTCACTCATTCTCCTGAGATCGGCCGCATGGCCGACCGGCGTATCGAGCTGGCGCACGGGCATCTGATGCAAATCGTGGCCAATGTGACCTGACGATCTGAGCCGCCGCCCAGGCAAGAGACGGCGGCGCGTCGATACGCTACGATATTCAGAGAGCCATGCCAATTCCTCTGGACACGCGTAAGAAACCAGCCGACGTGAAGGTGCGCATCTCTACGGGTGCCGGCGTCGATATCGTATGGGCCGACCAGCACGGCAGCCATTACGATTTTGCCTATCTCCGCGAGCAATGCCCCTGCGCGATGTGCGACGACGAGAGGCGAAAAAAGGAAGAGATGAAGGCCCATGCGAGCAGCGGGCCAAGTTCCGGATTAGGCGCCGCGCTGCCCATGTTCAAACCGCGCCCTACCGCCCGCGCGGCCAAGGCCGTGGGAAATTACGCCCTGCAGATCGATTTCTCCGACGGCCACTCGACGGGAATTTACAGTTACGATTACCTGCGAACCATCTGCCCGTGCGAAGATTGCGCCAAAGCGTTTCGCACGTATGCGATCTGAGCGCCCGTCCGCCCAACCAGGCGGGATTTACGCCGCGCGCACCATGATCGCGGCGGAGACAAGACCTCTCAGCACGAAAACGCCGCCCGTGGCCAACAGCAGCCACCCCGCCCATTCAAATGGCGCCCAGGCCAAAGAGATCATGATGAGCCCAGCCAAGGTCAGCGAGCCACCCCCGATTTTGGTTACCAGGCGCTCCGCATTACCCACGCTTCGGCGCGCCCGCCACCACGTTCCCAGTCCCCAAAGAATCAGCACGGCCGACAGCACGATCCAAGCCGGCTGCCGGGCGTTGAGTAACTGCGGCCGGGTAAGCGCAAATAGAGCCAGCAACGCCCCCGCGAGCATAAAGACGAACTCGTTGACGACGCGAAAGAGGTGGCTTGGGCTGGCCATGCCGCCTCACACGCGTTCGATGCGCAGGTGTTGCAGAACTACCGGAGTCCGCGGACGATCCTGCCCGTCGCGCGGCAGCTTGGAAATCTTGTCCGCTACGTCCTGGCCCTCCACCACTTCGCCAAAAATAGAATGACGGCGATCCAGCCAAGGCGTGGCCGCCACGGTGATAAAAAACTGGCTGCCATTGGTATTGGGTCCGGCATTCGCCATGGAAAGCTTTCCCGGACTGGAGTGCTTCAGCGAGGGATGAAATTCGTCCGCGAACTTGTATCCGGGCCCGCCCGTGCCGGTACCCATCGGGCATCCACCCTGAATCATGAAATCGGGAATGACCCGGTGAAAACTAAGGCCGTCGTAAAAGGGACGCTTCACTTTCTGATTTGTCTTGGGGTCCGCGAACTCCTTGGTCCCCTCCGCCAGTCCAACGAAATTGGCGACCGTTTGAGGCGCTTCTTTCTCAAACAGGCGGCATACGATGTTGCCCTGCGACGTTTCGAAAACGGCGTAAGTTCCGGGCTCTCTTGTCAAATTTCCCCCTAGAAGGGCCTTTAGCGTAAAAGGCCCGAAGATTATGGCCTAATGGCAGATACAAGGCTATAGAGCTACGCAAAGCGCCGGCGTGTTGTAGAGCGCTCATCTTTGCTCGCTCATTGGGTGCGAAGGCCCGCCGGCCGAACCGGCCGGCATTCGCTAGTCCCATCTGGGATGTTACACTACAACGTTTTGCCTGCGGGCGCTTGCCAATGCGTCGCGCACGAACACATCCAGGAGGGGTTCCGTGCATAAGGTGGTCATCATCGGTAGCGGCTGCGCCGGGCTGACCGCGGCGATCTACGCCGCGCGCGCCAATCTCCAGCCCCTGGTTATCGATGGTTATGAACCCGGCGGCCAGCTCACTTTGACGACTATGGTCGAGAATTTTCCGGGATTTCCCAACGGCATTCTCGGCCCGGAATTGATCGAGCATATGCGCAAGCAGGCGCAGCGTTTCGGCGCGGAGTTTCGCGCCGGCGCCGTCAGTGCCGTCGATTTCAGCCGGCGGCCATTTCACGTTACCGTTGCCAAGGAAGTTTTCGAGGCAAAGACCGTGATCGTCGCCGCCGGCGCTTCAGCCCGCATGCTGGGCCTGGAAGCGGAGCGCCACCTGATCGGGCATGGCGTCTCGACCTGCGCCACCTGCGACGGATTTTTCTTTCGCGGCAAGGAGATCGCCGTGGTGGGCGGAGGGGACACGGCCATGGAAGAGGCCATGTTTCTGACGCGCTTCGCCAGCCGCGTTCACCTGCTTCATCGCCGCCGCGAGTTTCGCGCCAGCAAAATCATGCTGGACCGCGCCCGCGCTAACGAGAAGATCCATTTCATCACCCCGGTGGTCATCGATCATATCTTGGACATGAGCAAAAATTCCGTGGAGACCGTGCTGCTCCGCAACACCGAAACCGGGGAAACCTCGCAATTGGCCGTGGAAGGGATTTTCGTGGCCATCGGACACGAACCGAATACAAAAGTCTTTCGGTCCATTCTCAATATGGACGAGAACGGCTATCTGCTGACGCACAACGGCAGCAAGACCAATATCGAGGGAGTTTTCGCCGCAGGTGACGTGCAGGACCACCGCTATAGGCAAGCCGTCACGGCCGCCGGCTCCGGCTGCATGGCGGCCATGGACGCCGAAAAATTCCTCGAAGCCGAAGGCCATTGAGCAGCTGAACTAGGCCGCCATCTCTACGAAAATTGCAGTTGGCGTGATAAGGTTGAAGACGCAACTACGGGGCCGGGGCACTTCCCATGCTCGGCCTTGTTCCACTCAGTCGGGGCGTAGCGCAGCCTGGTAGCGCACCTGGTTCGGGACCAGGGGGTCGGAGGTTCAAATCCTCTCGCCCCGACCATTCG
>Ga0335081_10004352_pt1 | contig 22330 bp, 21 predicted proteins | sample Lox_Sample_35_FD_206713 | JGI IMG/M metagenome (GOLD analysis project Ga0335081, IMG submission 206713) | Soil microbial communities from Loxahatchee National Wildlife Refuge, Florida, United States - Lox_Sample_3.5 | ecosystem: Environmental > Terrestrial > Soil > Wetlands | place: USA... | reverse complement strand
CGTTGAGCATGCGGGAGTGGAATGCCCAACCTTCTTTGGTTATATTGCAAAGTACAGCGTACCTGTGTTGCTTCCTGTCTTTGCGCTCGTTTGGTTCTTTTTCTTCAGGAATTAGTCTCGATATGAACTCATATCTTGCTGATTTGTTGACGAACAGCCCCTTGTTGGCACTTACAGCGACAGGCTTGCTTCTCATCATCGTGGAATCGGCGAAGTCACCGAGGATCAAGATGACGTTTGGCGTCGGTCTTCTCGGACTTCTTACGGCAGGAGTGCTCGCCTGTTTCCATTTGGATCCGGAACAACCCACGTTCAACGGCATGGTGAACGCCGGCGGATACGGAAGCTATTTCACCATGATTTTTGTCGTTGCAGCTATCCTGACGTTCATTCTGTCAAGGAACTACCTTGGGCGGATGGGGAGTGACAAAGGAGAGTATTACATCCTCATCGTGTTCGCAACAATCGGCATGCAACTTATGGCGAGCGCAAACGATTTGATCATTGTGTTTCTCGGCATCGAGTTGATGTCCCTTTGTCTCTACATCCTCGTCGGATTCTTCCGTGTCAAAGACCGTTCGAACGAATCGTCGATCAAGTATTTTCTTCTTGGTGCGTTCGCGACCGGATTCCTTTTGTACGGAATTGCGCTTGTCTACGGTGCTGCGGGCACGACCAACTTGACGGCGATTGCCGCCGCGTTCCCTTCGCTTTCCGACAATACCTTGTTCATCATCGGCGTAGCGCTCATGATTGTGGCGTTTTCATTTAAAGTCGCCGCGGTTCCGTTTCATATGTGGGCTCCTGACGTCTACGAAGGGGCGCCCACGACCGTCACGGGATTTATGTCCACCGGAGCCAAGGCTGCCGCATTTGCGGTCTTTGTCATTATTTTCGACCGAACGCTTGCCTACACTGGGGGGAAGCTCAATGACGTTGTAGCGATGATCTCGGCTGCATCGATGATCCTGGGCAATGTCCTTGCTATTGCTCAGACGAACGTGAAGAGGATGCTCGCATATTCCAGCATTGCCCATGCGGGTTACATGCTCGCCGGCGTGGCAGCTGCGAACCGGGAAGGGCAAACGGGAGTGCTCTTTTATCTTATCGCGTACATGTTCATGAATCTCGGAGCCTTTGGCGTCGTGGGGATCATGGAAGGGGAAAACGAAAAGAACCTTAATCTCGACGACTATGCCGGACTCAGCACCCAACGCCCGGCACTCGCCTTGCTGATGGCCGTGTTCATGTTCTCACTTGCCGGCGTGCCTCCCTTCGCGGGGTTCTTCGGCAAGTACTATGTCTTCCTTTCCGCAGTGAAGGCGAACATGACGTGGCTCGCGGTGGTGGGAGTGTTGACGAGTTTGATATCTGCCTATTACTATCTGCGTATTGTTGTGCTCATGTATTTTCGTGATGGAAAGGCCGACGTGCCGTCGAAACCATCCCTGGCTGCGATGGTGGCCATCGGCGTCTCGGCACTCCTTATTCTGCAACTTGGAATCTATCCTTCGGCTGTCGTGCAGCTCGTGCAGTCTTTTCACTGATTGAAAGCTCCGATGCAATGGAACGTGTAGTCTCCGCAGAGGAAATGAAGTGGTGTGACGAAACCACCATCAAGGGACTCGGAATACCCGGTCTTCTGCTCATGGAAAACGCAGGGGGCGCAGTTGCACGCCGGATCAGGGATATTCTCGGGGATCTCTCGCAGAGGCGGATCCTGATTTTCTGCGGCAAGGGGAATAATGGAGGAGACGGCTTTGTTGTGGCGAGGCATCTTTCCAATGCCGGCGCGCACGTGACGATTGTACTGACTTCATCCCCGGCGGAGCTACAAGGGGATGCTCTCTCGAATTATGCAGTGTTGAAGAAGCTTGCCGGCCGGACAGTACCTGCGATTTCAATACAAAGGTATTCGAAAAGCGCCCTCGGCGGTTTGCGGAGAATCGATTGCATCGTGGATGCGATCTTTGGAACAGGATTCTCGGGAAAAGTAAAACCGCCGGTTCTCGGTCTGATGGAATGGATGAACAGCCAAAATGTCCCGATGATTTCGGTGGACATTCCTTCCGGCCTGAACGCAACGACAGGAGTAGTTGAAACCATGGCGGTCCGCGCTACGTGTACAGTGACGTTCGGCTTGTGCAAGTCCGGATTGCTTCTCAACAGAGGGAAAGAACTCGCGGGCAATGTGCGCGTCGCAGACATAGGGATTCCCAGGATCGTCACGGATTCGAAAAAGCTCTCGAGAACGTATCTCGTCGATGCAAGCGATGTCAAAACAGGAATGCCTTCTCGACCGTTGACCGCGCACAAGTATAGTGTGGGAAAGGTATTTGTACTTGCCGGCTCAAAAGGACTGACGGGCGCAGCAGCTCTCTGCGCGATGTCGGCGTTGCGTGCAGGAGCCGGTGCCGTACTGCTCGGCACTCCAGAGTCCGTTTATCCGACGATGGCTCGTAAACTCACGGAGGTAATGGTCATGCCGCTGCCATCGACGGATGCGGGAACATTGAGCGAGGCGAGCTTCGACGTGCTTCACCCGAAGCTTGCGTGGGCAGATGTGGTCGTGATAGGTCCGGGACTATCGCAACACCCTCAAACTCAATCTGTCGTTCTGAGAATCCTGAACCAATACTCCGGGCGCGTTCTTCTCGACGCGGACGGTCTGAATGCCGTCGCATCTTCTGACGTGAATGTGCTGAAAAAGACAAAAGCCGAAGCAATTCTCACGCCTCATTCCGGAGAATTTGCTCGCCTTGTGAAAAAAAATTCGGAAGGGGTGAATCGGGACCGAATCGAGATGCCTCGGTCACTTGCGCGGCAAATCCGGGCCACAGTTGTTCTGAAAGGTGCGCCAACCGTCACCGCAACGCAGGATGGAATAGTCTACATCAACCCGACTGGCAATCCGGGCATGGCAACGGTGGGCTCGGGAGATGTGCTGGCCGGAATCATTGCCGGGCTGTGGGCTCAAGGAGCTTCTGCGGAGGTCGCGGCGTACGGTGGCGTCTTTCTCCACGGTTTGGCCGGCGATCTCGCAAAGAGAGAATTCGGTGAACGAAGCGTCATTGCCGGCGATATGATCTCGTTTCTGGCAAAAGCATGTTCCATTGTTGAACAGGGAAAACCGTTGTGAAGAAGTTCCTTCAGAATCAACTTCCGGCCATTATATGGATTGCGATCATCTTCTGGCTTTCTTCCATCCATCGGATTCCCAACGTCCGCATTCCTATGGCGGACAAGATTGCCCATTTATCATTTTACGGAGTTTTGTGTGGCCTCGTCTATAGGGCGTTTTTCGTGCAAGAGAAATTTCCCAACCTCAGGCAATGTGCTTTGTGTACGGCCTGGTTGTTTACGATCCTTTACGGAATTACGGATGAAATTCACCAGCTGTTTGTCTGGGGCAGGACCTCGGACATACTCGACGTAACGGCTGATGCTGTTGGTGGACTGGTTTTTGTCATTCTTTTTATTCTCTATCAAAGAAGAAAGTCGAGAAAGGCGGTCCCGGTCGCACCGGGGGCGAGCGTTTGACTGATCTCGAAAATCTCAGTATCTTCGGATTGTGTTCGGGAACCCTCGGACCGCCCCAAGAACACCAGGGGCGGTTTTTTCTTGTTCGGCGGCTGACCGCGAACGGTCTTGAATTTTTACTCCTTTTGAAGACGATCGCTTGAATTTCAAACTCGTCGCTTTGGATGGCAGGGCTCGAGCAGGGGTCATCGCATCAGATCACGGCGAGATTGAAACACCTGTGTTCATGCCTGTCGGCACCCAAGGAAGCGTCAAGGCGATCGAACAAAGAGAGCTCGAGGAAGTTGGCGCACGGATCATTCTTGGCAACACCTATCACTTGTATCTGAGGCCGGGGACTGAAATTCTCGGCAAAGCAGGTGGCCTTCACAAATTCATCGGCTGGAAACGTCCGATCCTGTCGGATAGCGGCGGATATCAGGTTTACAGCCTCGCACAATTGAGGAAAATTGAGGAAGACGGGGTTACCTTCAAGTCACATCTGGATGGGTCGACGCATTTCTTCAGTCCGGAAAAGGTTGTTGTCATCGAACGCGAGATCGGGGCGGACATCGTGATGGTTCTGGACGAGTGTACACCGTATCCGTGCGATGTTGAGTACGCGAGGAAATCGAACGAATTGACGCTGAGGTGGGCGGAGCGATGCAAAGAGGCGTTCACATTGAACGGACCTGTGTATGGTCATTCGCAAGCACTGTTCGGCATTGTCCAGGGCAGCACGTATCGTGAGATCAGGGAATTGAGTGCACAATCACTCGTAGCACTTGGTTTTGATGGCTATGCCATCGGTGGTCTGGCAGTCGGGGAGCCAGTTGAAGCAATGTACCACATTGTTGACGTGTGCGATTCTATTCTTCCTGCTTCCCAACCACGCTATTTGATGGGTGTTGGGACACCCCAAAATCTCCTCGAAGCAGTCGAGAGAGGCGTGGATATGTTCGACTGTGTCCTTCCCACGCGGAACGGGAGAAATTCCATGCTCTTCACGCACACGGGCAGCATCAATATCAAGAACGCAGCATTCAAGGACGATCTTGGACCGGTAGATGCGCGGTGCTCGTGCTACGTGTGCAGAACGTTCAGCCGGGCTTATCTTCGGCACCTGTTTCAAGTGAGAGAAATACTTGCATTACAGCTGGCAACGATTCACAACCTCGCGTTCTATCTTTGGCTCATGAAGGAGGCGAGGAAAGAAATCCTGGCAAAAAATTTCCGGACGTGGAAATCGGAAATGCTGCGGAGATTGGAAACTACTTCAAAAACGGAAATCAGTTAATTCAATTATCAGAATCAAAGGAGGTTCATTTGCTTAGTCAACTTCTACTTTTCATGGCACCTTCTGGACAGGAAGGCGGATCCGGAGTGGTTGCCAACATCGTTCTGTTTGGCTCCATCATTCTCATATTCTATTTCATGATTATTCGCCCCCAGCAAAAGAGACAGAAAGAACGTCAACAGATGATCGACTCTCTGAAGAAGGGGGATAAGATTATCACTGCGGGAGGCATTCATGGAACCGTTGTCGGGATTGAAGACAAGGTTGCTCTTGTGCAGATAGCGGATAATGTCAAAATCAAAGTGGATCGGTCGACGATCGGGACCATTCTCAAAGAGGGTGAGCCGATAACAAAGTAAAAGTGTTGATTAGGACAACAGTGGGTTTGAGGCGGGGTGGGGAATCGCTCTGCGTTGAAACGTGTCCGGCACGATAAACGCGTGGCCATAAATTTCCTCTTGCGTCTATTTGTAATTTCTTCTACTTTACAGGCGAAACAAACGCACAGCCATTATCCTATAAAGATGATGGCTTTTCTTTTTACCCTCACGCTCAGACGGATGGGGCGGCGGGTTTTTTTCTGAGTCAGGAGAGTGTATGTCAGAGAACAACGGCAGAGTCTATTTGACGCGTGAAAGGCTCACGGAGATTGAGCACGAATTGAAACAGCTCAAGACGGTGGGGCGTTCAGAGATGGCACAAAAAATTGCCGAAGCCCGGGGATACGGTGACTTAAGCGAGAATGCGGAATACGATGCAGCCAAAGAGGCCCAGGGCCTGATGGAATTGAGGATTTCCAAACTCGAAGAGACGCTTGCCCGTGCCCGGGTCATCGAGGGATCGGATCTGCCGAATGACAAAGTGTATATTCTGTCTCTTGTGAAGTTGAAGGACCTGAAGACGGGGGAAGTCATCGAGTACCGACTCGTCGCCCAGGAGGAGGCAGATTTTGAAAAGAACAAGATCTCGGTGACCTCACCTATCGGAAAAGGATTGATCGGTAAGACACCGGGAGAGGTTGTCAAAATCAAGGTGCCTGCCGGATTTCTGGAGTACAAAATCCTCGAAATAAGCCGCTGATTACTCCGGTGCTCCTCCGGAGCAACGATCCTCATCTCAAGTCCTGTCCAAAACGGTTGATCTTCTGAAATGCCTGAGAATCTCGAGGTCAAGGCCTCTGTTTCTTCACTTGGTTCTGCAACGGCCACGTGCCGCCGCATCCACGCAAGAAAAGTCGCGATCCTGAAACAGACGGATACCTACTTCCACGTGCACAAAGGAAGGTTGAAATTGCGTGAGAACAACAAGAAGAAATTCGAACTGATCTACTATCTACGAGACAATACCAGAGGAAGTCGCTATTCCGATTATGTAGTTATTCCACTTGAAGAACCAAGAATGATGAAGAGTGTTTGTACAACGCTCTTTGGTGTATCAGCGATCGTGAAGAAGAGCCGAGTTCTCTACCTCTATAAGAATGCGCGCATCCATCTTGATACGGTGAGAGGATTGGGTCTGTTTGTGGAATTCGAAGTTCTTGTCAAACACGGGAAGAAACAGGCAAAGCTACTCATGGATCTGCTCCTTCGCGAGTTTGGCTTAACGACACAATTGACCATCCCTGGATCGTACGCCGACATGCTTCAGATGAAGTGAGTAATGAGAGCCATCGTTGTGCACGACAAAGATGTTGCAACGCGGTGTCGATTTTGCTATATTTCTCTGGAATAAGAGCGGTCTTCAGTCTCGATCCCAAGCAGGGAGAATGATCTGAGAATTGTAGCAAAAAACCTTGCTTCGCAGAAGAAGGCTTGAGGTTTCCCGCGCGGGAATAACTCAGTTCCAAATCGACTTGAGATTGGCGTCTTCCGGCTAACTCAGTTGTCGATTTGTAAATCCGGCCAGAGGCGGGATTGGTAGCAAATGCGTTGCGAGAGATAGTTTGATCTTTTGCGGGAATAGCTCAGTTGGTAGAGCGCAACCTTGCCAAGGTTGATGTCGCGGGTTCGAGTCCCGTTTCCCGCTCAGTCTCATCCCCAGGGATTGAGACAATTCGGCAGCTCACTGATCGTAGCGATTTGCCGGATTCTCCTCTACGGAAATACCCCGTTGCCAATTGTTCCCGCCGGGCAACGGGGTCTTTTTTTCTGCAGGGAATCCCTGGAAGCGTGTCAGTTTTGTGCGTATATTATGGCTAGTATTGCCTCCAGGGAGATTGGTTCCTCTCAAATTCCGCAATCGACAATTGGCAACCAGAAATTGTTCCTTGGCGCGGTACCCAAGTGGTAAGGGAGAGGTCTGCAAAACCTTTATGCGCCGGTTCGATCCCGGCCCGCGCCTCAACGACGATGCAGAATGGGGAGTGCTGAATTGAGAAAATTCCTCCTTGTTCTTCGGTCGGCAATTGGCACGTGCAGGGCCTGAACAGACGATGCTGTGACTTCAAGCCAGCAACGGCCACTCTCAGAGCTTTTTCCCGAATTGTCACCCGGTTAGTCCATGCTTGAGAACTCGTTCCGCAAAGAAATGCGAGAATGTTCTTCTTCCTTCTATCTGTGGAACCATCCTGAGGTTTGCGGGGCGAAAACAGGTTGAATGTGCATCGATCCAAATTGCTCACACACCGTTCCTGAACAATGAAAACTCTACTTCTTGAGAATATACATACGAGCGCCGTCGCAATGCTCGAACGAAGCGGCATGAGCGTGTCGCAGGTCAAGAACGCAATGGACGAAGAAAGTCTCGTTGCGCACCTTGATGGCGTTTCGGTCCTTGGTATTCGGTCTCGGACGCAAATTTCGAGCAGAGTTGTCGAGCGCGCGCGTGATCTCCTTGCCATAGGTGCCTATTGCATCGGCACAAATCAGGTTGACCTCAATGCTGCTTCATTGCACGGGGTGGCGGTGTTTAACGCGCCTTACAGCAACACAAGGAGTGTTGCAGAGCTGGTTATCGCTGAGATCGTTTTTCTCATTCGTCGGTTGCACGACAAGGTTGTTAAGGCGCATCGGGGAGAGTGGGATAAGTCGGCTGAAAACGCGAGGGAAGTCCGCGGCAAGAAACTAGGCATCATCGGCTTTGGAAACATCGGATCCCAGGTTTCGACACTCGCGGAAGCCATGGGGATGGACGTTTACTATTACGACATCGTCGACAAGTTGAGCATCGGTAACGCGACAAGGGTCTCGAGCCTCAAGGAACTCCTCCGGATTGCACAAATAGTAACCATCCACGTTGACGGAAACCCGGCCAACGAAAACCTTATAAGTGAGAGCGAATTCGATTCGATGAATGACGGTGTAATTCTGTTGAACCTGAGCCGTGGTCACGTTGTTGATGTCGATGCTCTCGCCCGGAATCTGAAAAGCGGAAAGGTGTCAGGCGCTGCGGTCGATGTATTTCCGAAAGAACCCAGAGACAGGAAGGAGCTTTTTTCTTCACCGTTGCAGGGACTGCCGAACGTTATTTTGACTCCTCACATCGGTGGCAGTACGGAAGAGGCTCAGGATAACATTGCGCATTTTGTTTCAAACAAACTTATCGACTATGTCCGTACGGGGAGTACGTTCACGAGTGTCAACTTCCCGAAGATTAGCCTTCCTCAGACTGATGGATCGCAGTCACACCGACTGCTGCACGTCCATCACAACGTTCCCGGTGTCCTTTCGCATATCAATGGGATCTTTGCGAAGAACAACGTGAACGTCCTTTCGCAATATCTTCGAACAAATGAGCTGATCGGCTATGCGATAGCAGATGTGGACAGGGAATACAAAGATTCCCTGTTCGATGATCTCGTAAAGGTAGATAAGACCATCAAAGTGAGAATCGTTTAGCACCACCGAAGAGATAACGCTCTTGCCTTCCCTTCGAAACTTTGCTAAGTTAAGCCGGTAGAGGATTCAACGTTTTTCTCGATTCTGTTTCTGACAATCGCCGATCATTGGTTACCACGCCGGGGTGGCGGAACTGGTAGACGCACAGGACTTAAAATCCTGTATCCTGCAAAGGGTGTATGGGTTCAAGTCCCATCCTCGGCACATTTTGACGGCGTGTTCCAAGTAAACCCGCCATTCTGCTCTTCAAAATGGATTCGGACCTCGGGCGCTGCGTTGAGTCGCCCAAGGTGACTTGTGGTTCCAAAGTCGGAACGAAGAAACCCATAGAACTTCCGCAGCAAAGCCGGGGGCGGGTTCAAGATCTCTCACTTGCTTGAACTCCTTGCGGGTCCAGTTCAAGATCTGAGATTGCTGCAAGTTCAAGCCAACCTCTTTTGTCGTATTTCCCGTTCGTGCGATGCATTGCTCAAGAGTGCTTAGCCACGTTCAGCTTTTGGACACCAGGTTTGATATCATCTGCATACTATCTCGCATTGCAGGAGAGTTACTTTCTCGCGGCGGTTCAGCAACACTATACCGCTCAATGCAACACCCTTGGATTCTTTCCAGCCATCGAAGAAACAAGTGCACAGTCAGCTTCCTGCAATTGGGAATACACCTCAACTGCCTGTGGGGTAATGACTCAATTGCAGAAGACCGGCGGTCACGGACCACTCCGTGACCGGAATCGCTGCGTGTGTCACGGTATGGACCGTGACACCTTTGAAACTGAGCCACGACTGCCTGTCGACGCTTGTTGACATTGCATTACTGATTCACTAAGTTAATAGACAGCAGAGCTGACTGAATCGAAGCGATTGGATCATCCTCCAATTCCAAGGGGGGTCAGTGCTTTGTGACTCAACTATTTCGAATTTGACAGTCTTTGCGTGGGCCGAATTCGGCCAGATTGCGGCATCCTTATTCCAAACTCTCAGTCGATTTCTCACGTATAGTTCTTGATGTATCATCAAGGGAGGAACTATGTTTATTAACAAGCGGCGTAATTATGCTTCACTCGTCACTGTCATCTCCAGTGTGCTTGGTATGCTCTTGAGTAATCCGTCCGTTGCGAGACAGCAGTACCAAGAAAATCCCAAAGCGCAAAATGTGAACTGGGATTTCCGTGGAGACGTTTGCATCATTACGTACGATTTGCCAGCGCCGCTTGACGCGATGTTCGAAGTATCGGCAGCGGTCGTCAAGCAAGGTGACCCCAATTATAGAGTGCCCGTCAAGAGTGCAACTGGCGATATTGGAAAGGGTAATTTTGCAGGGATGAATCGTCAGATCCGGTGGGAATATAGAAATGACTTGCCGCCGGATTTTACGGGAGGCAGTGAATACACCGTTTCTGTTGAAGTAAGGCAGATAACAGGAGGTGGCAGTGGGCTCTTCGGAAGCCCGGATTTCGATGCAAATAGATTTGGAATCGACTTGACATACTTTGGGAGCAACTATGCGATTAATGGGTACTCAAGGGCGTATCTTTCTCCTGCTGCAGTAACGATAAGTGTTGCAGTTATTCCAAACATGGCATTGCAGGTTTCGTACAACAACGTGTCGGGGAATTACGATCTCATTGGTCCACTCACACCGGCCATCCAAAAATTGTTGCAGAATGGACAACGATCCCTCTGGGGACATGGCAATGCTTCGAGTGGCTTTGGCTACGGGCTTTGTTTTCGATTCTGGCAACTCCGATTAGGAGGCCAGTTTGTGAAATACAATCAGAGAGACACGGATCTCAGTCCGAAAGACGCTTTCTTGCTGAATGGTGACTTGTACTTCACTCCCAGAGCCTACATAGGAGTTGCCTCAGTACTAATGGATGGGACTGGTCTCATCGAACCAGGACGGGTAGGAAAGTCTATTTCAGCAGAAGATCAAGGTGTGTTACGGAGGGACTTCCCGAATCCAATTATCTTTGTTTTTCGCTTCGGCGTGGACGTTTTCTGATGTTCGGAGTTCCTGTTCGATCATCCGAAAAGCGCACAGTTCTTGATCGACGCCGGTTCTTCAACGATAATCGTGTCGATCATCTTTGAGGAATGGCCACAAACGAAGTCTTCCAAGGACATCCAGGATTTCCACTGAAATCAGTTTGGAGCACAAGGCAACGTGCTGCGAGCTTCCTCCTTGGAGACACCAAGGACTCAGATGAGCCGGGGACAAAGTGAGGTTCATGCGTGGGTCGTGGAAAACATTCAACCGCGTGGCCATTACTCCGTGCCTGCACACTTCTCGTAAGCTCGATCCCTTGGCGTAGTGGATCAAGGTTGTTTATCCCACACGTGGTGGCCTGTCAACGGGATTGCCTTCCATGTTTCTCTGAAGAAGGAAAGAGGACTTTGCCCACGTTTGCTATTTGAATAGCCACTCCAATTCTCCGTACCCCTCCTTCGCGAGATCCTCCTTTGGTATGAACCGGAGCGCTGCGGAATTCATGCAATACCGCAAATGTGTCGGTGCAGGTCCGTCGTCGAATACGTGTCCCAAATGCGAATCGCCAATCTTGCTTCGTACTTCGATTCGTTCCATGAAAAGCGAGTTGTCCACTTCCTTGACAAGGAACCTGGGATCAATCGGCTTCGTGAAGCTCGGCCAGCCTGTGCCGGATTCGAATTTGTCCTTTGAACAAAACAGCGGCTCGCCAGAAACCCGATCGACGTAGATGCCTTCTTTATGATTATCCCAATACTCGTTCTGGAACGGCCTCTCCGTTGCAGCGTTTTGGGTCACGTCATATTGCAGCGAAGTCAGGGTCTTCTTGAGTTCTTCCTTTGAAGGTTTCTTGTACTTTTCCATTTCCAAATCTCCCCAGCGTGCTTTGATGAATTCATCCCGACCCGATGCGGCCCGATAGCTGTAATATCGCACCGGGCTCTTCTTGCAGAACTGTTGTTGGTCCGGGGTGGCCGCATAGAACGCGGCAAAGGGCTCAATGGCCGTGACGATAGGTTTGTCGAAAACACCGCATTTCTGAAGGGCATCTTTTGACTTCTCAGCAAGCCCCCTCTGAACCTCGTTATGATAGAAAATAGCTGACATGTACTGTGATCCCCGGTCGTAAAAAGAGCCACCATTATCTGTGGGATCAAAATCTTTCCAATAGACTTCAAGGAGTTCAGAATAGCTGACGATCTCAGGATCGTAGATGACATTTACCGCCTCACGGGCTCCGGTGGTCCCCGTCGACACATCTTCATACGATGGGTTCTTCACGTGACCGCCAGAAAATCCTGAAACGACTTGCTTCACGCCGTCGATTTTCTCATAGGCAGCATCCATGCACCAGTAACATCCGCCCGCAAACGTTGCAGTATCCAGCCCGCTGTTCGTTGAGGGAATGAGTCGCGACGTTGCTTCCTCTGATTGCACGTTGGAGCATTCACGAACGAGGAACATTGTCGCAAAACAAAGCAAAATCTTAGCCGACATCATCAGTCCTCCACTTCATTGTTAATTGGTTGATTGTTTTTCCTTGGTTGAGCTTTTGTCATCCAAGAGTGTAACACGCGAAGATGCTGAGACCGTTCCTTTTGCTGCAGTTTGACAGACAAGTCAGTAGGTTGTCTCGTGTTTTCCATGAAACCCTCAATCCAAGCCTATCAATGTCCTCATCATCCTTTCGGTCTCCTGATAGCTGCCTTCTCCAACATGTGCGAATCGGATTATACCATCCTTGTCAATGAGGTACAGGACCGGCCAGTATTCTTGATGGTAGATGCTCCACGTCTTCATGGTGTTATCCGTAACAACGGGATAGTGTATGGCGAGGGCGGCGGTTTGACTCTCGACTCTTGAAAACTCCTTTTCCGTGGCGAATTCAGGGGTGTGGACCCCGATGATTTCGAACTCGCGTCCGCCATATTTCTTATACCACTCATTCAAATGGGGAATCGTGTTGCGACAGTTGTAGCAGCCATACGTCCAAAATTCCAGGAGGACAACCTTCCCTCGGAGGCCGGATAGCTTGAGTGGCTGCGAATTGATCCACCGGCCTTGGGAAATTTCGGGAGCCCTTTTGCCGACCATGCTGCTCGGCTCTTCAGCTGTCGAATATGCTTCAATTCTTGATTTCTGTAACAGGCCTGAAGCAAGTGTTAAGGCTGCAAACGCATAGACTGTTTTTGTTGTGAACGCTTTCATATTCCGAAGTGTTAGGAACGGCGTTTCCGATTGTTGCTGAGTGGACGTCGTAATAGCCTTTTGACATATCACGTTGCAGGATTTCGTTCGTTCTTTTTCATAATGAAGCCGTCTTTCACTGTTCCCATCCTTGCCATCGTAGCGCTTCTCGTGTCGCTCTTCTTGCCCATCATCTCGTTGTTCTTCTGCATCGTTTCCTGGGCGAAGGCCGCGGTACCAACGCAAAAAAGGATGCAGCAGATAGCAATTATCATGTTCGACATCAGATATCTCCTTTTGAACGGTGCTCTTGAACCGAGCCATCGGTCCCGGCTCCATCACGAAGAATTCGGCAACAATATATGTGAGCGTTCAGAAATGTGTATCACGAAAGTGTCACAAAAATCTAACGTTTGACGAGCGGTGAGGTTGAAAAACACGACGAATTGAGGAGAGCGGGCGTGAGAACGAGTGGATGCTGAAAACTATCCGCGAATACCTTCGACCGGCAGGTAAAACGAAAAAGCAGTTCCTTCCTTCACTTTGCTGGTCACGGAAACCGAAATGCCGTGGATCTCAAGAATCTTCTTGACGATCGCCAGACCAAGACCGGCGCCGGAACCGTCGGTCGCTGAGAATTCTCTCCCCTTCCGATAGGGCTCGAAGATGTAAGGAAGCTCATCTGCAGGAATGCCGTAGCCCGTGTCGCTGACATCGATGGCCACCTTGTTGCTCACGAGCTCCAGTTTGATCGTGATGACGCCGTTCGCCGGGGTGAACTTGATTGCATTGTCGATCAGGTTTTGAAACACGCGCTCGATGAGGGCAATATCTGCAGTGACTGGCGGAAGGTCGTGACGGAGAACGGTCCTGATGCTCACACGATGTTCCTCGGCCAGGATCTGGAACTTCTGCGCAACGTCCTGCACGAGCTCGGCAATTGAGAACTGTTCCAACGTCGGCTTTGTTTGTTTCGCTTCGAGCTTCGAAAGCTCGAACAGCTCGTCGACAAGCTTGCGAAGCCTCTCGGTGCTCTGCAGGACGATCGTAAGGAACTTCCTGCGATCAGCCTCACTGAGAGTGTCCGCCTTCATCAGGATCGTTTCGACATATCCGTGAATGGTGACAAGGGGAGTGCGTAGGTCGTGTGAAACATTGGCGACGAGGTCGCGTCGCAGCGTATCCATTGTCTTGATTTCTTCGATGTGCCGAACAATGGTGTCTGCCATTTCGTTGAACGCAATAGCAAGCTCGTTGATCTCGGGACTGGATGAGGTTGGGACGCGTGCTTCAAGATTCCCGTTCTGGAATTCCTTGACCGTTTCAACGGTCGTTCGAAGGCTCTTTGTTATGAATCGAAAAGCCAGGAGACCGATGATGGCGGCTGCAAGGATCGTCAGTCCAATCGTGCGAAGCCCAAGGCGCATGAAGTAGCTGCCCGAAACGAACTGCAACGCCGAATCATATTCCTCTCCGCCGAGGATGACGTAGAGGTAGCCTTCGAGCGTGCCTTCGTGCTCGAGGCGTGCGGCGGAGAACGCTTTTGTCCGATGAATGTTGCGTGGATCGTCGCCGAGCACTAGGTCCTTTCCACCTTCATCCAGAAATCGGTGAATTGGTTCGAGAGCAACAGATTTCCTTTTGATGGCGCTATCGGGAGCGGAATACGCCAGTATTGTTCCGTGAGGATCAAGCAGGTACACCTCGACGCTTGGATTAATCACCATCGCCTCATCGAAAAGTCTCGAAAGGACATCCCTGTCAATTTTGCCACCTACGATCGGCCGGACTTGTCGCGCGATATACTTTGCCACCATGGCATTGAGCCGTTGATTCGCTTCCAGGAAATGCATGTCAGCGGTGTACGCTGTGATATAGACATACGCGATCGCGAGGACGGCCAGGATGAGGAGGAATGTTGCAGAAAGTCTCCAGTAGAGACTCGCGAACGTGCGCGGAAGCTTCTGAGGCTTCACGGGAGTGTTCATGGCTTCGTGAGCTCTTCTTGTTCCGAAAATCGATAGCCTACGCCCCAAACCGTCCTGATATAACGGGGTTGTGTAATGTTTTTTTCGATTTTCATGCGCAGACGGTTGATATGCGAGTTCACCGTGTGATCGTATCCGTCGAACTGATAGCCCCAGACGGTGTTGAGCAATTCTTCGCGAGTATAGGCACGACCGGGATGCGTAGCAAATGTCACGAGCAGGTCAAATTCTTTTGGCGTCAGTTCAATTTTCTTGGCTGCGAGGGTGACCTTTCGTTTCTCCCGGTCGATGACAAGGTCGCCACATTTGATTTCGGTGGTGCCGACTTCTTGAGCGCTTAGCACGGACATAGCCTCCGCCCTGCGGAAAATAGCCTTGACACGGGCAATGAATTCGCGGATACTGAAAGGCTTCGTCAGGTAATCGTCGGCGCCAGTCTCGAGGCCCAACACTTTGTCCAGTTCTTCTGATTTTGCCGTCAGCATGAGGATTGGTGTGTACCTCTTCTCCGTGCGTAGTTTTCGGCACACCTCGAGGCCGTCCACTTTCGGCAGCATTAAATCAAGGACAACCAGGTCATACTGGTTTCGTTGAGCGGACTGGAGACCTTTCTGTCCATCCGAAGCTTTCGACACGCGGCAATCGAGATCCTTGAGATGGATTTCCAACAGGTCCGCGATTTCCCGTTCGTCTTCAATGATCAATACATTCTTCATGTGCGCTTCGTTCACGTACATTCATGATACTGCAAATAGGGGAGAGGTTCATCACAAAACTATCACGCGATTACTGTAACAGTTATTTTGTTCCGCAGCGGGATGGTGAGATTACAGGGCCGAGCCTGGCAAAACAGGGAAGAGGTTCTCGAAGTCAGCGAAACAAGTGGTGGCCGAGGTGGTGCAGCAGGAGTTCGCCTCCGACGAGGAGCAGCGAGAGTATTCCGGCGCTTGCGACCGACCAGGTTTTGATCTTTTCGTAGCGGGTCAGGGATTCCTGAAGCAGCAGGCTCTTTTTTCGGCGATGGTAGCCAAGCCACACGACAAATAAGTTCGCAATCGAACCGATCACTGCGAACAGGAATAACGGATACTGCACCGACGGGGAATCGAGGAATTCCATCGCCGGCAACGCGGCGCTGAAAATCGCACCGGCGCCGAGGGCGATCGACATAGGACCGATGATCGCAGCACCAATACACGGAGCTCCCAGCAGGGCCAGCAACGTCGAGCCTATACTGATTTGACGACGCAGCGGCGCGTACGGCCTTTCCGACGGACGAGCCTCAGCCGGCGTTGACCCGATGCGTGCCACCGAAACTGGTTGGTCAAATCCTTTGACGTGGATCGATTGTTGCTTTGCGGAAGGATAGATTTTCGCAACGGCACCATAAGCTGCTTCGTTTAGCACGATTTCATCAGGCGACGCTGATGTTTGGAGTCGTGAAGCAAGATTCACTACTTCACCGATGGCCGTGTAATCCTTCCGTTCTTTCGATCCAATCTTGCCGACGTGAGCGTGGCCTGAGGCGATGCCAATCCGGAACTGCAGGCTCCGGTCGAATTGCTCTTGTAAACGTGGCAAAGCCTTTAGGAGATCTTCTGCTGCTGAGACTGCCTGGAACACGTGATCATTGCGCCGCACAGGAATGTTGAACATCGCCATCACTGCATCGCCAATAAATTTGTCCACAAACGCATCGTGCCGAATGAGGATCTCGCTTGCGTTCTTGAAGACTGCATCGATGATCTCAAAGGCCTTCTCCGATCCAAGCTCATTGGTCATTGCCGTAAAGCCGACAAGGTCTGCAAAGAAAATCGTCAGCTCGACAATCCGACCTTCCTGTATATGTGTGCTGCATCGATTGCAGACGTTTGGATTCTGAGGACTCCTTCTGATCCCTGCCATGCGCATTAAGGATCCGATGGGACCGTCGAGCACGGTACCACAAACGATGCACGAGCGAGTATGGGATTGTTGCGTCACGAGAGGGACTGGTATTTTTGGATGTGCGATCGTTGCAGAAGGTCTGTCATAATCTAAATGAAAATCCGTGAGGAAGCCACTGCCGATTGCCCTCTGGCGTGTCTTGCTCTAAGTCAATCCCAGGATATACCACCCGCCAAAACGGTTCATCACGAAAATGTCACGGAACGGCCAGACTTCCGCTTACGCGCTTTATGCCGAATGAGAAACTAATACGACGGGTGTTCGTTAATCATGAAATTGTGCAACAACGCGGTAGGTACGAGAAGGTGCGCACTCCCCTTGTCGGTCTCCACACGAATCACATGAAGGAGTAAACAATGTTTGACAAAGCAAGCACTGCTCTGGTTGTGATCGACCTCCAGAAGGGCATCGCCAGTATCCCAGCCGAGCCATACCCCGCAAGTTTCGTGATTGGAAACGCCGCGAATCTTGCTCAAGCATTTCGGCAGAACCAAATGCTGGTTGTTCTGGTAAGAGTCACGCCGTCCGCCGACGGGAAGGATGGACTCAAGCCGATGAACGACAGCAAAACACAAATGAACTTCCCTCGAACCCCCGATTGGGCGGAGATCGTGCCCGAGCTCGGACTACAACCAACCGATATTGTCATTACCAAACGTCAATGGGGCGCCTTTTACGGAACCGAGCTCGATCTTCAATTGCGCAGAAGAAAGATCGAAACGATCGTCCTTTGCGGCATTTCGACGAACATCGGAGTTGAAAGCACGGCACGATTCGCGTATGAATATGGATACCAACAAGTTTTCGTTGAGGATGCTTGCGCAGCACGCTCCAAGGACGAACACGAACATACGGTGAAAACTGTTTTTCCGAGGATCGGAAGAGTAAGGTCAACACGGGAAGTGCTTGCTGATTTGGAATGAACCATGAACAACAACGTACTCATTGAGGTCCACAAGCTTAAAAAGCGATTTCCCGACGTAACGGCGGTCGATGAAATATCGTTCGATGTCAAGCAAGGTGATGTTTTTGCATTCCTCGGTCCTAATGGTGCGGGCAAAAGCACGACGATCAAGATGCTCATTACTCTTCTCGCTCCAACAAGCGGGAACGCCACCATTGACGGACTGGACGTCGTGAGCGACTCCGCTGTCGTGCGTCGGAAGATCGGTTATGTTCCCCAACTGATTTCTGTGGATGGATCGCTCACCGCCTACGAAAACCTCGTGCTCATGGCGCGACTCTACGACATACCCCAAAGGGATTGTGCCGCACGAGCAAAAGAGGTTCTTTCGTTCCTGGAACTCGATGACCACGCTGGATCGCTTGTAAGAACCTTTTCCGGAGGTATGATTCGGCGCCTCGAAATCGGCCAGGCAATCGTTCATCGTCCCAAAGCGCTTTTCCTCGACGAGCCCACTTCAGGCCTGGATCCCGTTGCACGTCAAAACGTGTGGGAAAACCTGCTGGACCTTCGAAAAACATATGGCACGACAATTTTCTTTTCCACGCACCAAATGGAAGAAGCGGATGAAATGAGCGACAGAGTGGCGATAATGAACCTCGGAAAGATCGCGATCATCGGGACACCAAAGGAGATCAAGATCAGGACGGGAAAACCCGGTGCAGACCTTGAGGATGCATTCATCCATTTCACGGGAAGGAACTTGAAAGAAGGCGGGACATTCCGCGAGGCACGGCGGACACGACAAGTCCAACGAAGACTAGGCTCATAAAGAGGTTCCAAATCATGAACTATACTCTGCAGGTCATCAAGAAATCCTGGGTCCTCGGAGAATCGGAAATACGAAAGCTCTTCCACGATCCGACGGAACTCATCACAAGAGCCATCCAACCGATCCTCTGGCTTGGGATTTTTGGAGAAGCGTTGAGCACAGCTCGGGCGATTCCAACCGGCAATTACTCCTACATGCAGTTTATTACACCTGGGATTCTTACGCAATCGGTCGTATTCATCGCCATCTTTTATGGGCTGAATATCATCTGGGAACGGGATATGGGGCTTCTCCAAAAACTACTCGTGACGCCTACACCGAGGCTTGCGCTCATCCTTGGCAAGATGGGCTCAGCCGGCATCAGAGGTTTGTGCCAGGCTGTTATTGTCTACCTTTTTGCGCTGGTACTTGGTGTGCCGCTCATACTGACGGCCAGCTCGATGGTTTGGGTTGCGCTCATCGTGTTGCTCGGTGCCGGCCTTTTCACCGGCCTGTCCATGATCATTGCGTCGATCGTCAAAACGCGGGAACGGTTCATGGGTATTGGTCAGGTGATTACACTCCCTCTGTTCTTTGCGTCGAGCGCGATCTATCCAATATCCATAATGCCAGCTTGGCTCCAAACAGTGGCGTATCTCAACCCACTGAGTTATATGGTCGATGGATTGCGGGGGCTCCTCGTTACCGGATCGCTGGCAAAGCTTCCTTCCGACATGGCAATTCTTGTGATTGTGACCGCCGTGATTTCAATTATCAGTGCCTATATGTATCCGAAAGTCGTGGTCTGAATGAATGAGACACCTGGAGTCTTACATTGTGGACTCCAGGTAGTCACGCTTTTAAAAAGACAATTCGCAACCTTCTTTGGTGGCATATATCTCCCTTGAAAACTAAACGAGAGGACGTTTGAGATATTTTTTGACAGGAGCAACAGGATTTGTCGGCGGCAGACTGGCGAGATTGCTCAGAGATCGGCACCATGACGTTGTCTCCGTCGTTCGCAATCCGGACAAAGCTGAGGATTTAAAAGGCCTGGGTATCACGGTTGTCAGGGGCGATGTCACCGATAAAGAAAGCATGCGTGGACCGATGCAAGGATGCGACGGTATCTTCCACGTCGCTGGATGGTACAAAATAGGGGTGAGGGACAAATCTCCGGGCGTGAGAATTAATGTTGGTGGAACGCGAAACGTCCTGGAATTGATGAAAGAGCTTGAAATTCCAAAGGGCGTTTACACGAGCACACTTGCAGTCAACTCGGATACCCACGGTGAGAGTCCTGATGAGTCGTATCATTTTAGCGGAAAGCACATCAGCGAATACGATAGAACGAAAGCAGAGGCTCACCGGATCGCGTCTCAGTACGTGAGAGACGGATTGCCGCTTGTAATCGTAATGCCAGGACTGATCTACGGCCCCAACGGAACCAGCATGAGCGATGAAGCCTTCCGCCTGTATTTGCGAAAGAGACTCCCTCTCATTCCAAAGATTTCTGCATATTGTTGGGCGCACGTCGATGACATTGCGCAGGGACACCTTCTTGCGATGGAGAAAGCGCGACCCGGATCCACATACATCATTGCGGGTCCCGGGCACGCGCTGACTGAAGCATTTGAGATTGCGGCGGCAATCACGGGTATACGCGCACCCCTTTCCGTGCCACCGGTGATGCTGAAGATCACCGCAGGGTTCTCGTGGTTCGTCGAGAGATTTGTACCGCTTCCTGAAATGTATTCTTCCGAATCGTTGAGGGTACAAGCAGGCGTGACATACTTGGGAAATAATGAAAAAGCGAAGAATGAACTGGGGTACGCCCCCAGGCCGTTGAATGAGGGTCTGAAGCAGACCCTTACCTATGAGTTGCAGCAATTGCATAAGTCGTAAGACCTCAGTTTTGATTTGAATTTCTCTTTGACAATCTAATCTCGAAAAGGGCGACCTTGTCTTTTTGACCTTCTCCAACCTGCCAATCACAACACCAACCAATGCGGACCAAGCGAAACGTTCTTTCCGTCGGAGAAATACTGGTTGACTTCGTTTCGACCAAATCCGGAAAGACTCTGAAAGATGCCCAGTCATTCCTGAAGTGTGCTGGCGGCGCTCCGGCCAACGTGGCAGTCGGGATCGCTCGGCTTGGGACGCGCTCGGCGTTCATTGGAAAAGTGGGTGACGATCCATTTGGCAGATTTTTGGTTTCCGAAATGCATTCTGCGGGGGTGGACACGTCGGGAATACAGTTCGACGCTGGCCACAAAACTCGTCTGGCGTTTGTTTCGCTCAAGGAAGATGGGGACCGGGACTTCGAATTCTGGGAACACCGCCCCGCTGACGAATATCTTCTCCCTTCAGACGTCCGTGTTGATCTGTTGAAACGGGCAGACATCGTCAATATCGGATCGTTCCTGCTCTTGCGAAATCCACCGCTGGCGACCGTGATGCGAGTTGCGCAATCCGCCCGGAAGCTTGGAAAAGACGTTTGCTACGACCCGAATCTCCGCCTGTCGCTGTGGAAAGATCACCACGAAGCGCGAAGGGTTATGACAACGATGATGCGGAAGGCGACCATCGTTCGACTCAATGACGTGGAGGTCGCGTTCCTCACGCGGAGTCACGATCTGGAAACGGCTGCTGAACGGATTCGCGGGCTCGGTCCGCGACTTGTGGTTGTGACAAGCGATTCGAAAGGGTGCTATTTCCAAACGGAGAAGTTTGCGGGATTCGTTCCGGGTTTTGAAGTCAAAGCCGTCGACACGACGGGATGTGGAGATGGATTTCTTGCCGGCCTGCTGCACGGATTGGCACAAGAGAAAAAAAACCTCGAAGAATACACTGCGAGCGAACTATGTACGATTTGCACCGTTGCGAATGCCGTTGGTGCGCTCGTGGCGACAAGACGAGGTGGAATCGCTGCAATGCCTTCGAGGAAGGATGTTTCGCGATTTCTGCAAAGGGTTGATAAAAAGTAGCGAGAGGAGCAGTTGACCGGGGCATACATTTTACCTATATTTTTGAGAGCGTCTCGCTAAGCCTGAAATGAAGACTTTTAGTGTCGTTAGTTTCATCATTGCGATGACACCCCTCGTGTCAGCGCAGGAACTCTCGATGTTCCGCTCCGTGGACACGCTCTCGCTCAGAGATCTCGTCTTCCCCGCACTTGAGAATTCATTCTGGCAGCCATATTCCCCATTGCCATTCAATCCTTCAGACTCTGTAGAGATCGCAAATCTACCCCCCGGTTCCTTAGAGTATGAAATTCTTTCTCTTCCTCCAGTCTTCAACGACCAAGTGGATCTGTCTTCGAGTCTCAAGCTGCAATGGAGCAATGGTAATGACCGGTACCAACTGCTTCGCTCTGCTCTTGGATATATGATGGCAGGTGGAGAAGGCTACATGCTCTACCGGGCTCTTAAAAAGTACCGCTACATACACTAGAGAATTGTTTCGACTTGATTTTTCAGGCTCGCTGCAATGGCACAACACGACGGCAAAGGGAAAAAAGCTCGAGTGTGGCTCGACACACACGGTCGTAAGGGGAAGTCGGTGACAGTTATTTCCGGACTGATGCATAATCCAGCTACCTTGAACGATATTGCCCGCATCCTGAAACAGTCCTGTGGAGCTGGGGGCACTGTCAAAGACAGAAACATTGAAATACAAGGCGACCAGCGAAAGCGTGTTGAAGAAAAACTCAGAGAGCTGAATTATGTAGTGAGTTAGCACGAGTTGTCTCAGCACCTCGGCAATCATCTCTCCAGTTCCTCGTTGATTTTTCCCTCAATTTTGAGTATTCTAACATCGACGTGCAGCCCTAAGGGCTCTTAGCTCAGTTGGTTA
>Ga0335081_10004351_pt1 | contig 22330 bp, 14 predicted proteins | sample Lox_Sample_35_FD_206713 | JGI IMG/M metagenome (GOLD analysis project Ga0335081, IMG submission 206713) | Soil microbial communities from Loxahatchee National Wildlife Refuge, Florida, United States - Lox_Sample_3.5 | ecosystem: Environmental > Terrestrial > Soil > Wetlands | place: USA... | reverse complement strand
TCAAACTGCAAACCGTCTGACTTTACACGCTCCCACCGCCTTTTCAGCAACGTTGTTATTGGAGGTGCCCCTTCCGGAGGCTTGCGTTTGCCCGACAAAATTGCGTCAACAATGGGCCAGGGATCGGTGTTTTCGCGAAGCTCATCGGCCAGAGCCATAGCAAACAGCGTTCCCTTGTAGCCTTCATGAAGAGCAGACAAGACGACACCAAGGCCAGGGGCGGGTCCATGCAATTTCCATAACCCACTGAGACGCTCGTCAATCCAGCCGATGTACCGATCCCATGGGCCATCTATGCATCGCTTTATCTTCTCCAGCCCATGCCGAGCCGATACGAGAGCGGCCGCAGCCGAACCATGCATAACGTGTTCGCTTCCGTAGGAAAACTGAATACGCGCGTCATCCGGAGCAAATGCGACCAATGCCTTCAGATCGATATCGTCCCGATGCTGACGCTCAGCCAATATGGCGTGATACGGCATCACAAAACCATCAACGAAACCAGGTTTTCCGCGTGCGGGCCTCAAGGAATGCTGAACCACCCTCTCCCAAACCATGGTCCGTAGTCGATTACGTGGTCCGCTCTCATACGGGTATTCCATCAATTCGTGTTTCTTCCTCAACAGAGCGGCACCCAGGATGACGCGACGTTCGTCGTCGCACAGAGGAGTCCGAGTAGCATAGAAAAACACGAGGCTCTCTTCCTCGTGCAGCACGTCAGCGAAGGCGTTCAGAAGTACCTCTTGACTTGCAGCGCTCTGTATCCAGTTCGTACGCTGGAGCCAAGCCGGAGAGCTCGGCTCGCGCTCCACACTGGCATCCAACTCTAACTGCTCCGCGATTTCGAAACCTCCTTCTTTCAACATCCATCGATAGGGAATGACAACAGCGCCCCACGCGGGAACGTGAACCGTCCTTGGCAGGATATGCTTGTGATCTGGACTCCATTTCGAGTAGGACATTACGCTGTCAAAACTATGTGGATGGGGGCTCAGAAAGGTAGAACTCACCCGAATACATGGAGGAACCTGTGCTGGATCGGTAATCTTGTCGAAAGAAATCCCGTGCAGCATCTCCTTTTCAAGAACGTCATTCTTATTTTCCGCAATTAGCTTCAATGAGAGGCACGAACTATTTTCAACGGGCAGATCACACACATGGCCATCCCACTCACGATCATGCCACGGTACACGTACCGATAGGTGGCGAACAGTGCGCTTGCGATCTCCTGACATGGAGAGATTCTATACGCGACTATGCTCGTTTCGAAAGGAAAAGATTCGAAGGGGACCATCATAGAGGCCTCTACCAGCAGCGACTCTGGCTTAGCCGCAAATTTGCCTGGGATTGTTTCCCGTTTCACACGTTCGACCTATTTTCTTTGATCGGCGCTTCGAGCTCTTCCTGTGGCAGTCGGCGCATTGCACCGTCTAAGGACGCCGTCGCCGATTGAGGCGCAAAAACTCTTGCCGATCGTTTAGCCTGACCAATACTGGATCGGAACAGGAGGATGCCCGCCCAAAAACGACCGCATGCCGATCTTCGAGGGTGGAGAGGACGCTTGAATAATCATCCCCGATGTAGTTACGAAGAAATTCCATACCAGTCGAATCGAACACCCTGAGCGCAAAAACAGTGTTGCATTGGTTCAGGATAGTCTTCGTGACGTTTGCAGTACGCTGCGTGACTACCAAAGACCTCCTTCGCCAGCCGAGTTTCCCATCCGAATTACCATTGGCACGTGGTCCAGCCGCCAGGGCTTAATCTGGCACGCCTTCCTCAGCTCATTGAAAACGCTCATAAACGATTGCAAAGGGTGCAGTTGGAATGCCTACCCTACGAAGAAGTTCTCCGGAAGTATGATCGAGTGGAGACTCTCTTCTACCTCGACCCGCCTTACTTTAGAAAGAAACTCTACCGCTTCAACCTCGCAGACGGCGACTTCACGAAAATGGAAGAGCGCCTGAGGGACATCCGCGGCAAGTTCATCCTGTCATTAAACGACATACCTGAAGTAAGAGCTTTGTTTCGGCGCTACAACGTCCGGCAGGTTGAACTGCCGTACACGGCTCAGAAGTCAGCGGGACGGCGCTACCGTGAGGTCCTGATCACCAACTTCAAAGATTCCTAGGCCACTGCATTTTCTCGCACCCCTCCACTGTGCGGCCAGCGACTCGAGAGTTTCGAGTCGCTGGCTTGTTTGTCTTTGCGCCTTTTCGTCACTGTCCTGTTACCGATCAGGTTGGTGTACTCCGCACAATTGTCATCACCATGAGACAGCTCTTCGAACAACTCATTGCGGCAATTTGGAACCGCCTACATCGACGCGGACGCGGAGAGTGGCCCGAACGCAAGAGTCTCAATTTGGGCTTTCGGGTGGCGGACGGCCAAGTGACAGAACGGCAATTCGGATTGAGCACAATCGACCGTACAAAGCATGTGATGTTGTTAGGGGTCACGGGAAGCGGTAAGTCATCGCTGTTGCGCCTGATGGCGCAGGCTGATTTGATGGCGAACCGAGGATTTGCATTTTTCGCGTTGCATGGCGATGACGTTCCGTTTCTGTTGTCGACCATCAACGCGCGGGAACGGCGAGAACGACGGCATCTAGATGAGAAGCTGCTTCTGATTGACCCTGCCGACCCGATTGTCTCTATCGGCCTAAATCCGCTGGAATCCGAGTCGCCTGACTTCGGGGGCATCGCCGAGTTCGCCCAAGTACTCAAGTGGCGCTGGCATCTGGACCACTTCGGCGCCCGAACCGACGAGCTGCTCCGCAATGCTTTATATGTGCTTTCTGCCTGCGGGCTGACACTTGTCGAACTGGCGCTCCTGCTTACTCACAAGGGATTTCGAGCGAGCTGCCTGAAGCGCATCGAGAATGCTGAGGTTCGCGAGTACTTCCAGTTGCGTTACGACCAACTGAGTGACGCGATGCGGGCGACGATGCGGGAGCCCATCCTGAACAAAACTTCGGCCTTCACAGCAGATCCTCGATTCCGATCCATAGTAGGCCAGAAGCACTCGACGTTCTCCATTCTCGAAGCAATGGACGAAGGCTGCTGGATCATCTTGGACTTGAATAAGGGTCGCTTGGGAGAGCAGGCGCTCACGTTAGGCAGCCTCTTCTTCACCATGCTGAAGAACGCGGTGTTCGCTCGGGCAAAGCGATCGCTGTTCACCATCTACGCGGATGAAGTTCAGAACTTTGTCTCCTATGACAGCGGGATCGAAACACTGCTCAGCGAGAGCCGCAAGTTTGGGGTCGGCCTAGCGGGAGGCCATCAGTTCCTAGAACAGGTGAGCGGTGAGACACGCGCTGCGATGGCAGCGGTGGGTACGCACATTTACTTTCAGCTCTCCCCGAACGATGCCTTTCAGGTTTCGCAAGCCCTCGATGGAGGGAAAGGAATGGCGGAACGGCTAAAGAACCTGCGCCAGCGGCACTGCATTGTGAAGAGTGGATCGCAGCGCTGGACCGAAATCCGTGTACCCACGCTGGAGTACTCAAAGGTTGATTACACCGACCTTTTGAATCGCGCGCGTTACCAACGCGGTCGTGTACGGGCCCATATTGAGCGCGATATCGCGAAGCGACACGCTGAACTGCTTCGCGAACCCAAAGAGGCGCTCAATGAGTGGGAATAAGCAGCCTGGAATGGTTTTGCAGGACCGCGATCTCAATCTGCTACGAGAACTTGCAATCCTCCGCGTGGTTGATCGCGAGCTCGCCAAAACTGTTGCTGGCTTCAACTCCACGACCCGCGTAAACGCCCGTTTGCTTGCGCTAGTGCGTGCGGGGCTGCTGCGCAGGTTCGCTATGGGCGCCGCCGGAGTCGGGCAGAAATACCTCTATGCCCTAACGCGCAAAGGCGCTCGCTACCTCGGTGTTCCCTTTCGTGGACCGCGACGGCGCAGTAACGCTCCGCTAGTGGCCGACATTTTTATTGAGCACCAGCTTGCGATCAATTCCGTCTATCGCGCGGTGAAATGCCAGTCCATTCCCGCTCAGGGAGTTTCATTCATTCGCTGGATAAGCTTCTTCGAGCCGGTTGCGCCAGGGTTGCAGCTGATTCCAGATGGCTACTTCGAACTGCAAGTTACACCGGATAGTCGGCTGGCGGCCTTCCTCGAAGTGGATCTTGGCCACGAGAACCTTACCGTCTGGAAGAAAAAGGTCGAAAGCTACATCCAGTTCGCCATCTCTGGCGACTTCGCCAAGCGCTTTGGCCAGAGCCGGTTTCGTGTGCTCGTAGTAGCCAACTCCGAACGCAGATTGCAATCACTGCGCAAAGCAGTGGCCGCTGTTACCGATCGCGTGTTTTGGTTCGTGACACTGGATGCAGTGAGTCGCGCTGGAATTGCCGGTCCCATCTGGCTTCGGCCGCTGGGAACGGAACGCCAGCCACTCCTCGGAAATCTGCAATGAAACATTGCTTTGGCTGTGGACACGTCACTTCGGGTGACCCGTTGTTTTGTCATCACTGCGGATCCAGTTTTGACGTGAAGCTTTGCTCTCGCCTACACCGCAACCCAAGGCACGCTGAGGTGTGCTCCCAGTGTGGTAGTCGGGACCTCTCCACGCCTCAGCCGCTAGTCCCAATCGGAAGACGCATTCTCGTTTTTCTGGAGAGGGCATTCCTCGCATTCTGCGTTCTTGTCTTCCTCCTGGCTGGGTTTATTGGATTGCTTTCCAGCCGAGAAGGACAAAACGCTTTTCTGGTTCTTGCCTTACTTGCTGCTCTGGTCTGGTGGCTCTGGTCCCTACTTCCCGAGTGGCTTCGGAAAGGTGTCCATCGATCACACAAACGGAATAGGAATGGTCATGAGCATTAGGCACGCTACTGAACTAAATCACCATACGGAGACACGCAAGTCTGGTTTCGGTGAAAACCCAAAACCAACGGAAACATTGGACATCGTGCGCCCGAACCTAGGGCAGCTTTGCCCGCAGGATTACCCGCAGTCCCAACAAGCCAATAGTGGCGTCGCCCAGCACGATTTGGGCGATGCCATCGACATTACTACCGTCGCCGAAATGCTTGGCTGTTCACCCTGGACCGTTCGGCAGCGGTACCTGCCGCAAGGCCTACCCCATATTCGCGCCAGCGCCCGCGGGCGCCTGGTCTTCTTCCGAGCTCAAGTCAATCGCTGGATTCTCAAGCGCCAGCAGAAAGGAGGGAAATAGTGTCCTTGTTCAAGCGAGGCAGCGTGTGGTGGGCGTACGTCATGATGGACGGCGTCCGGCATGCGAAATCGACCGGAACCAGCAATCGCAAGTTGGCGGAGCAGATCTCAAGGCAGTTTCATGACGAACTCAACATGAAGCGCTTTGGCACGAACCAGCTTGCCCCGGAGATGAGTTTCGGCGAGTTGGCTGCCCGCTTCCTGGCTGAAGGTTCACCCAAACCTTACCACATTGATCGTCTCAAAATGGCTCTTCCGTTCTGGAGCGAGATTCCAATCGGAAGAATTACCAAGGCGCACGCTCGCGATTACCGCCAGCAACGTCACGTTGAGAAAGAAAAGCTGTCGGACATCACTGTTAATCGAGACCTGCAAGCCATACGGCGCATTTTGTTCTGGGGTGTTGACGAGGGCTTTCTTCCTAGCAACCCGCTAAGCCGGGTCCCGCTGGTCAGGCCCCGTGGCAAACCGAGGCTGATCCTTAGCCTTCCTGAAGAGGAGAAGCTGCTCGCCGCAGCAGCACCACACCTGCGGGACATCATCATTGCTTCGCTCGATACCGGCATGCGCAGGGGCGAGATCCTGGCGCAACGCTGGGAGCACATCGACTTCAACCGGCAGCTCGTATACGTGTCGAAATCCAAAACTGGCGGCGGTGAGGGTCGCGAGATCCCCATGACCGCTAGGCTTCTGCAACTGCTGGTTCAGCGCCGGCAGCCTGAAGGACTTGTCTTCACCTTCAAGGGACAGCCCATCGCAAAACTCAAGACCGGCTGGAAGGGGGCGATCCGGCGCGCAGGCATCCGCTATCTGCGCTTCCACGACTTACGCCACACATTCAACACGCGGTTGATGGAGGCCGGTGTTCTGCAGGAAATCCGCAAGGCGCTGATGGGCCACTCGTCGGGCGAGCAGGTCAATGATCTCTATACGCACGTCGATGTGCTGCAGAAGCGCCAGGCAATCCAGAAGCTCCAAGACTGGACGAAAGCCCAATTGGCGGAAGCCAAGAGAGAGGAGGCTGATGCAGAGACTCAACCCAGACCCGACAGCAGAAGCGATTCTGCGCAAGACAGAAGCAGAACTGAACGAGGCGAAACAGAGATGCGAAGAAGCCATCGAGCATCTTCGCAATCACGAACACGTTGCCGCCCTAGGCGCATTGGCCGGATTGGATGATCGAGTTCGCTACGTCTCGACCATGCTCACCGTGTTACGCGACGCCCAGGCGGCGCTAGATCAACCCTCAATTGACTTCAACCAGAACGGAGGCGAAGTGACTTGAAAGAAAAGCTAATGCTCTTGATTGTGTACGACGCCACAGAAAACGAGTACACGATTTCCAATCACAATCTCGAACCTTACCAGGCCACGCAGTTCATCGAGGAGTGGCAGCCGCACCTGAAATCCGGCTGCAGCTTTATGCCTCTCGACCAGCAGCGCCGCCACAAGACTCCCGATGCCCAGAATTGTCGGGCATGTCGGGATCAGGTCCGGCATTCGTCGGGCCTGCAACCTCCACCTAAGTTCAGAAGGAGAACGCAATGACAGCAGCACAAAAACAGAGACGTGCTGCGGCATCACCCAGCCCCTCCACTCCCGCTCCTACCGCCACCACAGGCCGCAAGCCGTGGGTTCGGAAGAGCCCGGTGGACATCGTGTTGGACCAGATCCGCAAGCAAGAAGAGCGAGTCGCCGACCTGCAGGAGCAGCTCGACCGCGAAAAGCGGAACCTCGAGAAAATGCAGAAAGCGAAAGACTTGTTCGAAACCACATGAAGTAACAAGGAGTTTGCCACCGGCAAGCTCCCTTTTTTTGGCAGGGAAAATGATCTGCGTACTCGAATTATTGGCGGTTTTGGCACTGGTCGGCACCGGTGTCGCCATCATGGTCGGCGCCTTGTCGCCTGGCGACGCGCTCCGGCGCGTCGGCGTCGTGCTGGTGCTGTTGCTCGTTATCCCGATGCTGATAACCGGTCTTATGCAGGCCGTGGTTGCGCCCATGCTGGCCACAGTGCGGTCAGCTGCGGGCACTGCCGCCAGCGTTCTCGGGGTGATCGCCGCGGTTGCACTCGCAATCTGGCTTGGACTTTACGCCATACAGCGGCGCTCAGGAAGGCATGAAAACGTTCGAGATCGCTGATATATGCGGAGCAAAGCCAACCGGACCGAAGCACTATCTCAACTTCTTTCTGCCCCTTTCCCCAAGTTGTTACCGAACACGTTGATGGATGGCCTTCAATAGAGCTGTGCGCTGGCCCACTCTGCTGCCGTGATTTCAGAGCCGCGAGTGTCGCCCACATGAACAAGAGCCGTCAGGAGGCCAAAGGAGCTGAGAATTTATGAATCCTTCAAACAACGACCCACTTAGCGAGGTAGTGAATCAGGAGCAAGCTGGCGCGGTGCTGGCAATGCAGAGCGGATTGTATCGCCTCGCCTACAACCACGCTCTGGCGAGCGGCACGACGGTGGAAAGACCCGAGGATCTTAGCGCGTTAGAAGATCACGCTCGCGCTATGGCGAGGGAAACTTTTCGCGAGAAGTTCGACCCTGAGCAGCACGCACATGACGCGATGCACCAAGCCGAATATGAAAGGTCGGTAGCACAGCGGGCCGATGCTGAGCGAGGCGAGCAGCAGGCGGCTGCCAATGTTCGCGATGCGGAACAGGCGGTTGCCAGCGCTCCCAAGGAGGGGCCAAAGCCTAAGCTGGACAACTGGCGACTGGGTGCGTTCATCGTCGTGTTCTCGATCACTGTCGCACCCACTCTGCACGACTCCGTATTCCATACTTTGCCGGACGACCTGCTTGCATGGTTCTTGTCATTGATCTGTAGCGGTTTCGTGGGTGCCATGTTGAGTTGGGGAATACTTGGTGGCCGCCTGACGAAGCTGACATGGATCAGTGCTGCGGCCGGCGTAGCTCTCGGCATCGGACTGCTCGCCATCCGACTTTCTTCAGCGGAAGGCGCCAGTGAGGTGATGTTTGCCATCGGGCTCACGATCGTTGAGGTCGCGGCGGTGCTGCTGCTTGAATTCCTCGCACGTGACCTGAGCGTAAAAGAGGCGGAGTGGAACGTAAATCACGCTAAGGAATCGGAGGCGCTGGCCCGCCGTGACGCTTGCCAGCAAGACCTCGCGCGCTGGCAGAGCCGGGTTAGAGAGAAGCATCAAGCGGTTATCGAAAAGATAGCCCTGGTTGAAGATCGCTTCAACCGGAACATTCACATCGAAGAACTCGAGCAGGCAGCGGTGAAAGCTGTGCGTGACGGATACCACCGCGGAATTGCTGAGAACATTGGTCGCATTCATGGTGTGACTCGGAGGACACAATGAAGGGCAATATGAAGAACTTAGTGTTGGCGGTTTCCGTCTCCACAGCATCGCTCGGATTCGTCGGATGGCGGGTCTATGCCTCAAAAGCGCAGCCGATCCCACAGTATGAGATCGTGAAGGATCGTTCCGGATCACACCCGGACGGCTGTTCCTCATTGTTGGGTCTAGCTGACGAGATTGTACGGAATGAGCCAGCAAGCGCGAAGTCACAGTTGACAGTTCTGATTACGGGAGACGGCGCAAGCGCAAATGAGCCCCTACAGCTCGCTAGGTACTCAATTCCAAGAACTCGCAAGGCGATTGAAGGACGAACGGCAGGCGTCCGAGCACAGCAGGATCTGCTCGCTGATCTGGCGCACAGATGCCAAGCGGTCCACAGCACCCGCACCTCGCCAATATTCCTGGCTATCACCGAAGCATTGGCTGACCTCCACGCCCAACGCTGTAATCAGAACGCTGAGTGCCAGCTGTACATTGATTCCGACGGTGAAGAAAACGTGGATCGTGCAATCAGGGAGGTGTTGAACGGAGCACCAGCAACGCAGCATTTATTGCCGAACCTACTCGACAACAGCGGGATCAGAGTGACGTTTTGCGGCTTGGCGGTGACTACCAACGGCGCTATCGATTATTGGCGACCAACCAAGACCGTTGTTCATGACGAAAGTCGGGAGGAGCGGCTTCAAAATATCTGGCATTCGCTGTTCACCAACCGTGCCATGGTCGGTTTTGCGCCATATTGCCCGACAGTCTCCACCCGGGCTTCAGGACAACAGTGAGTGTACGTGCGGCAGAGTTCGCGTCGTTCGCAATCAGGATTGCTTCATTTGGGAGCCATACGCGATCACACGCAAGGACGGGGCCGAAGAATTCTTTTTAAGGTCTAGGCTGCACTGTTGCTGCCGATCTTTGCGACTCCAGCTTGTACTCAAGAAGGCTGCGGCAGATCTCCTCGGTGCCCACTAGATACAACCTGGATTTCGCACGCGAAAAGCCGACATACAGGCTCTCCCTATCGATATCGGGATGCAGCTCCTGCAGGCCCCAAAGGAAAACGATCGGCGATTCCAACCCTTTAAACCGGGAGACCGTATCGACGAGCACGGAGTCAGGCACCCGATGCGCCTCGATGCTCCACCTCGCGCCCTGGGGAAGCGGCTTATCTTTGATCTCCGCGTAATATGTCGCCTTGCCGGCGGCGGCCACGAGTACCGCGATTTCGGACGGACGCACCTGTTCCTTCAGGATCAAGTGAGTGATGTGCGCGTGCAGGCGCGCGGCTTGCGCACAGACCGAGGCAGCGCAGAAGGCCCCAACCGGTTCGCCCGCTATCTCCGGCCCATCGGTCGGTATGCCCTTGTAATAGTGGTAGGCGGCATCATGGATATGGGTGGTGTTGCGGCAATTCATCGTGAGCACGAACGGATCATCGTCGATCGGGAGCTTCGTGATCGGTTTGTAGATCGCCTGGTTGTGGTCGAAGAAGACATACAGCGTGCTCTCATTCTCATCGGTGAGCAGGCACAGGAGCGGAAACCAATATTCGTCGCGGAAGTCCTGGCCTTCATCGACCACGATTGCGTCATAACGACAGTTCGAGATTTCAGTCGAAAGCGCAAGTGCAAATGGGAGCTGCACATCAAAGCGATCCCTGCCGGGATATGTTTGCATCGCTTCGGACAATAAATCGCGTCCATGCTCGCTTCGAGTAACTCGAATCCGCCAGTCGCAGAGCTGGTGGAAACTCATCGCGTGGAGGTTTGCATGGCCTTCAGTCACTACCTTCAGATGATCCGCGAGCCCGCGGTTGTAACAGAGTAAAAGTGTCTTTGCGCCCGAGGTTGCGAGCGACTTGGCCCGTTCCACCGCGAGTAGAGTTTTGCCGGTGCCAGCACCGCCGCAGATCGCCGCGCGCTTGCGCGTCCCCAGCGCTCGAAGCAGGCGAGATTGCTGCCGGGTCAAGCGGATCCTGATCACCTCTTCTTCCTGCAGATGGGTGGAGACGAGCGGGCGCACATCAATCGGCCTGCAAAAAAGATCCTCGATGATGTCCATCCCGTCTTTCCCAAGCGGTTTCCAAGACTGCTCCCGCCCCTTCCAATAATTGAAGACCGAATCGGTCCACGCCTGAAGCGAGCTAAGATCGCGGCGGCTTCCGATAATCTCCGCAGGCGCATGGGGCAGGCACAGCGGTCGGCAGTCCTCGATGTCGGGGAAAAAGGCGGCATGCCCGGCTACTACCCGCTTGCCGGCCGGCCAACGGTAATGATTGATGATTTGCCGGAGGATCTCCCTCTTCTGCTCCAATCCCTGCCGGAACGGGTCTTTGATGTCGTGCCGGATATTCGCCCGCGAGATGGAGGACCAAACGCCCGACACCGGGTCGTGCGAGATGCCGCCACCTTTCACTTCAATGACCAGAAATCCCCGGTTTTCATCGCAGACAACAAAATCGGCTTCGCCGTCCTCGGGAGTGTTGTTCGTCGAGAGCCTTATCAGCGCAACGGAATGCAGGATGAGAAGGTCGCGGCGCAACTGTTCCCGGCAGGCGCGATAGAACCGCGCCTCAGCTCGGGACTGCAGGATGTTGAGCTCGTCCTCAGTCAGTTCTGGCCGCATTCGTGGCATCGGCCACTTCTCCTTCGGGCTCGGAGAACCGCATTGAAGAATTAATGAACTTCTTGATGTCGCCGCCCGCATCCGTGCGGATATGGACCCTGACGATCAACCCCTTGCGCTCCACCTGGGTGACCGTGCCGGAGGCCATCGTACCCTTACCATCGTCGTAAGACACCCGCATGCCCGCCGCCACCTGCCCGGAGCCCACCCGATAGGGGTCGCCGGGATCTGTCGCAAAAGCTTTCCATCCCGAGTCAAAGCGATACTCCGTGATCTTGCTTGCCGGATCGTTGATGCAATGAAGCTTCGGCGACTCGCTGCGCGCATTCTCAACGACGTACAACCAGAATCGTTTTCGCTCCTTTTGAGCACACAAAAACTGCGGCCTCGAAACCCCGACACCGGTCTCTCCCCAGGTACCGTCGATGCCCTTCACCTCGATGTAGCGGGGCTGTCCGTCCGGTTCTTTCGAGACGACATCGAACCCTTCGTTGTCGTGGTCCATCTTGACTGGCTGCCGACCGGCGCGGTCTTCGATCCCGAAGACATGGTCCACCGCGGCGTCCCCGATGGCGTCGGCCTCGGAGTCGCGCGGCTCGTGATCTTCGGCGTCGGGACGGGCGCCTTCGACATAGGTCACGATTCGGCCACGCTGTACTGGCCTATGACCCGCATCGCGTCCGCTCTTGCGTTCGCCCCGGCCGTCTCCGCCAGCACGTGCTCCGGTCGCGTCTTCCCATCCTGATTTCCCCATGCCGGGAGTAGTGGGCGGACGGTCGTCAGTGCCGCCTGCGGGCCGCGGTTCGGCTGCCCGCAGCGACGTACGCCTTGCCCCGGAGTCTCCACCCTGCTCCGATGCCCGTGCCCCAGGGCTTGGGGAAGGGGTCGTAGTGGTCGAGCGTCGCACCCCAGGCGCGAGCAGCTCACGAGATCCCTCTTCCTTCTGCGTTCCGGAATCGCCTGCACTCGTCGAAGTCTCATCGCGGCCAGACTGCCGCATTTCATCCTCGTCGTAATCCGCCCGCTCCTGGCTTTCGTCCTCTTCGTGAAGATCAGAGTCCTGCGTCGGCGATTCATCCTCGAAAATGGCCTGCGACTCATCGGCGGGTTCTATCGCGGGTATTTCGTAGTCGTAAAGGATTGCCTCAATTTCCTCGGGGGCGGCCCGGAGGATGTCCTGCAAAGCGGCATGGTCAGAAAGAGAAGGATGGAGTATTGCATTGACGGCTTTTGCCAGAGCAACGAGCAACTGGCGTTCGGACGAGCCGGCGACGAAGAGCGTCGCATCTTCCTCCCGAAAGAAGGAGCCCGCGGTATATTCTCCGAGCCGGGCGGTACTGCCGTTCAAGTTCAGTATGGTTTCAACTTGTATGGAGACCGCTGCGACGACGCGGATCCGGGCGACCGATTCTGTATTCGATATTGCGTTCGGTCCGAACTGGGATCGGACAAGCCTCCGCAACGCATCGGCGAATTGCTCTGACCTTATCGTTGAGGAGGCGCGCTGGCAAAGCTGCTCAAGACCATGGCCATCAGAGCGTTCGGGTTCCGAGACCAGTTCATCGGAGAGATGCTCCGAAATCCGATCGACGCCTGACCGCGTCACAAGAGCTGCGGGCACATGCTCATGCACGAGCGGTACGAGCGAGAGGTCGATCTTATCCCGCCACCGGATCGTGTCTTCCCAGAGGAGTGCGTTTCCCAAGCGCAGCCGGCCATTTCTCGCGAGGAGCGGCAGGCCTCCTTCGTCTGTGTCGGTCGGCCCATAATCAGCAATGTGCCTGAGCGCGTGAAGAACCTGCAACTGCTCCGTCTCGTCGGGCGCGTTATCGCCTAGCTCGGCGTGGAGGTCCCGAAGAAACTCGCGGTAGTCATCAATCGCGGGACAGATTCGTCTTCCGAGGGCCATGAGTCCCGCGTTGATCCGATCCTCGGAATAGGACACTTGGGTCCGGCGGGGCTCGAAGAACGAAACCTTTTCGAGAAACACGTCCTTCGCCTTCCAAAGACGCGCCGTTTTCGGATCCCAAATGCACGGCTTGCCCTTGTATCGGGTTTGGAGGAGTTGGAGCACGGCCGCGGAGTCCCCCCCTCCGGACTGCTCCTCCCCATCGCCGGCCACCATACCGAAATACCGGTAGATCTCCTTGAACGATGTCTCGATCCGCTGCGGTTTTATTCCGTTGTGCTCCGGTTTCTGCCACAACTCGATCAAACGGTCAAAGTGTTTGCACACGGCATCGAACGCCGCTTGGGCGGGCATACCGAGGGCAATGCGCACGTCCCGCTCCACGTCCCGTGAGCCCGCAAGCACGGGGAGAACGCTTCCAACCTGGTGGACGAGGCGTGCGGGATAGATTTCGGAGGGCCGGTAGAACCGGTCCTGTGGCGGCACGAAGCCTGGATAATCGTCCATGTATCGGGCGCTGCGTTGCGCCGGCAGCCATGCACGATTTTTGAGCGCCGTGCAGAATTCGATGGGTACGGGTCCGTCGGGGACGTGCGCTGCCGCAAGCTTGGTCCAGTTCTTCTGGAGGAAGTCGAAGATCTCCATCAATCGTCCGGCAACGGCCGCAGTACCGGCCTTTCCCTGCAGGACAAGCGCATCGATGTAGTCCAGGAGATCCTTCGCCCGGGGAGTCTTGTCCATACCGAGCAACTCGAAAAAAGGAAGCCAAGTGGGGTCCGTCGCGGGATATAGAGCAAGGTCGGGAATGGCGGCACGGTTTCCGAGGACCTCCCGGATGACCGGGTCGCGGGGGTCATAGAGCTCATCCCCCTTATGCGGCTTCCCGTCGGTGCACCGTACGAGCTCGGCCTCGCGCACCGCTTTGAAAAGCTTCTGTCCGCTACCGGGCTCGGCTTTGTCGAGCCTCGCTACCTCGGCGGTCAGGTGATCGCGGATCCATTTGAGGATCGCGATCTGGTCTTGGGGTGCAACCGTTCCATACTTCGGAAGGAGGACTCGCTCAATGAGCGTCTGTTGATCCAGCCGTGGGACCTTGAGCTTATGCAATAGCTTCTTCCAGCGACCCTCCGGTCCGGGCTTCAAGAGCGTCACCGACGGCGAACACGATGGGGGTGTGTAGTTCGTGGAAACAAAGACATCAGGGGCGTCAGCACGAACGACCCCACCGGACGTCGTCGGGAAGAGGGGAAGCGATCGAAGCCGCGCCAGGGCGGGTTCCGTATACGTTGCGAGAAACCGGTCGTCGCTTAAGAAACTGAGCAGGGGGTCGTGGATCTTGGGATTGTGCGCGCCACCGTAATCCTTGAGCGTCTCCTCGTGAGCGCCAAGCACCGTGATCAATCGCGCGCCGGTCATTTCGGCATCCAGGCATTTCGGATGCGCCACTGCGAACTGTCGAATCGCATCAACAAGCGCGGACGGACCGGTGACGAGCGCGATGCCGAGCAGTTCGAGGCTTGCCACCAACTTCTTATACGCTGGCTCGCTCGGCCTGAACATCGGTCGAGCCATACTGTTCAGCGGATGCAGCTTTTTGTGCTGGTCGGGCAGGAGCGGCCACAGCTGAAGGTTCGTCGGTGACTTCAGGAGGTCCGAGTCGAAGACCTTCGCAAGATACGCAAATGTCGCCGCCAGCCACTCGGCGTTCGGCTTGCCGTCGCCTTCTGGCTCCCAATCTATGACAGTGCCACCAGATTTCTTGCCGAGTATCACTCCCAAATTCACAATGACCCCTTCCGCAGTCATCGTGCAAAAGCGAGCTTTCGGCTGCGCCTTCAATCCCACTCTCTTTTCAGAATCGGGATCGATGAACCAATGCGGGCATCCTGCAAAGATGTGCCGCTGTTCTTCCGATGCGCTGAATATGAGTCCGGCCTTCGAATGCCCGAACGTATGCAACTTCTTATCACAGAGGAGCGCAAGAGGAAGCCCTTGCAGCGAGTTGTCGGCCGCATCCTCAAGACAGAAACGGAGCATTTCTTCGACCCAGTCCCTCTCGCGCAGGCAAGGACGAGGGCTGTTTTCAACAAAACTATCGATGTCCTCCTCCGTATGGAGAAACTCTCGGAGTGCTTTCGGCGTGACATTGTTGAGCGTCTGCCCCACGGTTTCAAAGCCGCCTCTGACGTGGAAAGGCAGAAAAGGATCCGCGACCGGCTTGCCTTCCGCGATGAGCGGCGGTTTTAGGCTCTCTTTCGCAAGCCAGACCTTTTCGATCGAGAGCCAATCAGGTTTGCCCGAGGCGCAGGCTCTTATCGTCGGACAGTTCGCTACCTTGGCATAGACACTCCGCCCCAAGGTGGAGAGGAGCTGCGACTTCATCACCTTAAGGTCGGGGAACGTCTCGTAAAAGGCCAGGGCGTCACCTTCGGCGATATCCCTCAGATCCAGGAGCAACGCTGCGTAGGCAGCGGCGACGCCATGCTGCATCAGCTGCTCGTTCCACTCGACCCGTACGCGATTCGCCCCGATGACGTTCCGGTCGGCGGACAGCGCCCGGCGCGACGAATCCAGATCGAAGTACCCGTTGATGTGCACGGGGAGAGGCGTTTCGTCGGTGAGCGGCAGTCCGCAATACATGTGCCCGTCAACTCGTTCGACTGCGAGGGTGCCGTTCGCGGTGACAAGTTTCGCCGCGACACCAGCCCACGGCACCGCTTTTTCGCCGACTGTAAGCATCGCCTGCGTCGCGTCGAGCAGTTTCTTTTGCGGGTCAGAAAAGAGACCGTTCGCGACGCGCCAGGACTGCGTCGCGATCTGGCCGTTCTCCGCAACCTCGAAATCGTGCGTATACGTGACGCAGGGGAGGCCGGCCGGATCCTTACGCCACTTGGCAAGCAGTTCCGGTAAGGGCGATCCGTCTATTGCGTCCAGGACCTCCTCGCGAGCCGCAGCAACGGCCTCTGCGTTCGCGGTCGAAACACGCAAAAGGACCTTCGGTTTTCCAGTCGCCTCATCGACTTCCATTATGGCAATCGAAAGAAGGTGTTTCGTAAAGAGCAGGAGCTCGGGGCCGCCGGTCTTCAGTTGCGAGACAATCTCGTCGAACGCATCCTTGCCAAAGGATTCCTTCGAGATCTCGCTCGCCGCGGCCTGCTCCGGGGTGCGCAGCGGGAGGCGAAAGATCGTTCCCTCGTGGCGTGCTGCATGGCCGGCCAATCCGGCCGCCATGAATGTGGCCAGCCAGTCGGGGCTCGTTTCCCAGATGTCTCTGAGCGCGCCACGGACACCAGGCTGTCCGCCCGGCCGCGCGATCGCGTTTTGGTGGGGATCGAAGCAGACGACGTCCTCGCCGGTAACGAAGCTCGGATAATCCGTGACGTTATAGCAGGTGTTGAATCCCAGGCCGAACCGGCCAGTCTTCGGGCCGCTTTCGGTCTTGTTGCTTTCACCGATGTGTTGAATGCTTAGGAAGTCTCGCGGCGAAAACAAGCTCTCGTTGCCAATAAGGAGTGCCGGCCCCATCAAGGCTTCCATGCGCGGGTCGCGCACACGGTGTGCCGGGTGCACGCGCAGATCCAGGAGAACCGATAGCGACCGGGCACCGGCATCATCGGCATTCTGGATGAACTCTTTTATGATGCCGATGCCGCGGGGATAATTCCGGATTAGCTCTTTAAGGCGGACAGTGAGGCGTTCTTGTTGGCCAAAATCGACCCATTCACGTTCAAGCATCGGCTCTCTCTCAGACGAGCGATTTCACAATATTGCCGTGGCCGTTAGGCCCTCACCGGATCCTGTTCGCAAGCCAACACACAGATTGAAGCTCAATTCCTTGGCCATGCATTCAGGCAGAGGAACGGAATTGCTGGACTCTGGCGTGATCAGTTTAGCCACTTCATCTTGGCCCATCACCACCCGAAACCACCTCTCGCGATCAGACATCACTCGATATTGGCGTTCGTCAGCAGTTCCCGCTAAGTAAGGCAGATACGCGAGGATTGGGTGCCGACCCTCCGCTTTGCATCCGAGCCGATCGATTCGTCCAGTTCGTTGTTCAATGGTGCTTGGATTCCAGTCAAGATCGTGGTGGATTACATGGCGGCAGAACCGTTGCAGGTCTATCCCCTCGCCCATGACAGCGCTGCATACCAGGACATCTGGGAAGAAGGGAGTGTTAAAAGCCCGCATGAGGCGAGTACGGGCTTCCCGCTTTGTCGCCCCAGTTGCAACCTGAACGTTTGCAAGGGTGAGTTTCGCTCCCTCGGCATTGGATTCTTCGCTCTCATCATCTTCCACTCGAATACCGCGTGTTTGTACACGCTGGGATGCTTCAAGGTAGAAGCTCCGTTCTTCCACCGAACAGCGGTTAAGAAAATCAACAAATCCCTCGAACTTACGACGCCATGAGCTACCTGAGTCATCAGTTTGTTCCAGCATTTTCGTCACTGCGTCTGCCGGCGCAAGCGCCTCCCACTGAGCTATTGGAAAAGAACGAATCAGTGTTGTGGAAACGCGAAGAAATCTGCGCATCACCTCCGAGACAGCCTCAAATTCCCCGGTTGAAAGTGATTCTGCTTCCGGAGCTCGTTCCGTCGCGTGAAGGATGCCTTTGAGTGCTTCATCCAGCGCTTTTCGAGCGGGCGAGCGGACATCGTCGAAGAATCGCCTTTGTATGCGCTCGATCCGCTGCTCGACCTCCGATCTTCCAGCCTCGACACCTGCCTCCCTTAGTCGCCTTTGCGCCAGGCTGATCATTCGGCGTTCGATCTCCTGGCTTATATGCACGCGCAATGCGCCGCAGGTCTCTCGATAGAAGCCAAAGACAAGTACCTTTTCACCAGCCTCCCAGAGATCCACGACTCTCTTCACTGTTGCAGCCACTTTGGGGTGTTGGGATCCGCTCGCAGCCTCGAGCGCAAGATCAAACTCACCCAGGTACCACTTCGCGTGGGCCTGAATCGTCGCTGTATCCGAAGTCATGTCCTGCTCATCTTTTCGGGCAACTCGGTTCTGGCGCGTGAACCGAAACGCCTCGTATGAAGAGCAGAGGGCCTCTCCGAGTAAATCCTGCGCCGGGTTAACCGCGCTGCGTGCGGCCAAAAAGAAAGGGAGTAACTGCTGGCCTGGTATCGCCAAGCCGCTCAATGACGGACTTCCGGTTTCAACCGCTGAGCCATCGAGCCTCATTCGACGTGTAATGTTGGTTCCTTCCCAGAAAGTGCCCTTGTTGTGACGGACGATCCACGGACGCAATGCTGCCTCCGCCACATCACGACGCAATTTCAGCGAACTATATGCATCCACAACGGCGCGTTGTGGATACGTAAGTAAGTCTCGCGGCGATTGCACGATCTGGGTCCACCACGCTTCCGTATTGCCGTTGCAATCGTCAGGTGAGAGTTTGCTCCAACTGCGCTGGAGCGCAATAGCAGCTCGTTGAGCATCATCGAGATTGCCTTCAAGCTGTTTGATTTGATCGCGGAACCTCTCGCGTTCACCAAGCTCGCTGTCGTCCCAACGGGCATCTCCGAACCGCTCCAAAACGCGAACCAGCTCGTGATGGCCGAGCTGGAAAGGTGTTGCAGTGAGGAACAGCATGCGATCAAATGCGTTAGCCAGCGCACCGTCGCCAGTGCTGAGGTCATGCTCCAGATCGGCGGATTGGAGCTGCCGCGCCAACGAAGTCCCAGGATTCTTGAGGTGGTGCGCCTCATCCATTACAAGTAATGGTGACCGCCAGCTCGCTTCGGCCAACACGACTTTCCACAGATCCTCTTCCACTTTGCGTAGCACTCTACGGGCGGCACTGATACGTTCGTCAATGCGCGCATCACCGCCGCGTGCGCGAACTGGCATTCCCTCCAATGCGTCGGCAAGTGCCTTTAGGCTGACCCGGCGTACTGCTCGGACCACGGCTTTGGGGACGGGATCATCATCCAAGTGCCAACAATCATCTCGGACCGAATTGTTGTAGATCTCTCTCCAAGTTTCCGGTGAGGTGCGAAGGAGCCGTTGCCATAGCTCATCGCCCATGCCTTGTGCCCGCTCCTCGCCCACAGCCCACAACAGCTTGGCGAGGAACCGATGAATCTGATTCTTCACCTGAATCAGCCGGGTGGCCTTCCCGCGACCATGGCAGCGAAGCGCCTCAGCAATCAAAGCCAACCGCACCCACTTGTCGGATTGACGACGGCTCATCGCACCTTGTGCCAGAAAGATGACTTGGCAACGTTCGCGAGCAGGATCGTCGAGCAACTTCAATAGCCCGACACTATCCCGGGCCACTCCGTATCGCAGGGTTGAAGGCGACGTCCACTGTTTTCCGGATGTGCGATCCCGTCGTAATGGTTTGCGATTCTCCACGTACAACTCACAGAAGACTTCGAGGTCTTGCTCCCACTTGTCGATCAAATTGGCGGGAACCATGACGATAACCGGTCCGCGGGGACTTCTCGCTGAGACGCTGTATGCAACGCCCAGCGCGACAAAGGTTTTGCCCATGCCGACCTCATCGGCCAAGACGACACCTGGTTGGCAGCGGAACCGGCGCAGAATCTCCTCGACCTCTGCTCGCTGACGCTGTTGATCGGCAATGGGAATCCTTTTCGTTAGGTGGATTCCCAAATGCAGATCCAGTGCGGGAAGATATGTATCTGTTACGCTTGGCATCGTTCCACCACCCGCTCCCAGAACTGCATGATGTCTGTTGACACGGAGTGACCATTCCTTTGCACGCACTGGGTTAGTCTGTCGCCAAGCTCTCGAACAAATGGATCGAAGATCGCGTCAAACTCTGGCGTCGATAACGAGCCGTCGGCGGGCTGGTACCTAACTTCACGAAGCACTACCAGGAAGTCCGCCAGTGCGAGGAGCGCCTCGCTCGCCGTACCATTGGCGTTCTCGAATTCCTTGAGCAGACGAGTGGCGAGCTGATCAATTCCAACAAGCCCACGCAATCTCCATTCGAGTGCTTGTCGACCCCACACCGGTCGCTCGAGATTGGACCGCAGTTGTGCGAGTACGCGTGCTCGTCGACGAATGCGATGAAGGAACGTCGCTTGCAAGTCGTATCGTCGCAGAGGATCCAGGTCTATGGGAGCGGCAGAGTCTATTCCGTCATAGCCATCAGTTTGTTTTTCCTTGGCGATCCAAGCCCGGTATGCGGCACTTGGGTCGGCAGCAGCTAGAATCCCAAGCATGTCATCGGCTGACATCTGCTCCAATTGCAATGGGGGCGGAAGGGCGCGGCTATCTTTGACATTCAATGGTAAGAAGGCCTTATGCTCGGCCCATTGCACCAGCAGACGTTCGGGAGGCTCAGGCGGCGCCCAGGGAAGCTCCACGGTAGCCAGCTTTCCGGCCGACGCCCATCCAGGAGAACTCAAGAGTTCACGTTGTTCCAACCCGCAAGCATGAATAACCCAGTTCTCCGGCAGATTAGCAGGATCGAGACGAAGAATGATTGAGCGTTGCTCGCCAGCACAGTAAGTTGCTGACACAAACCCTAATGGCAATGGTGTCGCTGACGATGTGTCGTCCTCCTCTTCCGGTTTGGACCCCAGCCATTCCGCGGAATCGGGATCGGGGATCTTATCCATCGCAGGCCATAGTTCCTGGAGTTGGCTGATCTCACGTGCCTTCGGCCGGTAATCTACAACTGTCAGGAGATTCGCTTCCACGTTTTGGGGACAGCTTCTTACGCCCATTCCGGCGCAGGTGAAGTTTGATGAGCCGACCATGACCGCGGAATAGTCGTCGGCATCGAAGCTAAACATCTTCGCGTGCCACGCACGCGTATTCTTGTCCGCATCGGTTACGGGAAGAACCCGAACGCTAGCTTTGGCTTGGTAGCACTTTGGGGTTGTGAGGATCGCCTTGGGAGCTGCCAGCCGAGCGGTTGCTTTCTTGTTTTCGGCGGCATTGCCAGGAACACAGAAACAAAGATCGCGCTCCCTTCCTCGGGCCATCAGCTTGCAAAGAGCGGCCGTCATTTGGCTCGCGCTATCGTCGGCATCGAAGAATGGTGATGCAACTTTGACGCGATCCGGGGACCCTCCCCGCTCTCTGCATGTCCAGACCGCTTCTTCGAGGCTGCTGCGGGCAGCGACGCCAGGACGGACTGGAAAAGTACAAACGAGGCGCTGGCGGGACGTGCCGCGGCGAGACCGGTGATTCCAACCCCGAACGAGTCGCTCGGCTTGGCTAAGAAATACCTCTGCCCGCTCGATCTCCGGTCTTTGTTTAGACGACCCGGGCACAAGTGTTATCAGGGCTCTCAAGAACCCCACTGTGTCAGCGAACATGTCATGGTCAGCCTCGTTGGGGCTCAACTCAACAGTCGCCACGACCTCCTGATTCGTCCGATATCCAGGTTGTGTTAGATTGCCGGATGCCACAATGATTCGCGCACGACGACTCCACGCAAGCAGCGTGACCTTCGAATGCTGTTTGGCAGCTCGAACGCGCACGGGAAGCACGTCCCAACGCAGCGAGTGCGACACGCCCGCATTCGTGTAATCCACTAGGACACCTGCGTAAACGCCGCCCAGGCGGTCCTCTCGCTCCAGTAGGAAAGCCAGGCTCTCGCGGTTCGGTTCGGAGTCAATGTCGAGGAACCGAGCCAAACACTGCTCGTCAAATAAACCAGGATCAAAGGTGAAGGTTGTGGACAGACAGCCGATGGGATCCCCCGCATTGTCTGGAGGGCGCCAAAGCTCAAGCAGGGCACCGGAGTTGGAAGTCCTCGGATGTTTGCTCATGATAGATCGTTATGGAAGCGGCGGATCGGCCACCCTCGGTAATCATGCACGTACCGCTCAGGCTGAATTGCCCTACGCTTCTGCCGATACTGATGCCGAACATAAATGCGCTCTGGCCCAATCCGGTCGAACCAGGGGCGCTTACCCTCCGCAGATTTGGCCCTTTGGATCGCTTCGTGGTGTGCACAAATCGTGGACGCGCACGTTGCGGGATCCATCGGCTGCGCAAAGGCACCGAATCGCTGCCCAAAGAAGTTCTGCAATGACGATGCTGTCGTGACTGCGGCCTCGCCAATAGCACCGTTGGCACAGGCGAACCGCTGGTGCAGGCCAGTGACACTACTGACGAAATCAGTGTTCCGAAGTACTTCAAAAATCGGAAATCCCTTGCCATCCCGGCCCGCTGCGTCGGCTAGCAACAGATCAAAGGCGTCTTGCAGGCTACGGGCGAATTCCTCGTAGGCGCGAATTGCTTGAATCAGCGGTTCCAATGCAGGATCGCGCTTTTGTAGCTCGTGG
>Ga0335081_10004349_pt1 | contig 22332 bp, 13 predicted proteins | sample Lox_Sample_35_FD_206713 | JGI IMG/M metagenome (GOLD analysis project Ga0335081, IMG submission 206713) | Soil microbial communities from Loxahatchee National Wildlife Refuge, Florida, United States - Lox_Sample_3.5 | ecosystem: Environmental > Terrestrial > Soil > Wetlands | place: USA... | reverse complement strand
ACCTCGCTAAAGGAGGTATGCAGGGAAATGTGGACATTCGCTTCGCTGGAAGGCGTCTTGCAGGATCTGCGCTTCGGCGCGCGCAAACTGCGCAAAAATCCGGGCTTCGCCATCATCGCCGTGCTCACGCTGGCCCTCGGCATCGGCGCAAACACCGCCATCTTCTCTCTTATCAACACTGTGATGCTGAAGTCCTTGCCGGTCACAAAACCCAGCGAACTTTATCGTCTGGGCGAAGGCAACAGTTGCTGCGTTTTGGACGGCCTGCAGGGAAACTTCGGCATCTTTTCTTACGCACTCTACAAACAACTCCAGGCCAACACTCCCGAGTTCAGCAATCTCTCCGCCTTTTCGGGCGGCCTCGATTCGTTAAGTGTGCGGCGCGCGGGTGCAACCACTCCGGCGGAACCGTTTATCCGTGAATTCGTTTCGGGAAACTATTTCGAGACGCTTGGCCTCGGTGCCTATGCCGGCCGTCTTCTGAACTCCAGCGATGACCAACTGAACTCCCCGCCGGTGGCGGTCATGAGCTATCGCGTCTGGCGCGAACGTTATTCGCTGGAGCCCTCGGTAATCGGCGGAAGTTTTCTAATCAACGGACATCCCATGACCGTGATCGGCGTGACGCCGCCGCAATTTTTCGGCGAAACACTTCGCAGCAATCCGCCCGATTTTTGGGTGCCGCTGTCCCAGGAACCTCTTTTGGAGCAAAGCGCCTCAATCCTGGCGCACTCGGAACTGCACTGGCTTTACTTGATCGGACGTTTGAAACCCGACGCCAAGCCCACGCAAGTACAGGCACACGTAACCCTGGAAGTTCAGCAGTGGCTCACGACGGAAGGGCAAATCCCCGACAGGTTTAAGAACGAAATCGCCAAGCAGCACGTCAGCATCACTCCCGCGGCCGGGGGTGTGGCTCGCCTACGCAGAACCTATACGGCCGGTCTGCGCCTGCTCGCTGCTGCTTCAGGGCTCGTGCTCCTGATTGCCTGCGCTAATGTCGCCAATCTGCTGCTCGCGCAAGGAACGGCACAACGCACGGAAACGGTTCTGCGCGTCGCATTGGGAGCACCGCGCGTACGCCTGATGCGGCAAGCGCTGACCGAGGGAGCCTTGCTCGCCGTGCTCGGCGGCACTGCAGGCCTTGCCATCGCCTACGCGGGAACTCAGCTCATCATCGCGCTGGCATTTCGCGGCGCGCAGTACGTGCCCATCGAAACGGCTCCGTCGTTGCCGGTCCTCGGATTTGCTGCGCTTCTTTCCTTGCTGACCAGCATGATCTTCGCCGTGGCCCCTGCGTGGATCGGCTCAAAGGCCGACGCGGGAGAGAGCCTGCGTGGAGCGCAACGCGGCATTCGCGAAAGCGCGACAGTTCCGCAAAGGACTCTGATTGTTTTGCAAGCCGCACTATCGCTGGTGCTCCTCACGGGAGCAGGCTTGCTCACGCAAAGCTTGAGCAATCTCGAGAAACAAAAATTCGGCTTTGAAACAGAAGGCCGCCTTATCGTCAACATCGACCCGAACCTCGCCGGCTACACCATCGAGCGTCTCGACGGTCTTTATCGGACGATGAAAGACCGCCTTCGTCAGATTCCCGGAGTGCAGAGCGTCAGCTTTTCGTTGTACAGCCCGATGTCCGACATGAATTGGTCCAGCGGGATCAGCGTCGAAGGCCGGCCCGCTTCTACAAATCTTGACGACTGGGATGGCGCCTCCTGGTTGCGCGTCAGTTCTGATTATTTCGAAACGATCGGCACGCCTCTTATCCGTGGCCGAGTCATCGATGATCGCGACACCGCCACCTCCCGCCACGTCGCGGTCATCAACGAAGCCTTCGCTAAGAAGTTTTTCCCCAAGGACGATCCTATTGGAAAGCATTTCGGGCTCGGCGATGTTACGCACCGCGCCGATTACGAGATCGTTGGAATCGTCGGCGACGCCAAATATCAAGACGCGCGGGATTCCGCCTGGCCAACGTTTTTCCGTCCGCTGCTGCAAATGGAAAAGTTCAAGGATCCCGCGGACGATTCGACCGAGGTGCGCTCGAACTCGATACACGATATCGAACTGCGCGTTCTCGGGCGGCCAGAGAATCTTCAAGGCGTGATTCGAGAAAGGCTCGCGGGCATCGATCCAAACCTGCCCGTCGTAGACCTGGTCACATTCGGCGAACAGGTCAGCCGCAATTTCAATCAAGAGCGGCTCATCAGCCGGCTTGCCGCTCTCTTCGGCTTGCTCGCGTTGGCCCTCGCCTGCATAGGGTTGTACGGCGTGTTGGCTTATAGCGTGGCGCGGCGCACGCAAGAGATCGGCATCCGCATGGCTCTGGGAGCGGCACGCGGCGGCATTTTGCGGATGGTTCTGCGCGAAGCCCTGGTTCTGGCGGGTCTGGGCGTCGCCATCGGCATTCCTTGCGCACTGGCGGCAAATCAACTGCTCTCCAGCATGTTGTTCGGATTGAAAGCCACAAATCCGTTTGTGCTTCTCGCAGCAACAGCATTGCTGCTGGTGGTGGCCGGCACTGCGGCGTATTTGCCGGCGTACAAGGCTTCTGCTGTCGATCCCATGGTGGCGCTGCGCTACGAGTAAGGACTATGCAAGGTTGGCAAAACCAATTCTGGCGCCGAGTAATGACACTCTTGCGGCGCGGAAGATTGGATCGTGACCTGGAAGCAGAGTTGGCCTTTCACTTGGCGATGCGCGAGGAAAAAAATCGCGCCGCGGGAGTTGCGGCTAAGGAAGCGAGTTACGCAGCGCACCGACAGTTCGGCAACAAAACGAGTCTGAAAGAGAGGACCCGCGGAATGTGGACCTTCGCCTCGCTCGAATCTTTCCTGCAAGACCTGCGCTATGCCTTGCGTATGCTTCGTAAGAACCCCGGCTTCTCGGCCGTCGCCATCCTCACGCTGGCTCTGGGCATCGGGGCGAACACCGCCATCTTCAGCGTCATCAACGGCGTCCTTCTCGCTCCTCTTCCCTACAAAGATCCGCTGCAGCTCGTCGCCATGAAGCAAAACGATTCGCTCATGAACATCCTCGACATCCAGCGACAAACTCGCGCCTTTTCCAGTGGTGGCGGAATCAATCTTGCTCAGATGGACTACACCAGTGGCGCCGAGCCGCTCCAGATTCACGCCGGCTACGTAGACGCCGGATTCCTCGAGACTCTCGGCGTTCCGCCCCTGCTTGGCCGCTTCATCTCTCCGCAAGAAGACCTCAAGGGCGGCCCGCGCGTCATCGTCATCAGCCATCAGTTCTGGCAGAACTTCCTGAACGCCGACCCGCACGTCCTCGGGAAAGTCGTCACGCTTACCGGAAACAACTACACGGTAATCGGCGTAATGCCCGCGGGCTTCGCTCCGCCGGAAGAGCGTGCGGACATCTACGTCTCGCTCTGGGTCGCTTACCCGGAAGCCGCTCCCTACCGCGGCGTGCATTTTATGCGCTCCTACTGGCGATTGAAGCCGGGCGTCACGCTCGCTCAAGCCCAGGCGGATATCTCCTCGATTGACCTTCGTCTCGCGGAACTCTATCCCGACAACGAGAGAACTCGCAAAACGGAGCTTGTCCCGTTGCACGATTTCCTGGTCCGCGACTCGCGCACTGCGCTCCTCGTTCTCTTCGGCGCCGTAGGATTTGTTTTGCTCATCGCCTGCGCGAATTTCGCCGGCCTGCTCGTGGCTCGCAACGCGGCTCGCCGTCAGGAGCTTCTTATTCGCGCCTCGCTCGGAGCCGGCAAGATCCGTCTCATTCGCCAGGCGCTGGCGGAAAGCGCTCTCCTTTCCGTCATCGGCGGTGCTGCGGGCCTTCTCCTTGCAAAATGGGGAGCCCGTTTTCTTTTATCTCTGAAGCCCGCTGCCCTCGAGCGCTTTACCGGCGTTCAGCTCGATGCCCGCGTCCTCTTCTTCGTCTTCGGCATCTCTCTGCTCACCGGAATCGTCTTCGGCATCGCGCCCGCTTGGTCCGCCTCACGCGCCGATTTTGCGGAATCGCTCAAAGAAGGCAGTCGCGGCGCAACTTCCGGACGTTCCGGCCAGCTGTTGAGAAAATGGCTCGTCATTTCGGAATTCGCTCTGGCCCTTGTGCTTCTTGTTGGCGCAGGCCTTCTCCTGAAAGGCTTCTCGCGCCTGCGCTCCGTGAATCCCGGCTTCAATCCGGAAAATGTGATGACCATGCATCTCGAGTTGCCCGCCGCGCGCTATGCCCAGATTCCCCTGCAGACGCAGTTCCGCCGCGAGCTCCTCTCCCGCCTCAATTCCCTTCCCGGCGTCAATGCGGCTATGATCACAGATATTCCTTTTGGCCAGAATTATCTCGACCACAGCTTCGTCGTCGACGGCCGCCCTCCGGTTCCTGTGGGCACAGAACCGGAAGCGCAAACTCTCTCCGTCATGGGCGACTACTTCCGCGTGATGCAAATTCCCATCCGCGCTGGCCGCGCCTTCACGGACCTGGATCGTGAAGGCCAGCCGCTCGTCGCCGTCGTGAACGAGACCTTCGTCAAAAAATTTTTCCCGCATGAAAATCCCCTTGGCGCGCGTCTCGATTGGGCGCGTTCAAAGCCGCCTCGCCATTGGATGACCATCGTCGGCGTCGTTCAGGACGTGAAATATTGGGGACTCAATCAGCCGGTGGACCCCGCCATCTATGCCCCCTTCTCGCAATCCGATGAATCTTGGCGCCGCTGGATGACTCTTGCCATTCGTACTCCTGAGCCCACTCCCGGCTTGATCGACGAAGCAAAAAAGCAAGTCTGGAGCGTCGACCGGCAAATTCCCGTCAGCGACATCGAATCCATGGACAGCCTCATGGCCGTTTCGCTTGCGCAGCAGCGTTTCAACCTGCTGCTGCTCGGGCTCTTCGCCGCGCTCGCGCTAGTTCTTGCCGCCGTGGGAATTTACGGCTTGCTGGCCTACGCCGTCAGCCAGCGCACGCACGAGATTGGCGTGCGGGTCGCGATCGGCGCGCAGCCCGGTGACGTGCTCGGCCTCATCGTCGGTGACGGTGCCAAGCTGACTTTTCTGGGCATCGCCATCGGTGTCGTGGCTGCGCTGCTCCTCACGCGCCTCATGACGAGTTTGCTCTTCGAGGTTACTCCGACGGATCCATCGACCTTTTTCAGCGTAGCAAGCCTCCTCGCGCTCGTCGGCCTCGGTGCTTGTTACGTCCCGGCGCGCCGCGCCACGCGCGTTGCTCCCATGGTTGCGCTTCGTCATGAATGAATTGGATCCAGGACGGGAAAGGGGCAGCCGGTCATGCGAAGTTGGTCGAACAATTTGTGGCTCAGGCTGAAAGCGCTCTTCCAACGCGAAAAATTGGATCGCGAACTGGAAGATGAGCTCGCCTTTCATCTGGCTATGCGCGAAGAAAACAATCGCGCCGCCGGCGTCTCCGCCGAAGAAGCTCGCTACGCCGCGCACCGCCAATTCGGCAATACCACCAGTCTCAAAGAAAGGACCCGCGAAATGTGGACTTTCGTTTCTCTGGAAACCCTGCTGCAGGACCTGCGCTACTCCTTCCGGATGCTGCGCAAGAACCCGGCATGTTCCGCAATCGCCGTGCTCACGCTCGCGCTCGGCATAGGCGCGAATACCGCTATCTTCAGTGTCATCAACGGTGTGCTGCTCACGCCGCTTCCATACAAGGATCCTCTGCAGCTGGTGGCCATGAAGCCGAACGATTCGATGATGAACCTAATCGAGATTCAGCGGCAGACGCAAATGTTCTCGCAAATCGGGGCCATCAACGTTACCGACGTGGACTACACCAGCGGGGCCGAACCGGTGCAGGTTCATGGCGCCTATGTGAACGCCGGATTTCTCGAAACCCTCGGCGTGGCTCCGATGCTGGGTCGCATCATTTCTGCCGAAGAGGACGTGAAAGGCGGGCCACGCGTCGTCGATGTGAGCTATTCCTTCTGGCAAAGCTTTCTTGCCGGCGATACGCAGGCGATCGGCAAAACCATTACGGTTGGCGGATACGACTACACGGTGATCGGAGTGATGCCCGCGGATTTCATCCTGCCGCGAGAGCGTGCCGACATTTTCGTGTCGCTTTGGGTGGCCGATCCCTCAGCGGCTGAGCAACGCGGCGTCCATTTCATGCACAGCTACTGGCGGCTAAAACCAGGTGCGACGCTTGCGCAAGCGCAAGCGGAAATGTCGGCCGTTGATCATCGCTTGTCCGAGCAGTACCCGGAGACCGAAAGGGATCGGCAGAAAATATTGCTGCCGTTGCGGGAACTAGTAACTGGCAACGTGCGTCCAGCCCTGTTGATTCTTTTCGGCGCGGTGAGTTTCGTGTTGCTGATCGCCTGCGCGAATTTTGCCGGACTGCTCGTCGCTCGGGCCGTATCGCGAAGGCGAGAACTGGTGATTCGCACCGCACTGGGCGCGGGAAGAGTCCGCTTGATTCGGCAGGCACTCACGGAAAGCGTCGTTCTCGCCTTGCTTGGAGGGTTCGCGGGTCTGCTCCTTGCCCGATGGGGCACCGCGGTCCTGTTGTCGTTGAAGCCCCGCGCACTCGCCCGGTTCACCCACATTCCCATAGATGCTCATGTGCTCGCGTTCGCATTGGGAGTTTCGCTGCTAACCGGAATTGTCTTCGGTGCCGCGCCAGCTTGGTCTGTGGCGCGCGCGGACGTTGCTGAGTCCATCAAAGAAGGCAGCCGGACTACAACTGCAGGCCCCTCTGGCCATTTGTCGCGCAGCATTCTCGTCACCGCGGAATTCGCGCTGGCTCTAGTGCTGCTAGTTGGAGCCGGTTTGCTGATCAAAGGTTTCTCCAAACTGCGCGCAGTCAATCCGGGATTCAATCCGCAGAACATCACGACGATGTTCATGCAACTGCCTCTCAACCGCTACCACGAAATTCCGCGCCAAACACAGTTTCGGCGCCAGCTTCTGGCAGGACTCAACTCTCTTCCCGGAGCGGAGGCCGCCATGATCACGGACATTCCCTTTGGCGGGAACGACGTCGACCACGCCATGATCATCGATGGTCGTCCCCCGCTGCCCGTCGGCTCCGAGCCGGACGTGCAAACGCTGTCTGTCATGGGCGACTACTTCGGCGTCATGCAGATCCCGCTTCGTGCTGGCCGCGTCTTCACTGAGATGGATCGCGAAGGACAGCCGCTCGTGGCCATCGTCAACGAACAGTTCGTGAAGCAATTCTTTCCGCACGAAAATCCGCTTGGCGCGCGCATCGATTGGGCTCGTAATGAACCGCCGCGGAACTGGATGACCATCGTTGGCGTCGTCTCGGACGTACGGCATTTCGGTCTCAGTCAGCCGCAAGACCCGGCGGTGTATGCGCCCTTCGCGCAGTCTGACGAGAGGTGGCGCAGCTTCATGACGCTCACGATACGCAGCTTGCGCCCGTCGGCTGATCTTGCAGCGGAAGTAAAGAGACAAGTGTGGAGCATCGATCGGCAACTTCCAATCAGTCTCGTCCAGTCGATGGAGGAATTGATGGCCGGCTCGCTGGAACAACAACGCTTCGATACGTCTCTGCTGGGAATTTTTGCGGGGCTGGCGCTGCTGCTCGCGGCAGTGGGCATTTACGGCCTGATGTCCTACGCCGTTAGCCAGCGCACGCACGAAATCGGCGTGCGTCTCGCGGTCGGTGCGCAACGCCGCGATGTGCTGGGCCTCGTCATGCGGGACGGCGCAAAGCTCGCGCTGCTGGGGATCGTCATCGGCGTCGGCGCGGCGTTGGTGTTGACGCGGCTCATGGCCAGCCTGCTCTTCGAGGTCAAGCCAACCGATCCGGCTACCTTCATCGTGGTGGGAATACTGTTGGCTTGCGTAGGCCTCTTGGCCTGCTACATCCCCGCACGCCGCGCCACGCGCGTTGCTCCCATGGTTGCGCTTCGTCATGAATGAATTGGATCCGTGACGGGAAAGGGCAGCCGGTCATGCGAAGTCGGTCGAACAATTTGCGGCTCAGGCTGAAAGCACTCTTCCAACGCGAAAAATTGGATCGCGAACTGGAAGATGAGCTCGCCTTTCATCTGGCCATGCGCGAAGAGAAAAATCGTTCCACAGGCGCCTCTGCTGAAGAGGCCCGCTACGCCGCGCACCGCCAGTTCGGAAACTATACACAAACAAAAAACAGGAGTCGCGACATGTGGACATTCGTTTCCGTCGAAAATACCGTACGCGACATCCGTTATGGCTTTCGCGTGCTTGTGAAAGACCCTGGATTCACCGCCGTGGCCATTCTCACGCTGGCGCTCGGCATCGGCGCAAACACCGCCATCTTTTCCTTTGTGTACGCCGCTCTACTCCGTCCCTTGCCCTACTCACAACCAGCGCAACTTCTGACCCTCGGCGAGTATCGCCCGCAACAAGCGACACCAAACCCCTTGGACTCCCAGAATTGGAACGTCTCCTATCCCGACTATCTGGATTGGACTCGCCAGTCCAAGGCCTTCCAGTCGCTCGCTGGATTCAGTGGCGACGGCTTCATTTATCGCGGCGCGGGAGAGCCCCAGCTCGTCAACGCAGCCCAAACCACCACCAACTTCTTCTCCACGCTCGGCGTTCAGCCCTTCCTGGGACGCGACTTTGCCCCGGGGGAAGACATCGCCTCTGGACCCAAAGTCGCCATCCTCACCTACAAATTCTGGATGACTCAGTTCGGCAGCGATCGCAACGTTCTTGGCCGAGCGATGCAGCTTGACAACAATACGGTCACCGTCGTCGGTGTTTTGCCCCGCGAATTTGAATTTGCCCCCCAGGGCAACGCTGAGCTCTGGGTTCCGATGCATCTGGGCCCCGATGCTGCCACGCGGAGAAACCTGCGCTGGATGCCCGTCATCGGCCGCCTTGCTCCGCGTGTTTCCTCTTCTCAGGCTGAGTCGGAGATGAAGTCGATTAACTCCGCACTCGCCGCTGCAAATCCACAAGCCAACGGGTCCATTCATATTGCCTTTGTGCCGCTGCGCGACCGCATCGTCGGACGCGTGCAATCGCTTCTTTTCGTTTTATTTGGGGCGGTTGGATTTGTCCTGCTCATCGCCTGCGCCAATGTGGCCAATCTTCTAATGGTTCGCGCCGCCTCTCGCCGGCGCGAATTTGCCGTGCGCGCAGCGCTCGGAGCGGCGCGAAGCCGTCTGATTTTCCAACTCCTCGCCGAAAGCCTGATGCTCTCCATCGCCGCAGCTGCTCTCGGTCTGCTGTTTGCGCGCTGGGGAATTTTTCTTCTCGTCGCCGCGATCCCGCAAACTCTACTGGATGCCACGCCGTTCTTTCGCGACGCTCACGCCAACCCCGCGGTCCTCGCGTTTCTTTGCGCCGTCGCCGTTCTCACCGGGCTCGCATTCGGTCTCTCGCCCGCCCTGCAAATTTCGCACGACCGCGCCGGCGCTGCCCTCAAAGAAGAATCCCGCGCTTCCGCGAGCGCCAGCCGTACCCGTCTTCGCAATGCCTTCGTGGTGGCAGAAATCGCTTTTTCTCTCGTGCTTCTGGTCGGTGCAGGTTTGATGATCAAGAGTCTCACGGCTCTCCTGCATCGTAATCCCGGCTTTGACTACAACAATCTCGTTACCTTTGCCGTGAATCTTCCCGACACTTCCTATCCGAAGGATCCGGATGCCATCCACTTCGACCACCAATTCACAGAGCGTGTTTCGTCTCTCCCGGGCATCACTGGAATTGCTTCCAACAGCATCATCCCTCTCACCGGCGGCGGCAATACCATCCGTTTTCTGCTGCAAGGCGAAACCATCGCGGCCGGCCAGGAGAGCGAATGCGACATCCGCGACATCAGCACAAGCTATTTTGCGGTTATGAAAATTCCTCTCATCTCCGGCCGTTTGTTCAGCGATTTCGAAGACACCACCGAAGGGCCGAAGCACATCATCGTGAATCAGTCTTTTGTCGAGCGTTTTCTCCACGGAGAGAATCCCCTCGGCAAGCGCCTCCGCTTCACGTTTTCGGATAAGCAGCCCTATCGCGAAATCGTCGGCGTCGTTGGCGACATTGCTGACGCTGGCCTGGATAGTGCCCCCGAGCCAAGCCTCTTTGTCCCCTTCCTCCAGGGCGCGAATTCTTACATCACCTATGTCGCCCGCTCCTCCGGCAAGCCTGCCGATGCCATTACATCCCTACGTGCCGCTCTGCATGACATTGATCCACAACTAGTTCTTCTCCAGCCTCAGACCATCCAACAGCTCATCGATCAATCGCCCTCCGTCTTTCTTCGCCGTTACCCGTCCTATTTGATTGGCAGCTTCGCCACCCTCGCTCTCCTCCTCGCCATGATCGGACTCTACGGCCTGGTCTCCTATTCCGTCGCGCAGCGTACCCGAGAAATCGGTGTTCGCATGGCTCTCGGCGCCGGCCAACACGACGTGTTGCGCCTGGTCCTCGGAGAAGGCGCGCGTCTTGCCATGGTGGGCGTTTCCATCGGCTTGCTCGCAGCCTTTGCTCTGGCCCGGCTCATGCGCACCCTTCTCTTCGGTGTGAGTCCAGCGGATCCGCTGACCTTTGTCGGTGTCGCTGCGTTGCTGGGTGCTGTCGCTCTCGCTGCCTGTTATATCCCGGCGCGCCGCGCCACACGCGTCGAACCTGTCATTGCCTTGCGCTATGAATGAACCTTGCTCCTCCGGAGGCTTGCTTGCCTAGCCCCATGTGATCGCCTTGGCTCTGAATAGAGTAATTTAACTATTCATTTGCAACGAGGGCTGGCATCTGCAGCCTTACTTCCTCGCTCCCCGCGCCCACCCCTCTCCCGCGCCAGACCCGCATTTTGCGGCTACCACGGCTAACCTCTCGCCGCCCTCTTTCTTTATCCCCCTTCTCGGTTTTCCACAGGGTATTGACCGGGCACCTGTCCTTTCGGACGGCTTGCAGCCTCCTCATCCAAGTGCTACGTTAACAAGGACTTTGCTGCTTCGGCGCAGCTGAAGTCCGGCAGTGCTTCGGGAGCTCCTGGGAAATTTTTCGAAGCCTTTTTTCGAAAAGCGTTTCGACGGACATTTCGAAACCCACGCTGTTTCAGGTTCGTGACGCGAGCATGTCCCGGCCACTCGCGGGACGGGCGGCGAGCCGCCCTGTTAAAAAGCTGGCTGCTTGACAGCCACCAAAGACAGTTCGCGCGCGGGGTTTTCGTGTCGTACTGGTTTCGCGACGATAATCGCTTGCCTCAGGCCAGGCTGGCCATCGCCTCCTACATCATCGTAGGCATGGTCGGACTGTTGCTGCTCGGCTTCTGGAAGCTCCAGGTCGTGGACTCCGACCGCTACGGCCAGATGGCCGAACGCAACAAAATTCGCGCCATTCCCATCATCGCGCCACGCGGGCGCATGCTCGATCGCGATGGCCGCGTCCTTGTGGATAACTATCCTTCCTTCAGTATCCTGCTGCTTCGCGACGATCCCACGCTTACCGAAAAGAATTTGCCGGCCATCGCCGATGGCCTCGGTCTCACGCTGAGTGATTTGCGGGACCAGCTCGAAGCCACCCAGAACCTGCCGAAATTTCAGCCTATCGTTATCAAGCCGGAAGCCACCAACGCCGACGTAGCCTTCATCGAATCGCACCGCGCCGATATTCCCCTGCTCGAAATGCTCATGGTCCAGCGCCGCCGTTATTTGCCGGGCGGATTCATGGCTCACGCGAGCGGGTACGTCGGTGAAGTCAGCGAGCAGCAGATCGAGGCCAGCAACGGTAAGCTGCGCCCAGGCGACTTGGCTGGCAAAAGCGGCCTTGAGCGCCAGTACAACGACATCCTGACCGGCACGGACGGCATGCGCCGCATGATTGTCAACAGCGTCGGCAAGGAAATGAAAGAACTGCCACGTCTGCCCGAGCAAGAGCCGATTCCCGGCAAGCAAATTCAGCTCACCATTGACTACGATTTGCAACAAGTCGCCGAGCAGTCTCTCGGCCAGCGCCCCGGTGCTGTCGTTGCGCTCGACCCGCGCACCGGTGAAGTGCTCGCGATGGTAAGCCGCCCCACTCCGGACCCCAATGACTTCGCCATTCGTATTCCCGCCGAAGAATGGAAAAAGCTCAACGACGATCCTCTCCATCCGCTGCTAAATCGCGCCATCCAAGCCCAGCTTGCTCCGGGCTCCGTCTTCAAAATTGTCACCGCCACCGCGATGCTGGAGGACCACGTCCCAGAAGAGGGTTTCACCACCTTCTGCCCCGGCTATGGCACCTTCTTCGGTCGTCAGTATCACTGCTACGTCTACTACGCCAAAAGCGGTCCGAAATCCCACGGCGTTCTCGGCCTGCACGAAGCCATCCTGAAATCCTGTGACGTCTTTTTCTACAACGTGGGTATGCGCCTCGGCATTGACCGCCTCTCGTACTACGCCATCAAGCTTGGCATCGGCCGCAAAACCGGGATCGATCTCCCCTCCGAAGAACCGGGCCTCATGCCCACCCAGGAGTGGGTCGAACGCACCTTCCATCGTAAGTGGTACGCCGGTGAAGTTATTTCCGTCGCCACCGGTCAAGGCGCCGTCACTACCACTCCTCTTCAGCTCGCCCACATGATTGGCGGCATCGCTTCCGGCGGCGTCTTCAAGCAGCCGCACATGCTCAAGGACGCTCCCAACGTCGGCGAGGAGCGTTTCCACATTTCCGAAAACACCATCGAAAAGGTTACCGACGCGATGTACGGCGTCGTCAACGAGCCCGGCGGCACTGGCGGCCACCTCAAACTCGCCGGTATCGAACTCAGCGGCAAGTCCGGCACCGCGCAGGTCATCGGTTACGACAAAATGAACCTGGTGCGCAAAGGCTCGCAGTTTGCCGACAACGCTTGGTTCGTCGGCTACGCGCCGCGCCGCAATCCCGAAATCTGCGTCGCGGTTCTCGTTCAGGAAAGCGGACAGCACGGCGGCGAAGCCGCTGGTCCGGTTGTCCGCGACATCGTCAAGGCCTATTACGACAAGAAGGCAAAGAAGACACAAGGCGAACTCACCGCCGACAACAAACGGTATGATTCAGGAATCGCTCCGGTAGCCGCCGCGATTCCAGCGAGGATCGTGGCCAAGCCGGGCGACCCTGCGGTGGGCGCAAACACGCACGCAGCCGACAGCGCACCGCAACGTTGAACACGATTTTAGTGTTGGAATTGATTCTGTTTTGACGGAGAGCACCAGATAGGTCGAAAGCAACAAGCGCAGCTTTAGGTTTCTTGCTGTTGGTTTTTGCTGTTGGCTGCCGACTGTCAGCTTCTTTATCCCATGAAAGACGCACCCGGCACACGCGATTACGATTGGTGGCTGATCGCCATCCTGCTGACCATCTGCGCCCTCGGCGTGATCGAGATCTATTCGGCCACCCATGGCAGTTCTCTCGCCGGCATGCAGAACAAGCAGCTCCGTTGGCTGGCCATCGGCTTTGTTCTTATGTTCGCGCTCTCCCGCCTCGACTACCACTTGATTCTGGATCAAGCCCCCGTCCTCTACCTCATCGGCATCGCCGCGCTCATTGCCGTGCTGGCCTTCGGCCACACGCGTTTCGGCGCTAAGCGCTGGATCCCCATCCTCGGCGAATTTCTTCAGGTGTCAGAACTCGTCAAATTGATTATAATCATCGTGTTGGCGCGCTTCTTTGCCGAAGTGCGCACCGATGAGCTTTCCCTCCAGGATTTGATCAAGGCGGGGCTCATCGTGGGATTGCCGCTGGGCCTGATTCTGAAGCAGCCCGATCTGGGCACGGCGCTTGTTCTTCTGCCCCTTCTTGTGGTCGGGGCCTTTCTCGCCGGCTTGCAGTGGAAGCACGCCGCGGCAATCGCACTCATCGGGCTCTTGATGCTCCCCGTAGCGTGGCGCGTCTTGAAGCCTTATCAGAGAGAACGAGTTACGTCTTTCCTGCACCCCGAAGAAGACGCCAAAGGCTCCGGCTATCAAGTCTTGCAGTCGAAGATCGCCGTCGGCTCCGGCGGTTTCTGGGGCAAGGGGTTTGGCAACGGCACGCAAAACCAACTGGGCTACATCCCGGTCCGCTATTCGGATTTCATCATGTCGGCCTGGGCTGAAGAACAGGGCTTCAAGGGTGTGCTTGTTGCTCTTGGGCTGTACATGGCTCTTCTGTTACGCTTAGTACAGAACGCCCAGCGCGCTAAAGATCGCGCCGGCATGTTCCTTGTAATGGGCGTGGCAGCAGCGCTTGGGTTTCACGTTTTGGTGAATGTGGCGATGGTCATTGGCGCTATGCCGGTGACCGGCATCCCCTTACCTCTTATGAGCTACGGGGGTTCCGCCACGCTGTTTGTTTTCCTGGCGATTGGTCTGGTTATGAATGTCCGGCTTCGCCGCTTCGTTAACTGAACTTTCCGCCAGTCCCGCGCGGGGCTTTTGCTTGGGGGTCTCGCCGGTTTCGGTAATGCCGCCCTGGTTTTGCTGGGGCACAGGTAGCAAGGATCTTTAAGTGAGGACAGCATCGTCCGCCGTTTGCCCGGAAGCTTTCCGGCAACGGACCAGCCTCGAAAGCAAGAGGAAGTTTCCCTCCGGCTTCGAACGTCAAGCCAACGTGCTCTCCGTGTGGCCTGCGTGTGTCCCAGCGCAAGCTGGGCCGGCCCCGTTTTTCCGGACCTCCGACGGGCATAAGCTCGCGGCGATGCGTCCTGTCGGCCCTTTGCGGCCGTACAGAAATGTGACCTCCGGCTCCGCCGGCGTCACCTATAGTCAGGAGTTTTCATGTCAAAAGAATTGGTCATTTCCGCGGCCTCCCATGAACGGCGGGTCGCGATTTTGGAAGAAGGTCAGTTAGTCGAAATTTACATCGAGCGGGAAAAAGAATTCGCTCTCGTCGGCAGCATCTACAAAGGAAAAGTTACTCGCGTCCTTCCCGGCATGCAGTCCGCCTTCGTGGACATCGGCCTTGATGGCGACGCCTTCCTGTACGTCAGCGACGTCTTCGAAAATCTCGAAGACTACGATCACGGCCATGGCGAACACGCCGCCGCCCCGTCGTTTACGCCCGCCGGCTCGCACATTGTCGAAGCTCTGCCGGGCGAAACGCTCGCGCATGCCTCCGCCGCACACGAGGAAAGCGCCTCGCCCGAGCTTCACGCCGAGGCTCATGCGCACGGTGAGTCCTTTTCCGAAGCTTCCTCTCACTCCGAGGAGCATCCGGGCGTCGCCGAAGAACCTATGCCGGGCAACGAAATTTCCGAGCCCCTTGAGGCACACGACGATTCGAACGCCGACGTTGCGGAAGACCGCCAGCCCGAATCCAACGCCTCCGCACCGCAAAACTTTTCGCCGCAGTACAACCCCACGCAAAATTACTCGTCGCAGCGCTCCGATCGCGGCGGACAAGGCTACAGCCGCGGTGACCGCGGTGACCGCGGCGGCGACCGCGGGCGCGCCCGCTGGGGCCGCCGTGGCGGACGCCATCGCGGCGGGCGGTCTCATGGCGCGGGCGGGCGCAATCTTCCGCCCTCCAAATATGCCTCGCCGCAAGGTGAAAACCGCGGCAACGAATCCCGCGGCTACGAGAATCGCGGTCATGATCGCGGGCGCGACCGTGGCAGCTACGAGCAGCGTGGCGGCCCGTCCCGCGGTTACGAGCAACGCGGCGGCTACGACAATCGCCGTCCGGATGCAGCCCCGCGCTTCGAGGCTTCTTCTGCGCCTTCGGCTGCGGGCGCCTCGGAAGAGCCGTTCCTCCTTCCCGGCGAATCCCTGGCCAAGTATCGCGGCAAGCCTCCGGTTTCTTCCAGCGCTCCGGTTGTCGAGCCAGAAACGCATGAGCCTCAGCCCGAGATCGAGGAATTGCCTCCGCGCATTTCCGGCAACGTTGGCGGCCCCATTCCGGCGACGGGTCCTTCCGGCTCCGGCGGTCCGCGCCGCTTCACCGGTGGGCTCCCGCGCTGGCTGCTGGCGGAGACCGGTTCCGAGTCCGAGACCGCTCCAGCTTCTGAAGAGAGCGCGGACGCAGCCGAGAACGCCGCCGCTTCTGCCCAGGAGGTGAATCCTCCGCAGCACGAAGGCGCTTCGGCAGTTTCGCGCGCCGCGGCGGGCGCAGTAGAAGACGCGCAAAGCGACGCCGCTCTCAGCGAAGATCAGGCAGCCGCCCTCGCCTCCGAGTTCGTCAAGGCCAAGCACGAGGAAACCACCGAGCACGCCGAAACCAGCACCCTCATCGGCGGCGCCGAATTTGATGACGAAGAAAGCGAGGAAATGCGCGCCGCCAGCGACGCGGAGCTTGCCGAAGAGGAAGCTGAGGAGGCCGAGGAAGCTGAAGAAGCCGAAGAACTCGAAGCTGCCGAAGATCGCGCGGCCGCAGAGTCGGAACTCTCCGAAGACGAAGCCGAAGGAGAGATCAGCCCAATGCGTTCCGCGGAGCGCGCCGAACTCGAAGCCAACCACGCTCACGAGAGTGCCGAGCATGCCGCGGCTCTCGGTGCATTTGATCGCGCCGAGCACGAACACGAAGACGAGCACCCTGAGCCCGAACTTATCGAAGCTTCAGCGGGCGAAACGACTCGCGCAATTCCCAGCATCTCCGAAGATGAAATCCTTCTTCCCGGCGAAACTCGGTCTCCGCGCCCGGCTGGCGCACCTCGTGAAGAGTTTCGCGACTCCGCGCGCATCGGCAGCGGCAATCCGCGCTCCCGCTTCCAGCGTCCACAACGTGGTGGCCGCGACCGCGGTGATCGCGGCCCTCGCGGCCGTCACGATCGGGGCGGACGGCCTGGTGGTCATCGCTTCGAACGCCGCGGCCCCGGCGGTCCGCGTCATGATCGCCATCACCGCGGCCATTCCGGTCCCCCGCGCCGGCCGCAGCTCATCAGCGAAATGCTGAAAGCCGGCCAGGACGTCGTCGTGCAGATTGCCAAGGAGCCGCTCGGCAAAAAGGGCGCGCGCATCACCAGCCACGTCGCTCTCCCCGGCCGCTTCCTGGTCTACATGCCGACCATCGACCACATCGGCGTCTCGCGCAAAATCGCCAGCGCGGAGAATCGCTCGCGCCTCCGCCGCCTCGTCGGCGAAGCACGTGGCAGTTATCCCGGCGGCTTCATTGTTCGCACGGCAGCCGGCGGCGCGACCGACGACGAAATCCGCACCGACATCGAGTTCCTCGGCAAGACCTGGAACGAAATTAAGGAGCGCAGCGAGCAGCGCAAGTCTCCCGCGCTTCTCCACCGCGACCTCAACCTCGTCGAGCGCATTCTCCGCGACTACGTCTCCGACGACTTCACTGGCATCTGGATTGACAACGAAGAGGAATACGGCAAGATCGTCGAGTTCGTCTCCCGCTTCCAGCCCAAGCTCGTCAACAAGGTCAAGCTCTACACCAAGGAAACGCCCATCTTCGAAGAGTTCGGCATCCAGCACGAACTTGACAAGGCTCTGCGCGCCAAAGTGTGGCTCAAGTCCGGCGGCTACATCGTCATCAACCACACCGAAGCTCTCGTGGCCATCGACGTCAACACCGGCAAATTTGTCGGCAAGGGCTCCACGCGCCTCGAGGACACCATCGTCAAGACCAATCTTGAAGCGGTCAAGGAAATCGTGCGCCAGATTCGCCTGCGCGACCTCGGCGGCATCATCGTCGTGGACTTCATTGACATGGAAGAGCGCCGCAACCGCGAAAAAGTTCTCTCCGCGCTGCAGATGGCTCTCGAACAGGACAAAGCGCCCTCCAAAGCGCTTTCCTTCAACGAGTTCGGCCTCGTTTGCATCACCCGCAAGCGCACCAAGCAGGCGCTCGAACGCGTTCTCTGCCAGCCTTGCCCGTATTGCACCGGCTCCGGCATGGTCAAATCCATTCCCACGCTGTGCTATGAAATCCAGGCGGAAGCGCGCAAAATGGCCGCCGCGCAGGAAGCCGACAGCCCGAATCTAACGCTGCGCGTGCATCCGGAAATCGCCAAAGCCTTGAAAACCCGCGAGTCCATGCTCATGGACGAACTCGAGCAAACCTCGCACAAGCACATCATCATCCAGTCTGACGCCACCCTCCACTGGGAGCAATACGACATCTACTAGCTACCACCGTCGCGCCCGTCATTTCGAGCGGAGTGTGCGGAGCGAGAAATCTCTCTTCGTCTAAACAGCACCGGCACCCCTGCCCGTGGCCTTGTAAGAGGCGTGAATTCCTGCTTTGCAGAACGTCGGCAGGGGATAAGCTGGCCAACGCCGTTTCGCTGATTTCCTAAGCAGGCGTCCAAGTCAATCCGGGGCCGAAGATGCTCAAACGTCTTCGGCCCTTTTTCGTCAGGAACCGCGTTTTCTTTTTTTTTGGCTCGGCGGTTGTATATTCAGAGATATGCCAATTTACGTAAGAAGGCTAGAGCAGCCGAAGCAGTCTCTGATGCCAGCTCTAGACTGGTCACAATGCCCCGTCGTCGAAAGCATCCCAGGAAAGGTAAGCGGCGCCTGGGTGCTCAAGGGCACTCGTATGCCCGTCTCTGTCATCTTTGACAATTTGGCGGCGGGCGCCAACAGCGACGACCTCATGGAATGGTTCGCAGGCCTGGACCGCGAACAGGTCGAAGCCGTCATCGCATTCGCCGCCCGCACCCCCGACGCCCCTCCTGCATCCCCTGTCCTCGCGGTCAGGTCTCAACCGCGCAAGCCAGCGCAATTTTAAGTTGCTTCGCTGCCCCACGCCCGACTAGAGTATTTTCACATCGCTCCATCCCAGCCGGGGCCAAATCTGCATTCACCAACCGTTCTAGGGAGGAACTATGTGGAACAAGCAACAAACGCAGCCTGAGGCCCCTGCCGCTCCGCCGCTCCAAACGCCGCCGTCTCCGCCATCCGTCGTCGCCTTCGGCGCGCCTTCCAGCCCGAAGCCGGCCATCTCTTCCGCGCGCAGCTCGGCCCTCCTGGGCTCCAGCCTGCATATCACCGGTCAGCTCACCGGCACGGAAGACCTGCAAATCGACGGCAAAGTCGACGGCCCCATTTCTCTCATCGGCCATCAGTTGACCGTCGGCCCCGCCGCCGTCCTCCATTCCGAAATCAACGCTGGCGCGGTTATCGTCTTCGGCAAAGTCGTCGGCAATGTTTATGCCCGCGGCCGTGTCGATATCAAGACCGACGGCTCCGTCGTCGGCGACATTTCCACCGCGCGCATCAGCATCGAGGACGGCGCCCAGTTCAAGGGCCGCATCGAAATCGACCCGGCCAAAACGCAAGCAGCAGCCGGTTAGGATGCTCTGGGTGGTTCACGCTCCGCGCCGTTTGGACGGGTCACCAGCCACCAGTCACTCAGCGGCGGGTCGCACGGAACCTCCCGGGGAGTTCCGGGTGCCGCACTCGCCGGCGGAGTTTACCCCGACCCGGTCGGGGCGGGTCCAGGTTTAGCGTCACATTCATCCGCGCTTATTCGAAACAGGCAAGATCTTCTTTACGACGCACCTAGTATGGCCTGCCCCTACACCTTCTGCGGAATGAAAAATGCCCCCGGAACGGCGCGACCCAGCGTCGCCAGCACCGCCCCATGCGCCTTCGCCAGTTGCACTAAATGCCCATCGGTAATCTGCTTCGGTGCCCTCACCCAGCCCGGCAGCCGCGAGGCGTCCTGGTCATCCACCACAAACGAAAACCGGACATCGCCTTCGTTCTTCATTCGGCCAAGAAGCAGCATCGCCTCGCTCACCGTGAACGCATACTGCGGCACCTGCGCCAAGACTCGCACAAAACCCAATTCCGTAATCGAACACGTGGCGAGCTCGTCGTCATGCTGAGCCGCCGCCAGCGACCGCACCCAACGCGACAGTTGCTCGTGAAAAACATGATCGGAGAATCCGAATGCGACCAGCGCGTTCACATCCAACAGATATTTCATGGAAAGTCGGCCAGCAGCGCCTGCACTTGTTCGCTCGTTAGCTTCGGAGCGTTCTTTCCGGCAGTGAGGACCGGAAATCCGCTGATGGGATCGATGACTATCTTCGCCTTGCGCCGCCTTGCCCGGCGCGGCCGCAGAACAATCGCGTCCCCCTCGAGCTTCACATCCAGCGCGTCGCCCGCCCGCAGCCCCAGCTTCTCGCGCAGCCGACTCGGCAGCACCACTTGCCCCTTCGTCGAAATCTTGGTTTCCATGGTAAGACAATCTTACCTGATTGTTGTCGCCCGAACAATCCCGGCCCTTCAACTTTGCAGTTTCAACTTGTAACCTTCCTCCAGCTCAACCAGTAAGTAGAAATAGAGAGTAGCGCATGGACCTGCTGGAACGCTTCGCGTCGGGCGACCTGGAAGCCTTCGAAGTCCTGTTTCGGCAGCACCAGAAGGACGTCTACGCCTGGATTGTCCGCATCGTGCGCGACTCCGGCATCGCTGAGGATTTGACCGTGGAAACGTTCTTGCGAATCTATCGCGCGCGAGCCCGCTTCCATCCCGATGGCAGCTTCCCGGCCTGGGCGCGCCGCATCGCGACCAACGCGGCCCTTGACCATCTTCGCGGTAAGCGCCGCGAAGTCGAACTCCCCAAAGAAATCGCCGAGGCCGCGCGTCCCGACCCCGCCATTCAGGACGAATCGCGCCGCAAGATCTACCGAGCCTTCCAGCAACTTCCGGCCAAATACCGCCTCGTCGCCACGCTGGCCCTCATCGAAGACGAGCCTTACGACAAAATCGCCGATGCCGCCGGCCTCTCCGCCAACCTCGTCAAAATCCGCGTCTTTCGCGCGGTCCGCATGCTGCGCAAGAGCCTTTCTGCCATGGGCATCACCACAGGAGCAAACCGATGAATCAGCAAAACGACGACGAGGTTGGCGACCTTCTAAAACAGAACATTGCGCGCGCCGAAAACACCGAGTTGTCCCGCGACCTCTGGCCGCAATTACTCGAAAAACTCGGCCAGCCGCCTGTCCGCGTTGCGCGCGACGTTCCCTGGTTCGATTGGGTTCTCGCGGGGTTGGCTGGCGCGGCGCTTGTCTTTTTCCCGGGCCTTATCCCGGCATTGCTCTATCACTTGTAAGGAGGTCGCTATGAATCAGCACCCTTATCTGCGGGCCTATATGGCCGGCATCGCCGTGCCCAATATCGTTCTTGTCCTGGGTGTGACCGCGTTCACCATCGCACGCTACGCTTACAATTGGCCGATCGCGCTGGAGCGCGTCATGATTTTTCCCATGGCCGTGGTCCCCAATCTGTGGGGCCTCTGGAACATGCTTTTCATCGCCTCGCACGCGCGCACGCATCTGTCCATCGGTCTGCACGGTGCCTTGCTCCCGTTCCTCCTCGCCCCGCTCGGCATCCTGCTGACCAGCGCGCTCCATTTTCAAATTCCTGGTTTTGCCTCGCACATTTTGCCCATTGCCGCTCCGGTCGCGCTGATCGTCTACTACCTAGTCTGGAAGTACGTTGTCCATTTCCTAAACGCCGTCCTCGGCATCGCCTGACTTCCCGGCCTCGGGCCGGTTTTCGTGCGTAGGGGCGCAGCATGCTGCGCCCCACTTTGCAAGGACCCTAAACTGCGCGAACATCCCTCACGCGTCGGCGCCACGCTTCGCCAATCGCACTTCCAGCCCGATCGAATCTGTCGCGATCTCGCAACTCCCAAACCGGCTTTGCTCAGCCATCCCCGCGAAGTCCTCTTTCCCATACGCCCGCTTGATCAGCAGGTGCTTGAACGCCATCTTCGTCAGCCAAGCATCGAACCATTTTCTTCCGCTCCGCGCGATGTACGCATTGATCTCCTCCAACGGCACGTCCTTTCGCAAATCCTGGATGACACCTCTTCCTCCGCCGCGCAGCACGCGATACATTTCGTCCAGCGCTTTCACCGGCTCCGTGAGATTCTTGAACGCTGCCGAGCAAGACACAAAATCGAACGACGCATCTGCGAACGGCATGGCCGAGGCGTTTCCCAAAGGAAAATCGATCGGCACTCCCGCTTTTCGCGCGTTCTCTTTCGCTATCTCCACAAAGGTCTTGCTGATGTCGAGCCCGGTGATCTTGTAGTCGCCCAGCTTGGCCAGCTCGATGGCGAAATATCCCGGCCCGGGCGCCACTTCCAACACGTCGCATCCGCTACGCAACCGCCCCGCCACTTTCTGCGCTTGTCGCCGGAAATCCTCTAGCTCGTTCAGCCGCGTTCGCGCATACCAACGCGCGGTTCGCCCTGCCATTCCTGCACCCTTGTAACCCTTCTGTTCCACCGCCGGCATCACCTGCTCCTCTTGCGCGCAGCGCGCTGCGGGGCGCGCTTCCGCAGACATCGTCCGTTCTCTTTGTTCTACGCAGTAGCGTTTCGGTTTATAACGGCGCCGCAGGCGGTTCCCGGGCCGGTTTGGCCACGTCCTGGAAGCCGCCAGAACGGAGGCAGGCTCGGCAACCTCCTGCGAATTGCAGAGGAATGGCCGCCGCTGTTTTTTGCGGCGCTTATTTAGGGTCGGCCCGGGCGCACA